>Ga0307509_10002889_pt1 | contig 27165 bp, 36 predicted proteins | sample 10_EM_MG_FD_202245 | JGI IMG/M metagenome (GOLD analysis project Ga0307509, IMG submission 202245) | Populus trichocarpa ectomycorrhiza microbial communities from riparian zone in the Pacific Northwest, United States - 10_EM | ecosystem: Host-associated > Plants > Roots > Unclassified | place... | reverse complement strand
TTCGCACTACCCAAGCCCTGAGTGGATGCCATTCACCTTTACCTCCTTCACGAAGGCGGCATCACCGACCGCAGTGACTAGGAAGTGCGCATAGTTGTCGACCCTTATAAGAAAGTCATTGCAGGCTACCTGGGAAACCTTACAAAAACGCCACCCCTAGCAGTTTTGAAAATGAAAGTCTTACACCCAATCCTCATTAAAAGATAGAGGGAACGCAGTTTGCGTTTGTGAAATCGTTCCAACTACTTCCAATTTTTATTATGATACATCTGTTTTTTTACTCCTCCCAGAAGGATTTAATGTATTTACTTATTTCTAGATAAAAGGTGCCACCAGCACGCCTCCTCCAGGGCTATCCGGGATCCCGTTAGAGCATTTCATGCTAGGTAAGATAAAGGAGTTGCCAGAGGAGCTGGATGTGCACGCTGATAGGCGCGGGTTGGAACATACAGTTTTAGGCGGAGATAAGGAGTATGGGCCTGTGGTTGTAAAAGAGGAAGAGAACAGAATAAGGGATGGGAAGAGGGACAGGAGGGGGGTCTTGTTTTTACCGCCTCATCAAGGGTTTTATTTGGTGTGATTATTAGGCTATGAGAGGCGGTGAGATATGGGGCGAGTGACAAATTGTGATGGCTGTGCTGGTTGGTGTAATAAATTTACGTTGCTATGTATAAATAAAATATGTGGGTTTACCGAAATGAGAATCTTTCCACCTTTGTCATTGTGAATGTATGAGCACCGTTGCCACTGTGGGTCGAATTTGACCAGTATCACCTAGGCGGTCCGAAACACTAAAATTCGCAGCCATGCACAGTCACTCTAGATCAGCGAATGCGCCACCGGCGATGGAGGGGTGGATCCAAACGGAAGCCCCAGAAGCATCTGACTCGGGGGCCGAGAAGTACCCCCTATCTTCCTCCACCAGTGCAACAAATTCCAAAGAGCGCTTCGGCTTCAATGACAACCTCTCAACCCGGCGGCCTACCAAAAAGTTCAAACGCAATGATCCCGAAGTCTTAACCAGAATGGCGAAAATCTGGTCCTCGCAGTTTCCCATGAGAGCAGGGACGACATTCTCATCCGGTGGGAGCCTCCGTTGTGGAGATCGACGAGAGCAAGATCGAGGCGAAGGCTCGTAGACTACCGCGTGCAGAGGTGAGCAAAAAGTTGGAGCAGGGCCGGGTGAAGAGTGGGGCAGGGTTTTGGGCAGCGAAGGAGTTGCGGGGAGTGTGAAGAGGAGGAGAAAGGTATGATATGCCCCCCGAATATGGGGTTTAGGATTGGGACCAATTCAAAGAAATGTCATATAGACTGAAATGCCGAAACAGGGCTTCTCAGTCCCATTCAGTCAGGTGGGAAATGAGCATTTCCGAAGGTTTAACTCCAACTACATACAAACGAGCAATTCATTGCTTTCCCCTTCCATATTTACAAAGCTGTAATTAAATTTATATAAAAAAGTTTATGTCATTTGTCTTTGTTTAAGGGGGGGCAACAAAACAAGCAAAAAAGGCTAGATTCTGGATGGTTTTGCTTTTTATTAGACAGCAGACCGTCTATTGATCCATCCACCCACCCTTACAACTCTACAATGCTAACATCTACGGTCAAAAACAACCCCTTCTTCGAAAGATCACTCAATTGAAAATTTCTTGTCATAGACGGTAGCTTAGCAGCCAACCCATCAATCTCCTTACCCATTCCAACCTGGTACCCCAGCGATGCCCTTTTACGCACACCCTCTCCTGTCAGCCACATCTCACTTAAAATTCTCCCTGAGGGGGAAGGATTACACGTCTCTGTAAGTCCAATAGCCAAATCTAGTATATCACTCCCGTCATCCTCCAGGTTGGATATGGGCTCGTCAATACCATCGTCAACGGCAATGGCATGACATTTCAAGTGGATGGTAGACTGGTAGTAGGCGCCTTTCATGTCTAGCTCCTGCTCCGGTGTGATGTCAAATAGGTTTTCGTTGGCCGGAACGGCGAATCTGCGGGATTTTGAGGATTTATAGACAAGTATTGCTGAGAATCTGTTTCCCCCCCCGTAATTGACGGGTCGTTCGGGGACGGAGCTGTGGAAAGCGCTAACCTAGAGTGGATGACAGACTGTTGGGTGAGTATATTAAACGAGTACTTGTACTCATCGATATGGCCATAAAAATTCAGGTGGAATGTTCAAGCACAGTGCTTGCCTTTAAATTGTGATCCGGGCCAGGCTTTTGACCGAAGACCCCGTTTCCACCGTTGTGAAATGGTTTGTGGATGGCAGACGTGAACAGGAATTTATGCTTCTATCCACAGCTTGCAGTGAGGACGATTCTGTAGGAGCCGAATAAATCCATGTCTGGCCGTCACAGCCCCTCACTCGTAGACCTATTTGATCTAGCCAACTAATCAGCTTTCTCCAATTTTAGAGGCCAATTTTTGGTGCTAAAAAAGAAGAAGAAAGAACAAGGATTGGCACTCAAACCGGTTGGGAGGCATCACTTTGTTCGATATCTACGATAAATCTCCGAAAGAATGCCCCAATATTCGCCATGCCCAAAGAGCAAGCATGGTAGGCCTATCCAACCCCCCCCCCGAAAGCTCCCAACCCATAGAGCCTGAGAGACTACTCGAGATGGATTATTATCTTAAGGAAGGGTTAGAGGGTGTCAAACATCATGAATTTCGTGATATTAGTACATTAAAAGAGGAAGTCGATTCACGAGCTGATACATTGCGTTCGGGTAAAGCTGACAAATCTCTTCCCCCATACCTAATTTTTCCCCCATACCTAATTTTTCCCCCAATAACATCACACCAGCTTGCGAATATCCATCGTCTTCACAAAACCTAGTACAAAAGACTCGGCTTCCTCCACCTCAACGAGCCAAAGGTATTCATTGTCAAACACATGCCGGGCCCTTTGCACGAATTGGCGGCCAGGCATTTTGGCGCCACCATCCAGCACAAGATACGTGAGGGAGGTCAGTGGTCCGAGATTGCTCTTACGGGGACTACGACCTATAAAGGCAAGCTCTGCGGAAAAGAACCGGATGGATCATTCAGACCTCTCCGTACTCGTCCGGACCACAATGATTGGCCGACGGTTATCCTTGAGTGCGGCGTATCCGAAACTGCACGCCGCTTGACTGCAGATGGCCGCTGGTGGATTTGAAACTCGAAGGGAGCTGTCAAGATCATCCTCCTCTTTTTTGCATCAGTTAAAGACAAAACCATCCGCATTGAAGTGTGGAAAACAGGCAAGATCGAAAAGCAACACGATACCCGCAGAAATGATGAAGATAAAGATACCGGACCAACTCTCAAAAAGACAATCAAGATTACCCCAGATTCTGTTACCGGTGCCCCCCTGAAGTTGAGATTTGAAGATATCTTTCTACGCAAGCCCAAAAAAAAGCGCGGAGAGGCAGATTATGTCATTACCGAGCAGGATAGGAGAGAAGACTATTACAATCACATCTGGCCCCCTACGCCTGAAGTCGGTTCTCAAGACGAATCCTGTAAGTCAGCCTTGTTGACCTCTCATGTGAATTGCAGTCAAAGCTAATTCTAACAGCTACGGAAGAAGAGAGTGGATCTAGCAGCTCATCAGAGGGGTCCGAAGCAGATTGAGGTGGGTTGGACTACGGAGGGGAGTGGGTACAAGCCCGGGTGAGTCTGTAATTCCTTGTTGTGCTTCCAGGCTTAGGCGACTTCGCAATCAGAAGCAACAACAACCCACTAATCTGATATTTTGCTTAGCTCTATAGACTCGGAATTGAAACTGTGTTCTTTGGGATATAAACTTGTTTTTTTCGTGAATCCTACATCTTTCTATTGCGAGGCATATCCTAAGGCCTTACTCCACACTCTTTTTTGTGCTTGTAGTGGGCACGTTTGTCGGTATTTCATGATTGGTGGGAATTCAGTATTGGAATTCGATTAACTAAATAGAGCTACTAGGATACACTCTAAGGGCCAATCGTATCGCCGCCGTTGAAGTTTATCAACGGCCGCTTGGGAAATAGAAACTGTTCAGTAAGATATCTGGCCAGTAACCAAGACCGTTTACAAAAACATGTTTACTCTAACGTGCTGGGATTGGTTTTCGGCATTGGGTGCCAGGTTTAACAGTAGGATTGAGTAGAAATATGAGTCCTGCGTGATTCGTGTTGGTCAAGAAGCCAGGAATAAAGCAGACAGAGGGCTTCAGTGCCTCGCGCCAATGGTATGGTTACCCGGTCTCAAGGACCTTTAGACACAGGACAGCTTTGGAGATGTGAACAACACGTAGCCAGAGCAGACTATTTTAGGCTTGCCAGAAACTGGTAGAAACCAACACCAGGTTTTGTGCTACGTAGGTCTTCGCTATTCTAGCCTCGTTGCAACACGTAACTCGCAACATAATAGACAGTTCATCCCCGGGATATATCTTCAAGTCGCACGGTACTTGCATCGCTCTAGGTATCCATCTAATCTATCCACAACCCAAACCATCCACGGAGGGGGGAAAGGGAGAGGAGGGTATGACAGGAAGGGGTGGAGCTGTGAACAAACCCTAAACCGAATTACGTATAACACTATGATACTTGTACTAGTATCATATCTGATTCGAAGAGGTATCATAGAAATTAACTGGGCTGGTGCAAGCTGTGTTAAGTAAAACTGGGTGAAAAAAGTGAGTGGGCAAAAGCGATTTTCGGTCAAAAAATAACTAATTTCACATCAAGAGATTACAATAGATGAATTCACAAAAATTCAAACTATTCATAAAGCCACTGAAAACAGTAAGGACATCATTTTCTATATACAAATTTCCACTCAATTCCCCACTTCTCAAGAGTGGTATGGTGGGCGCCGTCTAGACAAAGCACCGCGGGGGACGCCTCTACAAAATTAAAGTAGAAGACTGTACAGTACATAAGTTTAATTCACAGGTTGCGGACCTTACCCGATGTCGCCCATGAATTTCTTATTTCAAACTCACGTACAATTTCTTTCCCCTCCGCAAAACAATTCAGAAAGAGGATGATTGCGACAGGGCAAGTCTCCAGATGTCTTAGAAATCGCTTAGCAATCCTTAATTTGCCTATCTCGACATGCGCAGCACGAGTACGGCTCCCGGTGTGGGCGGGGAGGGGTCGTTTATGGTTTGAAGTGCTCGGTGGGCGAACATTTGTTACGTTGCCGGTTCGGTTACAGGAACCGGAAGGGATTGAGGGTTACAATACCACTGAATCCGACGAACCTACCATAATCGATCCAGTGAGTCTCTCAGTGGAGACCCCCCAAGCCCCGCAGCCAACCACTCTAGCACCCCCGAAGGACTCTGATTCGAAGGAAGAGTCAGTGCCCTGGTATCTCCATGCCAAGGCCCCGATATCGAAGTTCCACCCTTTAGCTGAGCGACAAGTTCTTCCGCCCCTTCCGGAGGACCCCCCTCCTGCTCTACAGGCTGTGTTTACTCAATTGTCGGTAGAGGAGGGTATCGATTATCTAAAGGTCCTAGACCTCAGAGCACTAGACCCCCTCCGGCGCTCGGCTAGGACATAGTCATGATCATTGGTACCGCCCGCTCGGGACGACAGTTACACATGTGTTCGGATAGAATGTGTAGGTGGTTGAGGAAGAAATTTCACATGCGTCCGTTCGCGGACGGGTTAGCTTGTTGGGGGGAATTGAAACTGCAAGAAAGACGGGCGAGAAGGCGGGGGGAATTGACCACTACTCAATCGGGTATTGAAGAAGCTGCGGTATGGGTATGTATTACCGCGGGTGGCCGAGGGCTAGTGATACAGCTTTTCACACGGGATAAGAGGGAAGAGGTTGATTTGGAGTCATTGTGGGGTAAAGAGTACAAGAGGGATGCCAAAAAAAGGGAACCCGAGCGGAGAGTCGCCGAAGGGGAGGAAGAGGGAACGTTCGTGGCTTTTGGAAGAGGATTATCTACGAGGTTCCCCACACCTGGGAGTGTCCAGGTTAGAGCTTTCTACTCGTCATCCGAACAGCCATCGCAGGCAGTTACAGAGCCACCAGCCGGGAGCCTAGTCCGGCTTGCAGAAGAGCGTATTAACGTGGATACGCATGTTAGGAAGGGACGCTACTGGAGGTTAGTCCCTCGAGTCTCCGAAGCGTTTAACCCAGATGCAGATCTTAAGAATGCAGCATACCTCATGGAAGCCCACATAAACCACCTGTGAAACAAGTTCCGTGGGAATAATTACTCTGGGAAAATAACGGGAGGATGTAAACTCCTCGGTCAGGGCATAGCGGATCGAACATCGACCCAATTCTTACAATCCTACTTCAGATACTTCCCCAAGCACCCACCCCCCGTGCACCTCCGTCTCCACCTCCAATTTCTCATAGAAAATAACCGGATAAATCCTGAAAAGTGCCCTCTCTCTGAGGTCACATCCTTCCTAAAAACGCTCCCAGCACCCGCCCCAGCGGAGCTTTACTACATGTGCATGCACGCAATCGCCGACTCACCAGAACATCGCTCCTACAAACTCCCAGCCTCAGAAGCCGCAACCCTGCGTCTATCCCTAATCCAAGACCTAGCAGAGCACTTCGGCCCGGTCTCAACACTATCGCAGCACGTCCCGGAGTTCCAATTCTGTAAGTTTCGCGCGCTCGCCCACAACGCCGTTACGGCGGTACTCCTTGCCGCGAAGAGTGTCTGTTAGACGAAGCGCGCAGAAGCGGGCAAAGAAGCCGACGGCGCTATCAGGAACTTCGGCATCCGCCCCGGAACCTATGCCATCGACCCACGACTAGTAAAAATGGAGCGCGAGAGCATTGAGCAGAAATGCCACTCCTACGCCATCCGCCAGTTCGGTGAGCAGGCCATGGCCGCGTACGTCGCTACGGACCACTAGACCGCCCTGTGGAATCACTGGAAGAACTTGAAGTACATGTCTGTCAGATGGGGTCAAGGGTTCTACAGGCTGCTAATCGGGCCGGTGGTCTTAAGCGCGAAGCAGAAAGAAGGGGTGTATGCTGCTAGGCATATCTAGAATGATATGAGGAGGGAGACACCCCCAATTTTGATGACTGCTGGGATCGCGAAGGGGCTATTGGCGGTTGTTCAACTTGGTGAGAGGGATTCAAGCGTTAGCGGAGAGTTTGCGGAGTTGAAGGCGAAGTGTAAAGGGTATTTGGACGGGTGGTATTAGTGGAGGGTGGAGAAAGGGCTGGTGGGGGAGAAGGAGGGAGCTGCTGCCAATGTCGTGAAAGAGGGAAAGGCTAGGGAGGGGGGTGGGAGTGCGATTGAATGATGGGGAATTTTTGAGACTTTATACCTTGGCCGATCTTAAGAGATTCTTTGTATAAATTGAGTTTTCCTTTCTTTTCGTTTCCTTGTATCTAGATACGTAGTTGGAGATCTACAGCATTTGTAGATATATTGTTTCTAGTGCTCGGCACATTAATGACGGTGACATCTGCTATTGTTTATTCGACCTTAAAGCGCTACAGCATTTGCCAGTGCTGGTCAACTACCGCTTGAAATTCCAACTAGACAACTGGACAGTATAACTCGGAGACCCAACTTCAGCCACACCCAACCTCCACTACCCACCTCCCCTTCCAGAGCTCAAGCCGTCCCTACTGCCTCCGCACCCCCCCCCCCCTAACCCCACATGCCCCCAAAGCCCCTCCGCCCAGCCCCTCTCTTTTTAGCCCATTAATACCCCGCATCTCAAAGCGCACCCCAAACAATCCAATCCAGTGGGCAGTGCATAGCTCGACCATATTCATTCCAATTTCGCTGTCCAGGGCCGCTAGGGGAGAGTAGCCTAAGGATCGTTGTATGACATAATATTATTATAAGGGTGTATAGATGAGTGGACGCCCCCCCCTTTCGATCACGAATATCTCATCCATTCTTCTTCATCTCTTACCGCCGGTACCGCATATCTAATAATCCATCTATCTACTATCCTGCATTCCGGTATGTCCCAGTTTGGCCTCGCTAGGATGGTGTATAGCGCATTGCTCGCGTTCTCCGGTCAAAATACTACGGGTGGGATATGAAAGAGTTTTCTTTTATTTGTATGCGGGGAGAGATCACTTAAGCACCATATTCTTTGGCAGCAGTGGGGGGCACCTTTTCTGCGATTTCCACTGTCGGAGGGATGAACTTTGCGAGATATTGATCAACACTAGATTGTGTAACTATAATAATATTATGTACAAGTTAGCTTGAGGGATTGATGACTCATGACTAAGTCTATCACTCGTTTCACCAAAATGTTTATTTAACCTTAGCCAAACCTACACCATACAACTCTCGGAAGTCCGGTTACACCATATAGGCCAGCCCGGTGACTAGCTCACGCCTTTCTCCAATTCGGGTCCTACACTTCCCGCCGCCTGTAACATAATACTGAGATAGCTCGCCCTTAGCATCGATAGCTTTGCATGCGCGAAAACCAGGCTCTCTTTATCAGACGGGAAGCCTTCGCTCTCTGAGGTGGCTCTGCAAGTCTCTGCTACGGTTTTTGCCGCCATGCGGTGACGACGTCACTAGCGCGGCCCCACGATGGGGCGCCCACTTCTGCGAATGGGGCGATTGATGCTGCCACTACGCAGTTCGAGTAGTTGCGGGTTCCCGGGAAGTTCTTTCTCGGGAGCATGAGAAGTGGCATCGGCATTCATAATCACCTCCCAAGCGGTGGGAGTGACGAACGACTGGGGTCTTCGGTCTCGCTTGTACCGGTTCCGCAGGAGAGCAGGTCCTGGGTGACAAGATCGAGGGGTTGCAGGGGCTCGATAGGAGTGTTTAAGATTTCTGGGATTTTGTTGGTGAAGTGAGTGTGGTGGAGTTGGTCCCAAGTGATATGTGGTGATGAGGTCGATATCTGACCATAATCCCCATTTAATAGCTCCAGGGCAAGTGATCTCGTGCAGTCGGAGAGCTCCCTTTTCGCGTGGACTCCCCGCACACAGCAATATTCCAGAAAGGGTGTATTCCGGGTATTAGCAGAAGGAGGGCAAGATAGGAATAAATCTAGAAAATACATAAACTTACCTCTTGTGTTTCATTTGCCTTTCTCTCTCACTTGTTTTTCCCCATCAGCATCTCATTGGTGACGCCTCCAAGACTCGTCATCCGTTACCCTATCCACGTATGCCACTAAGAGATACTAGTGAATTGTAGGATAGCAACCCACTGACTTTAGTACTCCCATCACGGACACAACTCACCTCCAGAGACTCGCCAAAAGCTACCCCTAATTATCCCCTCCACAGACTCGCCCAAAAGCTACCCCCAATCAGTGTTCTCAACGGGGCAGTCCGTCCGCCCTGAAGGAGGACTGCGGTAGGCGACGTCGTGTCGTCCCGTCCGGTCTTTCCAAACTTGCCCTACCATCTACGGCCAAGGGCTAGGGCCCACGCCGTCTTCCGTTGGTAATATCTCATACTTGCCGTCCCTGCCGTTACCTACAGCCTCGCCGTCCCCCACCGTCCCTCTATTGTCCCTGGTGTTCAAGTCACAAGGGCTTACTCACTTTTTTCCTACCATTATTTATATCTTTATTTTATTTTTTACGCATTAGTATTGTGCCTGCTGCCGTGTTTTTGGTGCTCTTCCTTGTCGCTTTCTGTCCTCTAGTATACCTCTGTCCGGACTGATAGAACCAGAGGTAGAAATGCAACTTAATGGCTATCACAGATGCTAGGGTTGTAATTTCGCTGGGTTTGATTTCGCTAAAAACTTTCCCTATCGCAGGGTCTTGTACACAAGATATCAGGAATCAGGGAGTTGAATCAGGGAGTTGAATTTCGTGCCCCATTGTTACTTTCATGGTCTACCTTATATTTTAAGTATGTTCCACTCCTAGCGATCATGCGATATTGGGGAGATACTAAGAGTCCACCCCCCCTTTGTTAGAAAAAAAGGATAACACGCTTCTTTTATTATATTTTGCACATATTCATGCTTCTGTCTGGCATGCGAAATAATTGAATGGAGCAAAAACTCTCCCCGGCAGTCCCCGGCAGTCCCCCGCGGTCCCGCACGTTTCCCTACCCAATTTGGCTTACATTGTAGGGCCCGCCGCCCTTAACAATGACGGCCGTCCTGAGGTTTCCCAGACGAGAACGGACCGCCTTTTGCGGTCCAGCCCCGTCCAGGGCTCTTGGCAGTCCCCCCGCCGGGCCCTGCGGGGGCCCCGGACCGTTGAGAACACTGCCCCCAATTATCCACTCCGACTTCCACCCAGACCCCTTCCCATAGTGCAAGGAAAAATCCGGGGCCACGATGCCGAATGTACTGCCGCCGGAAGAGGCAAAGAAAGAGAGGCGGAGGGCACGGAAGGAGGGCCTGAGAGAGCGGGAGAAGAGAATTCGAGAACTTGAAGGGTTGCTCGAGAAGCAGACTAAACGGGCGCAGAAATGGAGGGCGAAGTATGATGAGGAGGCGGCGAAAAACCTGGAGCCGAGCGAGAAAAAGCAAGACCTTCCATCTATGGTCCCGATTGTTGCGGTAGTGGTCTTTCAGGCCGTGTACGCAAAGGTTCTGGCTGGCCCGTCAGATAGACCGCACAAGAACGAGTGCGTTGGGTAAAATACCTCCAGGAGAGGTTTTAGGAGTTCGGGTGTGAGAATGCGGAGGAAGTTGATAGTTTGGCGGATCTAGTAAGTTTGCATTCTTTTGGGTACCGGTAGTGTACAAGTACTTGCGGGGGTCATTAAAAACCGAAAATAGTTTTCCGGGTTTTGCTGACCCCTACAAGTCTGTGTTGGATGTCCTGGTATTAACTGTGATCGTTAGTGGGTAGTATAATGTGGGCGCGAAACACCGCTGCCCACCGAATCAAGGCCGAGGATGTCATTGACATCCTGCCACTTTGTGAAGCCGAACTGCGAGGGGTGCTGGAGCGGGCTTTTAAGTTTCTCTGGGGCGTACCAGCAGACAACTGGGCCCTGCTACCAAGGCACAGAAATCTCTCACCTTCCGCTGCTGACTCGAAAACCGTTCCCCTTAATTCCGCCAGTGTTAGTTTTTTGCCGCTTGCGGCGTGATTGCCCCAACGATTTCTTTTTTCCTCTTTTCCTTTTTCCATTTTTCCCTTTCTTTTCCCTTTTTCCTCTTCTCACTTTTCCCTCTTTTCCCTCTTTTCACGTTTTCCCTTTTTATTTTCCCTTGTTTTTGGATAAAAAGATCTTGGTTTTCTCCCGCTCCTTAGCGGTCTCTATCGAGGATTTGGATTAAATTGTCACAAAGGAGAAAACATTCTGCAGAGTTGCAAATACAACAACCCCCTCCCTCCCTACAACGAAAGTTTCCTCGATCGGAGAGGGTTTATTATAATTTTGGCGGGAGTTGATGGTTCGAGAACGAGCTCTTAATTTTTTCTTCCTTTGTTTTTTTATATTGAGGTTTTCCTCTCTCGTACGGCATGCTACTATATTTGCGCGATGGAGGGTTTATGTATAGGTGGCTGCTATGATACGGCTCTACTAACAGGGCGGGCGAACCCGTAGTACTGTACATTGACCTTCCTTCCTCCTCTCTTTCGGAGATCTCATTTAATTCTTGAAATTCTATTTTTCCATTCATGACTGACTTGATCCTATACCATCTTCACTTTAGACCGGATTAGAGCTAGAAGACGTCGGGAACATAGAGAATGCAACACCCGCCCTCCAAGAAACATCGCTCGTGGCTGAATAAGATATATATCGTGTCGCGAGGTAGACAGGAAAACAATACGGTAAAAACAGGAATAATTGAGAATCTTGCTAGGATGTTGGAGTTGCCTCTCCTAGTAAGGTCTGTGTCTCAAGTAAGGGCTGAAGGAGAATCTCCTCGCAGTGTTTTGTCCCCTCATCCAAAGCTGGAAATTCTGGAAGTCCTGGCGTCATTCTCAATTATTTCGGTTCTTACAGTAACTCTATCATATCCATAACAGCAGGGGAGATATTCTGCCCGTAAATCCTTAATCTAGGGCTGGCACTGATGGAGGGCTTATACCTGCTAGTTCACACATACTATTTCACACATACTATTCCCCCGGTAAGACAAGCTAAAATGCGTAGTTATGAGAGTCCATGTTCCTTTGATACCTGTAGCTATCACTTCGACTCTATCGATATCTAGGGATTGGCTATCCCCAAGCGACCGAGGAAGGACTAGACACTGTATAGCCGCCTAAAAAGCCCACAGCTAGTACGAGTGAGAAGCACAGCCTCGACAAGAGAAAAACTACATAATATTATGCATCGATAACAGCTTACTAACATTCAACTCCCATGTGCAAAAATATTTGAGGCCGAGGAATGTCATAACATACGGTAGCAAGAAGGGAAGAATGCGCATCATGCCACCCGCCGAAAATGAGTCCAAAGGATTCATGCACAACATCACTACTGTACATAGCCAAACACCGTCCGTCCTTCCGTCAGATACGCGAGCATGACAAGTATATGTCAGGAATTATCCACTCTTCCCCTTGGAATAGGGAGGGAGGGATGGAAGGTCCTTCGCTACCCCGAGGAAAACTCCCCCACACCGCACTCTCACTAGCAAAACCAAATCTTCACCAAAAACGAATTCATAAATGATGATGAGAAATCACGAACGAGTTCTGGCGCAGCAGGGGTTAGAGATTTCTCTTGCTTGCCGTGATTATTATCGTTATAGACTTGAGCGGATTTTGTAGAGCAAGATGTCTCATACTGTATGTTAATTAAGTTATGTCAAGTATTGTGTTGTTCATGTTTTTTTATTCTATTATAGCAGTAACTGTAAGGTACTCGTGTTACCGAGTGCCGAGTGCTAAGTAGGTCACGTGATTTTCTATTCTGGTTTGCCAATGATTTTAATGGGTAATTTAGTGTTTCTCTTTTTGTTTTCTTTGGCTCACTGCCGATCACTTACTTTCCCACATCACTTGTGGCATCTGGTTTGGTGGGGAAACTTTCGGCGGTGTAACGTGTGTGAGATTGGATTTTATGGAAGATATGCTATCGCTCCTCTCCCTTTTTCTGGAGTTGGCGCGCTTCACCACCATCTGGCCGGGATTGCAATTATTGCCTTGGAATAAATCCATGGCTTTCTGTCTCAACCCTCTTTCCGGGGGAATTTATCGGGGCAGTCTCTTGGGGAACCCAATCCACAGTTCCCAATCTACTCTACTCAAGCCCCCGCCTCGCCGACTTGTCATATTTCGCACTAGTAGTTGCTGCCGATCCCAAGACAGTATTCTTCCTATGCTTATCCCCTCTAGATTGGTCATCTGAGTAAGGTAGAAAACAAGCATCCTCTCTAGTTTGACTAGAGGAATCGCGCAGCTCATGCTTTTCTGAATTATTGGGCTCCATTTGGACAGAACTTTCGCGAAGATGGGGATCTGCTTCATTGCCGAGGTTGGAGACACTTGCCCTTTATCTTTCTGTACGCCTGTGCAGCCAAGCCATCCTCGCTCCAGTAGGGCTCGATCCTGCACCTTTTGCGCCGGGGTGGTTCCGAGCACCATTGAAATCCCCATCCCCATCAGGCTTAGCTTTATCCTTATCCTTGCCCAATACACCGGCAGAAGAACTACGAGTCTTAGAACTCGGTGGGAAGTTCATTCCAAGAAATCCCTTGTTCGATTTTCTATCATCTTCCTTCCCTTCTTGTCTGCCTCTGCCACCTTTACTAAAGGGGATTGAGGGCCATTTTTTAACCTTCTTGATGTATAGGGGCCGGGGTGTAAGGTCGTTGTCATTTTCAGTAGGCGGCCGACCCGGAAGGGTTATCGTGTCTGAACGACGGGTGTCCAAGGGTGTGTAAATAATTGGGAGGCAAGGGAGATGACGAAGGGGAGAGACCGAGGGCATAGGGTCGTAGTTGTCATTTTTCTAAAAATCATCACAAAACTAGGGCAGGTGGTGTGGGTTGTGTGAGGGTTTTGTTAGGTGATCGGGAGTGATGAACCACACCCATCGGATCGTGGAAGAGGCGATAATAAAAAGGGTCCAATGTTGGGAAAAGAAGGTTCACGACGACACGGCAATTATGCAAAGCTGTGATACTGGTTTCCGGGACTCGTGGGACCTAATGCACTAGATGATATTATACTAAAAGATTTGTAATAATAATAAAAATTCTTCCAAGGAATTGATCATGCCCCCTGATATAGAGACTCCCAACTACAGCGATAAATCGAGAGGGTAAGAGGGAAAGGGAAAAAAGAGGAAACCCTCGATGATTGTAGATTAGTAATAGTCAGGAATTGATGATTAGCCCGCGGCTAGCAGAAAAGGAGCTGGGTGCAAGACGCATTAGGGAAAAACAGCAAGTGACAGAACGTGGTATAATATCTCTTCTTTACGAAAAAAACTCATTCAATACACTTTCACCCCAATCAATGCTTAAGATAAGAATAAACCTCTCGATAAGCCTCAGCCAGAGCAGTACCACGCTCTCCCCATTACAAGGCCTTTGGCCCCCTTCTCAAAGGGCTTATCCAACTCTATGAAACGAATCTACAACATACCCATTAGAGCTACCGTACGCAAAGTTACAATAACAAGGCGAACGCACCACCCCATCTCCCATTTCCGTATGACTCCCGTGAACAACACTCCTTACCCTTTCCTCCCAGCTAGCCTTCCAGCCTCCAATCTCCTTCACGACAACCGCCTCATCATCAAGGCAGCTTTTGACAAACTCCGGCATCTCCACACCACCCTGCCCTCCCTACGCACCCACCAACTCCCCGACTAGAACAACCTATTATTGAGCATTGGGTGCCAGATATCAGGGGGGATCTCGATCCGCTCTGGGCCGTCAGAGTACCATTCCAGGAACCCGACCTTGAACGGGAGAACGGCTGATGCGTAGGGCCCTCAGCGGGGGGAGAGCACGCAGTGCCAAGTACTCTGCGATGTTGAAGAAAGCGATGGGGGAACTGTGTTTTGGGCTTGCGCTGTGGGAGTTGGTGAGGGTAGATCAAGGGGGAAGGAATGGGGGGGGAAGAATTCTACGAGGAGCTTTTGCTTCCGTGTGGTGGAAGCTTGAGAGAAGGTTTGGTGGGGCCTGCCGGTGATGGGTTGAGCTGGCTGTCTGGCGCATCGGATCTAGGATGCCTCACAATTGTGGGTTGAGTTAAGCTTTTGCGCACGGGCATTGTGGATTCCTGGCTGGAAGGGAGCGGCGCAGGAATGGTGCAGTGCTGAAACAGTGGGCTTGCTTCGCAGTAGGCTCGCTTCGCCGTGTGTCACTAATCTCCTAGATATCTGCTGTTGCATGACATAAGCATGAGCGAGTGATTGATGGGTGTCTTCCTAATTTCTACCACCCTGTTCCTCATTGTTTGCTCAAGTGATCCCTCATCACCGAAAGTCTTCATCCTACGCTGCCCAACACGCGCACTTTCCCGGCAATGGTACCTCATCACTATTTCCCCAAATCTACAATTCCAAGCTTTATTATGAACCTCGAAACCAGAGTGGGCAATTTCGCGATTCCAAGGCTGTATTATGCAACCCGGATGCAAGCGAGATCGTTAAGTTAGTCTAACCCCACAAGCCCATTTGTTAGGTTAAGGAATATACTTCCGCCGCCCCCCTTCTTCTACCACGTCAGATACTATGTTAAGTTACTCGAGTAGTCTACCCCAGCAACACCACCGGAAAGTGACCCTGCCACCACACCGAATACAGTTCCACCAACAGGGAAGTCCCTCCACACCACCAAAACCCACCGGCCCCCCCGGACGACCGTACCCCGGACACCCCCACCCACAAGAGGAGAGATACCCCAATTACATTAATATCCACAACCACCCCCACCACCACCCGGCACCCCTTGGGGCCGGCCCAGTCGTCCCTTCCCCATTACCCCCTTCTTGCCTATTGCGGCATCCCAATTACCTTAATAACCACCACTACTGCGCGCCCCTTTGGGTCACCCCAGCCCTCCTCTCCATTTCTATCACCCCCTCCGCCCTCATTACCCACTCGGCCCCCTTCCGTCCACCCTGCTCGTGCCCGTTCCAGGTAGGGGGCACTAACTGCTTGGTGGTATGTTGAGCGGGCTCCGGCGTTGGGGCCCCAGCCAGCGATCGGGGGTGTTATACCGAGCTGAGGAAATACTTTCCGAACCTGAGGAGTGGCTTCTCCCGCTTTTCTAGCTGGTGTTAGCGGTGAGCAACATGATTGCTCACATATTAAAAAAACACTCACTCCCAGACCGCTGCCCCACCGGATCATTATCCCACCATGCTTGGAAAAAACATCTTCAACACAAATACCCAGTGAGCAATCGACACACTGTAAGATTCTTAAATCGATTGGACAAACATATGATTTTGGTAATCATTGTGTTATCGTTGTGTTAACGATATAAAATAGAGATAAAGGTGGCGGTGCTGGTTGATGGAAAATAGCTGAGAGCAGATCGGAGATTAGGGATTAGAGCGGTGATGCGGCTATTAGAGCGAAGGTGTCAACCATGATTTAAGTATTCAATCTTGCCCCTACCTTTCTCATACGATTACGAGTTCGCTGTTCAGACACAAGGCCCTGAGAGAACAGGTCTGACTGACAATGCTGGCCATACAGCTTTCCCGGAAGGTGTATTGATCGAACGGTCAAGTCTGCTAATATGGTAATTTTCAGTTTCCTTCCAGATATCATACATAACCAAGCAACACTCTGCGCTAGCCCCCTGTAACAATACCTAGATAAACACCTCGGCAATCTCAACTCTCCCACCGAGATGATAGCCGGATCATTTCTATAACAAATTGGGCTTCTGCGATGGATAGTGGGGATGTGGGTTTTTCCTTGGTGTCGGTCCAAGGTGTGGACTATGAGGGCGGTGATTTCCTGTATGCCGAAGCCGGTGAAATGCTTAACTTGTTCTGTGTGTAGATGTGAAAGAAGGTGTTGATGGTGCAATCACAGTGGAGGGCATATTTTTCTTAAGTTCCGAATTCCTAAGAAACCCCTTCAATATCCCCTGTGTAATTGTTGAAGGCAAAATGGAACAAACCATCTGCTGAATCCGATTATTTTCAGAATACCCCTCACTCCCCAGACTGACAAAGACGATATCCAGCTCTATTATCTTTGTAGTAACAGTCCCTAAATGCCTAGGCTTCTCCGGATAGCTTTCAATCCTGTTCACACTGTGCGGGTCAAAGCCCTGAGGTACTCGGAGAAGCTAGTGGAGAAATTTCACACATCCATATTGTTTATTCCGGCGCCGATGTCCACGTTTCGAGTACTGAAAAAACGATTCCAGGCCGGACGGTAAGCTCCCTCCGGTCGAGATTTCAGCGAAGGGAAGTGAACAAACACACAGAGAAATGATCAAACAGTTGGAAATCATTTAACAGAACTGTGGGCAATCACCGTTCACACCATAGGAAGAGTTAAAGTCTCGTGGAAGATGATCAGCGGGGAACACCTGTGAGTGGGGTGGTAGGGTTGGAGGAGACCTTGGAGAGCAGGGTGAGTAGATACGAAGTCAGGTCCTCCCTTATCCTTTTTCCCCGCTTGAGGCCCACGGTCCGTGCTAGTGGTTGCAAGTCGCTCCCCTCCCAGGTGCCACACCCACCGCTTTCTATCCTAGCTAACCAATTAAGAACCTCATGTGTCCATGACTATAAAACAAAAGAAAATATCTTAGTAAACCCCGTAGACCAATCAGTAGCCCCATAATACCTAGGAGCGTATCGCTGATCCAGCCACCAGGGAAGCATAAAACTATGCAGTCATCCTCAGGTTTATCTTTGTCGATTCTTTGCTTAGCGTCGAGAAGGAGCTTTCGTGTGGCGGCTTCTAGGAGCGAGAGGGAGCGCGAAGTTGTGGAGTTGTGGGTGTAGTCATTGTACTGTATTTATTCGCAGCATTAGTTAGGTAGGCGGAGAGGATGTAGTGATGGGGATAGTAGTTGAGATTAGTCGCCTGATTTCAAATTTGGTTTGTTTGCCCGGGAGAGAGTGTGAGCGTCAGCCCCTACCATTAACACTCGCGGAGAGAGAATTCCTGGAGAAAGTAAAAATTGTGACCTTAGGAGCCGTAGAAGCCTGAGTTTAGCCTGTCTGATTATTCGGTGAGTGAGTGGTAGGATGTTCTTTTTGTCGTGGAGATTTTGTATGGGCTGCTATGGGGGATTCAGTGTGTTCAAATTGTGTGGAGCGACGAGAGTGGGAGGCTTTGAGGTTGGTGGTTGGTAAAGCCCAATTAAGCTCAACTACCGGTACTGCTATGATACCCGAGCACCATATGGTCCATAGACAAAATTAACCGGGCATCAACAACATGAAAAACTCTGGTGGTCACAGCAGTGCTCCCCCACTAACACCAATATCATGAAAACAAAAAAAAAACCCCAAATTAAAAATGTAAATCTATAATAGAATACATAGTAGAAACTAATATCTGAACTAGAGAAATTTCTCTTGGTTTTGAATGTGCAGAGTGATGAGGAGTGATTGGTTGCTATCAATCATTCGTGCGCGGTTAATTTTGTCCACCCACCACATTACGGTAGTTGACAGGGTGAGTGAGCGCTTAGCGAGGCAACATACTCAGCAAGGCTTGGCATGGCTTGACACCAAATATGTATGATACACGAAATAAGTGCCAACTTTCGCCGAGGGCGCTTCCTTGCTGAGTGCGTACCCTGTCTACCGTTGATCATTTCTGTCTGCCTCTGAGTCAGTTGTTGAAAATCACCGTATGTCTACCTATGCTAGTGAATTTAGTGTTTGTGCAACGGTTAACTAAACAAACAACAGATCAATCATGGCATCTGCTAAGGCATGGGGTAGGCACTCGAGCCAATAGGGTCAATAGTATCCAGAAATCCCATGATTAACCAAATAGTTGTTGCTTTTAGATTACGCGTCTAAGGTGCTCAGTAAGTTGTCATTCCCTGACAGCATATTTAGAGATTTACTAAATACCGTGCCTTTAGTGTACCTGAAGAACAATTCCAATGCCACCGCTACCACGGTTGTGGGTCTAGGGGTAATCTGGAACGACCGAAGCACGAAATCGGAGATTAGGAAAGATTTTTATTCCAAAATCGACACGTCTTTTGCAGTGCTCCCAAGCGTCCCGTCCGCCCTGTAGGCACCTACAGGACTCCAGTCCCGTCCGTCCCGGGCGTCTGTCTCAAGCTGTAGGGCAAGGGCGTCCGTCTTTTGGGAAAGACTACCGTCTAAGAGGGTGACTGTAGGTCCCTACAGTCCTCTACGGATCGGTAACTCCCGAACGGTACATGCAGCCCTCACCCGTGATCTGCAGTCCTCACCCGTCATTCCGCAGTCTTCACCCGTCTTATGCAGTGCTCGCCAATTACCTGTAGGGCCCGCCCGTCATCCGGAGTTACCCGGAAAACCGCGCCACCCGAGACACCCGCAGGGCCCGCCCGTCTGTCCCAGGCAGTCATCCGGACGGACACCAAGACACCCGTCCGTCCCGGGCGCCCTTCCAGGAACTGCCGTCCGTCCCGTCGGGACCCGAAGACGGACGGACTGGACACTTGGGTTCACCGGTCTTTTGCCAAACAGGATGAGAAGTTGAGTGGGAAGATGGAGGCAATCACAAGTGATATGAAAAAGGAATATTTGAAAACCCAAGAAATCGCTCTTGGTTCTGCCTATGCCTGTTTGAAAGCTGTCTCTGGCGAGAAAGAAATGACTCCCACTTGGATGTCCCAAATACACGCTTGTATTCAATCTGGAGGAGGGGAAACTGCTTGCGAAGCTATTAGAAAGATCCCGACTGCACATGGTGATCCTACTACGGCAAAAAAAATAAGAGGTAAATACTCTCAAAAATAGGCTATGATCGGTAGAGAGTGTATTGGGTCCTTATTGTTTCTATGCTGCCGGAGGTGTCCTATATATACACAAGCTCGACACTACAGAAAACTCTTTCACTACTCGTCTTTTCTCTCTCCGTGCTTCCCTTCCATCTTCGCACCTAACACTTCCTTTTCCCAACACCATCTTGCTCGTTTCCATCTCTTACATAGTCTCCCTCAGCATCCTTGATCCGTTGCAGTACTGACACTGTTTCCCGTTTCCTAACCTCCATAGTGCGACACCAATCAGTTTCATTTCCTAGTAAACCTTAATCCTAAACCTCCAGTCATCCCTAGTGTCGCTTCCTAAAACATCCCAAACACTTCTGCTTCGTCTAACTGCTAAGCCAAACATACTATCTCCATTCTCTAACATTTCCTTTCAATCGTGCAACTACCATCAAACGTAAACCTTCTCCGCTATCCATCATATCCGTTTCACCAATACCCGATGTTTGGAATCTTCGTGAATATTCAACAAATACTACATCCTTCCTCCCGAATCATAACAGAACTACAGGTGGCGAGAATCGACATAGACCGACCCCGAGGAATGGAAGGATGAGAGGAAGTGAAGATGAGCGTGATGCCAACTGATTAGTAATAGACAGCTCGTGCGGTCACGGCGGCGAGCACAGTGTGTTGGCTTTGGGTTGCTTGCAGTTGTGACGGTATCATTGTAGGAGTGCCCTTGGTGGGCAGGGGGGTGAGGGTGGTTTGGTAGGGATGCTTGGTGGGGGAAGGGATGTATTTGCGGCGCAATGGACCCGCAGTAATCCAGCCTTTCTCCTTTTGTTGATTTCGTCGTACAGGGATGGGATGTGTAGGGCTTCTTTTCCGGTGGAGATTCGTGGCTTTGTTTTGCGTTAGGGTGTTGGGTGAGACCAGCACTAGAACCATCCTTACCGAAAGCACTGCCATTGCGGGGAAAGTCTAGACTATGCCCAATCTTCAGCCGTTATCCTTACCCAAACAGCCGTTATGGAGGCTGTGAGGGAAGTCCGGAGCCTGATCAGAGATGAACATTTCTAAGACTTTGTAGTACAGCGGCCCCTCTAGTCATTCGTACCTTGACTATCTCGTCACTAAACTCCATAAGCAGGCACCAATTAGTTCACAAAGTCAGCTTTACACAAATTATGTAAATACACGTACTCTGAGGAACAAAGCCAGTGCCTGAAAACAAGGCAGGGGGTAAGGGACACGGGACATAGGACTTTGTCGGCAAAGTGAAGCCGTACAAAGACCACTATCTCCACCTGAGGCTAAGATTGTAATGCAGTTTTGTTGTATAGTTTGTTATTACACAAGTCTACCATACTAGTGGTCCCCTGTCTGAGTCCAAGTGAAATCACTTATTTTTTATTCAAAATCATAACTCAATTTTTTACCTCCCTTGCAGCGCCTTCATTTTCTAGTCTTAGTCAGCCAGTCGATTGATCTAGAATGTCTTAGTTAGGGCAGGGTCATGTGTAACGCCAAATCCCAAACCACGCGCAATTCCTTAAACATCCTGTGAGCGAGTTCTCCTCTGTAATGTTGGAGGGCTCTCGCATGTTAAAAATAGTTCAAGCCCTAATGACTCTGCTTGTGTTGTTAGAGGCATTTACACAATTTCCATACTGTCTTGCACTGAAAGTATATTACGGTATTTTTGTGTTTCATTAGAAATCATCACTCTGACTGGTTTAGAGTATTTACTCCGTAAATTCGTCAGCCCCGAATTTCCCTGTAAATTGCGACATCAGCCCAAGTAAGATTAGTTTAACAAGTTAATAGAATTACGAAAGCTAGTTAGTGGGATCCAACACAGCCAAATGGTTCATACCATGCTGTGTCAGGAAAGCACAATTCCTTATTAAGAACCGTTGTGTCTGAACCCCGAGATTAGCGACTAGCAGAGATAGCGAATTCACAGAGTAAACACGATACAAGAATTTCTGCTGAAGTTTCCAATTAGCAAAAGGTGGGAAATAGGGAAGTAGTTTCTCTATTATTGTTACTTTCAACTAAAGTAAGAACCAAATTATGCTAAATTAAAGTGGAGCGGAATATACGAGCCGTCAGAGTTTTCCCAAGGGTTTACCTTGGGTGTGGTTTAGGAGACAGTTACGCTTTGTTTGAAGGAAACAACTACAGTAAACCCCGAAGAAGGGGAAATGGATCCTGAGACTAAGGAAAATAAGGTGCATCTCCACAGGCCCTAAGCCTAAAAAAAGAGGCAGTCACTACTCGTAATTTTCTGACGTTTGCAAACACGACTGCTATTGCATAACACGAAAATCCTGAGGCTCTAACCGATTCTCTGCCGGCATGCAATAGGAGTTGTGTTCGCAAACGTCAGAAAATTACGAGTAGCCGCTCACACACTAGCACTCGTCACCCATCTCGAAATCAATATCCAGATAGCCATTGAGCACTCACACCCTTTCCCTCTATCATCAGCAATCCTCTACAAATATTTCTCGTTCCACGCATCCCACCCAATCACCACCCCCTTTTTACCCGGCGAAAATCTTCCTCTTCCGGTTCGGCTCACATAAGACGTCACACACAAAAACAATTCCCTCACCCACAATTCGGCATTCACACCACCGGTATCTCATGTCTCTGCTTAATAACCCAGATCAAATGACACACGGCTCAATCAACCGAGATGGTGGGGTCGGTGCGGCGGGCAGAGGAACTACCCAGTTTGAGATGCAAGCTGCGCTAATCCCGGACGAGAGCAAGTTCGAATATGCATCAGCACAAGAGCTTGTGAGGAGCAGACTTTCGATTCCGGGTCCGGAGATGAATATTTCTTATATTTTCACGGAGTTGTCGATCGTGAGTTTGACGTGATCGAGCAAGAATTACGCAAAGTCCAGCTAAGGAATGCGGTACGCTTGACATTCGAGAATGCATTAGATGCAGCAATCATACTCATAACCCCGGGGCCAGAACACAGCAGGGTCGGTATTAGCCTCTACACGGAGATTATTGCAAAGATCGCTTCTACTCCTGGGCATGGTTGGCTGTCGGTTGAAGGGTTTGGTGCAACACTATTGCAGGTTCCCGGGGTCCGAAGCAAGGAAGGAGATCGGGGCTTCGGACCAAATACTCGGGCCGGAAGGAGTGTATGGCCTTCAGTGATGATTGAAGCTGGATATGCAGGGGGAGAAGATTTCCTTCGCCTGGACGCCCAGTGGTGGCTCATCAACTCTGCCAGTAGTACACGATTCGTGATTCTCGTCTTCGTAACCAAGTACCCGCTTGCATTTGGCATTGAATGTTGGAGCATGACTGAGTCCGGCGGCCCCGAATGCAGACAGACCTCCGCCTGTGTCCCAACCTGTGTCGACAATTTCAACATTGACTCTTTTGGCAAGGTGAAATCCCCGCTGGGATCGACTGAGCTCCGGATTCCCTATACGTATATCTTTGATGAACCCCAGGGCGATGCTCAAGATGTCGTGTTCAGCTTTGATGAACTGACTGAGTTTGCCCTGGAGAGGTACGCGATGATGATGTAGATGTAGGTAATTCCTGCTTTTGTCTCCCCAGACTAAACTCAAAATTTCTTTTCACACCTGGAGTACGGTTTCTATTTACTAATCTAGTTATGGTTTATAGGATGATTTCTGTTCTGAATTCGGGAGTCCTATTACAATATACTATCCCTGCTGACTCTTTTCCCCCCATATCTGCTTTCCTCACATTCTTGTTTTCTTTTGTTGTTAAATCCTCAGAATACTCTTTTCGTTGGCTGGTCGGTGTTTCCCAGTGTTCGCAACGGGGCAGTCCGTCCGTCCTGAGCCAGGACGAGGACGGACGGCAGTTTGTCGTCCCGTCCGGTCATTTTCTAAAGTTGCCCGACAAGTAAAAATCAAAGACGAGGACGGACGGCATTCTGTCGTCCCGTCCGGTCTTTTCTGGAACTTGCCCCACTCATCCGAGTGAAGGACCGTCCCCCACCGTCCCCGGCCGTCCCATGCCGTCCCATGCCGTCCCATGCCGTCCCATGCCGTCCCCCGCCGTCCCCCGCCGTCTTCCGCCGTCTTCCGTTGTTTTCCGCCGTTTTCCGCCGTCCCCTGCCGTCCCCCGCCGTCCCCCGCCGTCCCCCGCCGTCCCCTACTGTCCCCTACCAGAATATGTCTCAGATCGTGGGGCTTGTCGTCCTTCCTAATGACGGCCGTCCTGGAAATTCAATGACGAGGACGGACTACGTTTTGCCGTCCCGTCCCGTCCCGTCCCGTCCCGGGCTCTTGGCAGTCCCCCCGCCGGGCCCTACGGGGCCCCGGACGGCTGCGAACACTGGTGTTTCCCCATGAGGGGATGGAGGAGAACGGCATCAGCGAGGGGAGGTTCTGGCGGAGGAGGGATCCCGCGAAAGGTCAATATTTGTTTGACCTTAATGGCTATAGTGCCCGTCGGTTCATTTGTTTTTAGATTTTTGTTGTAACCGCATCAGAAACACAAGGCCCATTGTCTACTATCTGTAATTGGTCTCCTGGTCATGAGGGTGATTTCCCAAACACCCATATCCGAAAAGAAAGTTGCAGACGCCGAGCTTGTAAGGGGCCATTATAAGGGATGCTATAAAAAGGATGACGTAGAAGTTCCTTGCCCATGAGTCGGAGTGCCCGTGGCGACACCGGCGAGTTTACAGAGTTTACGGTATTTTTGTTCTTTTTCCGCAGTGTGATGCTGAAAGAAAACGAAAAAACAGGAGTCGGGATGTATCATATCATACCGTACCGTACTGTATACTATGCGAGTAAAATAAACTACCCAAGGAAGTAAAAAACAAAACCCTCTCCTCTCCTGTTTAGTACATAGATTATAAGATGTATAAATAAGGAAAAAGTGAAAGAGTGAAAGAGTGAAGAACAAAGCAGAATCACACCAATTCGCAAAATGCAAACAGAGAAACACCAAATCCCATGCTGAGACGAAGGAAGGAGAGAAGAGAAAAGAAAAAAAGAGATACAATGGCGGTACTTAAACACGGATGGAAAAAAACAAGGTAGGAGAGGGAAGTACAAGGATATCATACACCCACTCCCACCAGAAGAAACAGAAGGCCTCTCTGGCAATGGTGGCACGATGCCCACTTTCGGTCTCGCTAGCACTGTCACTGGCGTATCCGCTGCCCGCGGATTAACTCTCCACGGACTCGGCAGAAGGCCCTGCCTCCCTACCACCGCCCCTGCACCGCCAATGCCACAGCTGTCCTTATCGGCCTTCAATCTGGGCCCAACCTGTGCCTATCCGCCTCCACGTGCCGAAACATCTCTCGTCCGTCTGTGTGCTGCACGGGAGCTTCTTGCTTCTTCGATTTCCTCATTCTCCTGTTCCTCCTCCTCTCTGGGAAGAATGGTGTGGCTCGGGGGTGAGAACTTCAATGCAGGAGAGGTTAGTGAATCCTCGCTGGGTGGTAATTGCAGCGTCGCTGTCGGAGGTCTGCTGTCTGCGGATTGTCGGAGGTGGGCGGTAGAGTGAACGTGTCTTTTTAGAAGCCCTCAGCCTCCTTCTATCCCTCCGGCCGAGGATGAGTTCGAAGCAGTAGATACCTGATTGAAGAACAATACAGCGACGCTGACTGCCACAATTGTGGTTATCAGTAGTAGCAGGCGGGATTGTAGTTGGTAGATGCAGCGCTGGAAGAGGACCCCTATCGGTGAGTAGGGTTAGCCGTGAACTCGGAGTTTGTAGACTATCTGCTGGCCTGCGTGTTATGTGATCCGAGAGGTATCACAGTTGATTGCGAGAGTTGGCAGTATTGTTCCCTCTTCCGAGACCTCGTACCGTTGGGAATCTGAAGATTGATAGGAGTAAAAACGTAACTGCGCAGTTTGGCTGCAACTGTAGAATTTAGTTTCTCAATCAAGTGTGCTGTCTTCTGTATTTGAGGCTTTTCAATCTTGATGAAGGCGTCGCAGAGTATGCAGGATTTCTCTTCCATGTATTGTAACGAGAGGGCTGCGTTTGCTTCTATGGTTCCGGCCACCTATTATTCACCAAGTCTATACGATGGCCACCGGAATGCAGGCTTGGCACACAACGGTAGGTTAAACGATTGCTATTTTGTGGTTGTAGCAGTACACAGGGGCATTCTATGAAATACCCGTTCTTTTGCTTTTTCCTGAGCTCAGTGCGTTGCCTGTTGCCCGGTGGCGGCTATGCTGTAGGGTAGAGGTACTCAAGGATCTTCTACATCATCGTATTTTTAACAATTATCACGGCCCCTCACTCGCTGGGTGTCCAGAACTTTTATTTGAATATGGGTGTTTGGGAAAACACCCTCACGAACACAAGACCAATTACAAATTGTAAACAACGGGTTATGTGTTTCTGATGCGGTTACAGCAAAAATCTAAAAACAAATGAACCGACGAGCACTATAGCCATTAAGGTCAAACAAATATTGACCTTTCGCAGGATCCCTCCTTCCCGGGAACCTCCCCTCGCTGATGCCGTTCTCCTCCATCCCCTCATGGGGAAACACCGACCAGCCAACGAAAAGAGTATTCTGAGGATTTAACAGCAAAAGAAAACAAGAATGTGAGGAAAGCAGATATGGGGGGAAAAGAGTCAGCAGGGATAGTATATTGTAATAGGACTCCCGAGTTCCAGAACAGAAATCATCCTATAATCCCCCACCAAATCAGCAAACAGAAACCATACCCTGAGTCCGAAAATAAATTTTAAGTTCAGCCAGGAGAAACGAAAAACAGAAAAAAAAAGGACAAGTGAGTTAAGCCATGTATCATCGACAAAGAGCCAAGTTCATCCCGAGACTCTAGTGAAAACAGAAAACAAGAGCAAAATATCAGATTAGTGGGATGTTCTTGCTTCCAATCGCAAAGTAACATAAGCTTAAAAGCACAGCGAGGAATCGAAGACTTACTTCAGCATTCACCCGGTTCTCCTTAGAGAGTTCCTTAACCTCGTTGCTAAGAGTGCAGTCAGCAATCCTGCGTTCGTCGGTTTTGATGGTAAAGGTTGAGATAAAGGTTGAGAGAGAGTTGTTGGGGGAGAAATAGAGGAAAGGAGGGTGGGAAGAGAAGGGTTGGATGTGTGTGCGTGGCTATTTGCCATATGATAATAGAAAGGAAAAAAAAAGAGTAATAATTACCTATTACACCAACACGTGTACTAGGCCCAAGGGCCTCATCGCCTTCCTTACTCCGAGCCCCCGGAACGGAAAACCTTGGTGAAGGAGGTTCGGCCCAGGGAGGATAATGATGTTAGCTCTATTAGCTCTACGATATGTTGAGGTACGGCTACCCACTTAGGTCATGTCTATGGGTTAGGTCTATCATTGGTTGTGCGGGAGTGGGCTTGGCATGGGATTTCCTTTAAGTAGTCTTC
>Ga0307509_10002888_pt1 | contig 27171 bp, 33 predicted proteins | sample 10_EM_MG_FD_202245 | JGI IMG/M metagenome (GOLD analysis project Ga0307509, IMG submission 202245) | Populus trichocarpa ectomycorrhiza microbial communities from riparian zone in the Pacific Northwest, United States - 10_EM | ecosystem: Host-associated > Plants > Roots > Unclassified | place... | reverse complement strand
ATCAAATCCCCAATGTTTATTTTTTTTTTTTTAACCAAAAAACAAAAATAATTTTTTAAAAAAAAAAAAAAAAAAGAAAAAAAAAAAAAGGTACTAAGACAGCAGTTTGACTGTACTTTGTCTCTCCCCCTTCTCCCCGTCCCCCGGCCTGGCCTGTTTGGCCTTGTCCTGATGTCGTCTACCCCTCTCGCTTCCACTGGCGTAGGCCCAGCCTCGGCTGATGGCCCTGCTCGCTCTGCCTCCTCTCGCCAGGACCGTAGGGCTGATCCTATCTCTTGTTTGTCGTCATCCCAGTCAAGTCATGCCTCTCTCTCCGGGGAGGCTGACAATGTCGCCAACATCCTTGAGCACGGTACCAGGCTCGCTCGCCTTGAGCCTGCTTCTTTCCCCACTGTCTACAATGCCTCCGCCGCCACCTTCCCCGATAGTCAACTTGCTATGGCCCCCCTTCTTGCCCAAATCATCGCCATGGTCAATGACCTTGGTATCTCTGTTACCTTCTGGACTCCGCAGGTTGAGTCCCTCACCTCCGCCCAGGCAGAGCGCTCAGCCACCCCTTCACCACCAGCCACATCCAACCTGGAGGCGTCCCTCAGGGACTTGTCCTCTTGTCTTGCTGCTCTCTCCTCACACAGCGCCACCCAAGTGGCACCCCCGCTGCCTCAAGTGCCACCCCCTCCCACCCCTGCTGTCCAAGCTAAACCTGCTCAGCAGAAAAAGAAACTCGCCACCCGCCTTGCATCTCGTACAGTCGCCGTACCAGATTTTCCCTTCCTTTTTGAGGGAAAATGGTATGGCAACCCAGACACATAGGCCAAACGCCACCTGGACTCACCCCAGGCGGCTATCCTATTCCCCTCTCGCCACCCCCAATCAGAGGAAGCCAAACTTTACTCTGAGCGTTATCCAGCCACCTAACTCTGCAACACCGGTCCCCCCCCGTTTTCACTGTTTCTGATCCCCTGCAGCCCCAAGAACAAACCTGGGCACAGGTTACCAGGAAGGGCGGTAAGGGCAAGAAAAATGCCACTGCAGCACAAGTCGGTGCGTCAAGCAACAGTAGTGTCCCCAAAGGAGCCCCACCGCTCCCAGCTGCTCAACGTTGTTTCTTTGCCCCCTGTACATCCCCAACCCTCCCTAACGATTCATTTATCATGACTGCTACCCTTCCCGACATCATGGCCGCTGTGCTTAAAGAGGCCAACTGCTCTCTACCTGTCTCCCTTACTGCCTCGGTCAATCGCAATGGGGCTGTTACTCACATAGCAAATCTCTACACCCTGTCTTCCGCTTACTCCCCTTTCTTTGATGCAATGACCAAGAAGCTCAATCAGAGTTTCCTTGTTGGAGACAATCCTTTCCAGGTTTTCAGGGCGGCACCTACAAGTGTTGTGCTCCTCATCCACAATCTCCCTCGTTCCATTCTCCCGCACTATCCTACTGACCTTTTCCCTTGACTCCTTGAATCAATCAGCAATGCTATTGACGTCCCCATATTGGGGGCTAGATTCCTGCAGTCAGATCCGGTGAAAAGGGCTGAGAAGCGCACAACCTCCGTGGTTGTGGCAGTCGACCCGCTCCATGTTTCCCTGTTTGGCGAATCCATCTGACTTTTCTCCCGCGCCCGCACGGTCGCCCCCCCCTACTCTGCCTCCAAATTCATGTAGTGCTGAAAGTGCTGGCGTTTTGGTCACTCTGCTCCTCTATGCAAAGAAGTGGCACAAGCTTGCCCGATCTGCACTCTTCTCCATTACCGCTCCGCCCACACATGTGCTAACCAGAGCTGTCCGAAAGGGGGCTTTGAGAAGTCTGTCGTGGGATGCTGCAACGCCTCCACTCCTCTGTGTATCAACTGTAGTGGGCAACACGCCTCTTGCGATGGCACCTGTCCCATCCACCGTGAAATCCTCTCTGCCCTCTGTCCTCCTAGGGACCAAGACATTCCCGATGCCCCCGATGCGGGCCTCCCCCAACCGACCCCTCAGGGTCCAACTGCTCGCCCAACTGTGCCGGCCACTCCAGCCAGGCATGGTCCTCGTTTCCCTCCCGCTAGCGAATCTACCCAACCTGAAACCGTTAAACCTGTGCGCAGCGCGTCCGCCCAGCCTACCCTCGCTGCCCCCCTCCCCCGCAGGAACCTCTTTGGTGCTGGCAGGACCCTCTTCGGCGCTAGCACCGGTGCTGACTGGAGCGAGCCCGCTCCGACTGCCGACAACATGGAACTTTAAATGTCGACAACCCAAGCCCCAACACAGAGTCCTCCACCATCCCAATCATTCCAATATCCTGGTTGTTGAAATCTTTCCATTGTTCAGCATAATTGTCTCGGTAGCAGTAATGTTTTTCAAACGCTTTTTAGTTTATTTACTTCGGTAGAAAGTTCTCCTCATATTGTGGCTCTTCAGGATATTCCTCTTTGGAAGAATTGTCCTCCTGTTTTTCGCAACTATAAATGTGTTTTTCCTCCAGCGACTGACAGCTATAAGCCTTGAGTAGCAACCTATGTTCACGAAAGGCTTTTAGGTGTTATTTCGATTCTTCCGTTGTTTTTTGAAAGGGGCGACCTCATGGCAGTGAACTTTCACTCCCCTGAGGGCCTTTTTGATACTGCTCATAATTAGTTTTGTTTATATCATGCCTACTCTATCCCTAGTGGCCATACTAGGTTAGTTTCTCCTGTTGATTTGTTTCCCCAGCATGATTTTCCTATACTTGTCCTGGGGGACCTCAACATTCACCACTCCGTTTCGGACCCTACTCGTTTGCCCTCCACCTATGATCAGTTGGTAAGTTCCCCTTATTTCCACAGGGCTTCAGCTCAGTTGTTTTCTCTCCTCAACACTCCAGGGGTCTACACTAGGTTCCCGTTCAACTCCAATCACCGCCCTGCAGTACTTGACTTGTCCTTTGCCAACACTGCCCTGCTTCTATACTTCTCCTCCTGGAACCCCTCCCTCCCACCAACCGGTTCGGATCACTCCGCCCTCCCAATCATTTTCTCCACTCCGCTCCTCAAGCCCCTGCCCCGGGGCCTAAACTGGAAACTTACCGACTGGGGTCACATTTCCCCTCTGCTTGCCAATCTCACGCTTGCAGCTCCCTCTTCTCTCCCTACTCCAAACTCACTCGACCTATGGTTCGAAGACTGCCTTGCCAAGATCAGGCATCTCATCACCTCCAACACCCCAGCCAAACGCCAGTCCTCCTACTCTAAGCCGTGGTGGACTCCAGAACTTTCACAGCTACGACGCATTCATCACCACGCCTGCCGTCTAATGAGAAAGAACCAGGCCTCGCCCACCATGGCCCGTGCAGCTCAGAATACATACTTCAAGGCTATCCAGTCCGCCAAGAGAGCTTACTGCTCGCAGTTTCTGGCCGCCGTCGATTCGCGATCAGTCTGGGATGCCAGAAAGATTACAGCCGGCAGAGTCCCGGATCGCTTCCCCACGCTTGAGAACTCCTCCTCCCCTACCGAAATTAACAATACACTCCTACAACATTTTTTCCCTGCTAGACCCTCTACTCATCCTCCCCTCATCCTTCCTGCGTTTAAGGACGTCCCCCCGGTATTACCAGCAGAAGTGTCCTCCGCACTTCGTAAATGCTCCAACACGTCGGCACCTGGCCCAAGCGGTACTCCGTGCTCTATCTGGAAGCAGGTCCACAAGGCCAACGAGTGGCTCCATCCTACTCTGTTCACTCCCCTCCTCACCCACGGGTACCACCCTCTAGCCATGAAGAAGGCCAACGGCATTGTCCTGGATAAACCAGGCAAACCTGATTACCGTACACCTGCTTCCTTTCGCATCATTGTCCTGCTTGAAACAGTCTTCAAGATCCTCAAAAGACTTTCTGCTCTTCGTCTCGCTTCCTCCGCCCGCTCCCTTGGCCTCTTGCACCCCAATCAGTGTGGGTCCCTGGCTGGCCTGGGCTGTTTCGATGCAGTCGCTACTCTTACACACGAAGTTCGCCTACACCAGGCTGCTTCCTTCCACGGATCAACTCTCTTCCTGGATGTCAAAAAAGTGGTTTTGACAATGTCTGCGCAAACAAGTTGGCCAATATCCTCACCAAAGGGGGTGTCTCCGCCTCCCTGGTTGCCTGGATCAAGCCTTTCCTCTCCAAATGCCAGTGCCGACTCATATTCCAAGGCGCGCCTGGGGTTTTCTGCCCGGTCGCGGTTGGCACCCCTCTAGGTGCTCCGATTTCTCCTGTTCTTTTTGTGCTTTATATAGCCAGCCTTCACCCGACTATTCCCCAAGGTCTGGCGATTTCATATATCGACGACCTCACCATCACGGTGGGCTCAGACTCTGTACGTTCGAGCATCCGCGCTCTTCAATATTATTTCGGCATCATCCAAGGGCAGGGTGCCCAGCTGGGGGTGGCAGTTTCAGTCCACAAAAATGAAATCATTCACTAGAGAACCCTGAAGGACCGCTCGGATGTTTCCTTTGCCCCTATTATGATCAATGACGTGCTCTTTCCACCCTCTCAAGCTGTGAGATGGCTTGGCTACTGGCTCACCCCTACTTTACACTTCTCTGTTCATTTCCTGAGACGGCTGGCACTTGCCAAAGCCTCTTTCGCTACAATGCGGCAGCTTAGTGCAGCTGGCAAAGGCCTCTCCTCCTGGTGCAACAGCAAATTAGTGTTCGGTGATATCCTTTCTATTCTTACCAATGGCTGCGACCTGTTTGTCCCGGAGAAGGCCACTCTCAGGAAATTCGACTCCTTCTGGCATGTAGTGCTCCGATGGACGACTAACTGCTTTTACACCACCGCCCTCGGCGGTCTCTACTGGGAGGCTTCGCTACCACCCATCTTCTCTATCTGCAAACACCCCCGCCGGTCAGCTGCCCACTGTCTGGTCTGCGCCCCTTCGGAATTCAATCCTGCCACGGCCAGGATACCCGAGTCTGTGCCCACATGGGACCAGGGTCATTCTGCCGACTATCATCGCTTTCTCCTCCAAGGCTCTCACAAAGCCATCCACCTTACTTCATGATCTTGCCCGGCGGTTAATTCCGCCAAGCACCTACCACTAGACTCATTATGTCACGAGGTTTCAGACCTTATTGAGGAAATCCCTATCCTCCTGCTCGCCTCAACCGATCTTGTGATGCTTCCACTGTCGCGAATTCCTTCTATCACCTACAAAGCCCTCAGAGCTCCTCCGATTCAGTCCCTCCTCAGTGACTGGCTAGACTTGAGTCCACCGGTTCCCCTTTCTTATCTTTATAGTGCTTGCCTCACTCCCAATGCCTTTACTGGCCTTCCTCGATTTATATGTGGCCGCATTCACCAGATGCGGTCAGGTGCCAGCTACATCGCCGAACATCTCTCCTGGAGGAACAGGGACTCCAGCACCCTCTGCACGTTCTGCGAGGAAGACGATGAGTCTTTCCAACACGCGATTCTCTTTTGCCCCGCTAAGGCTCAGCCTCGTCTGACCCATCTCTCAGGTGTGGATGCTATTGGCCCTGACGGTCCACTTTGGCTCTCAGTTCCCCTCCTCAGAGGTTTAGCAGAGTATCTCTAAGCTACTTGCACGGGCTTTCCTCCAGCCATGTTGCGCATTTGAGCCAGTACTGCGACTCCTGAGCTGATTTCGGACGCAGATAGCATTTAACACAAAACTCCCTAGCTCGGCCCCGTCCTTCTAGGTGTTACTACTACAAACTCCCCTGCTCGAGTTTCTCTTCTGCGTATTTTCTATACAGGTTATTAGTTTCCTTTGTTCCTGGTTGACTAGGGCAGTGGGCAGGTGGGGCGGGGAGGTTTTCTTAGTACGTTTGAATGTATTTCTTGTGAGTTATAAGAAGGGCTTTACTTTAATTTTGATTCGTTAGTCATCAATGGCGCTGCAACAGGGTTCTGATGATCTCGCTTGGAGAGTTTTTGCACGTGTTGTTTGAATTTTGTTGTTTCCTTTGTTAGTTTTTGGAATTAAGGTTTTTATATGCCATAGCGCGAGTGTAACGACGCTACGATAGGTAGCTACAATAACTACTACCTTAGCCTAAACGGTATACTAAGAGGTAGTCAGAGGTGGTATGGTCTAGTATACTTAGTATACAAGAATGCTGGTTCGCCTAAAAGGCAAGGCCTAGGGAACAGTAGAATAGCCTTGGGCATTCTATTAGGCAGGGTAACCTTTCGGGAGAACATTCACATAAGGTCAAGGGAATTATGGGAATGTTACACGGACCTCCGAGACGACCTTTGTGGTTGACTGGAGGACTTCCGGAGAGGTTAATGGCATGAGAGGGCAAAGTTACCCTACCTTCACCGGCAAAGTCATCCTAGAACTTAGAGGTCGATTGCCTGACATTGTATGGGCTCTTAGATGTTCTTGGGGGCACACGCATCTGCGCGGGGAGGCCCCACGCGTGTATGAGGGTGGCCCGAACATGCTATTAAACTTGGGCGGGTTTTGCTAACACCCCCCTCTGGCCCCAGCGTTGGGACGGTGCGTCATAGGCAGACGGCTGTGTAGTTGCTCGTTTGCTAGTTAAAAGAGGTAATTGGAGCAGCTGCCGTAACACCGTATAAGTTGTCGCCGTCCGTCGGACTGAATGTCGTTCGCAGGATATAGAAGGGGAGTATGGGTAACCGCCAAAATGGAGGTCGCCTATATATGGTGTCTCGGGCACCTAGGAGTCTATTCTTGCCTACGGGTAGTAGGGTAGTCTTCCTAGTAGTACTCAGGTAGTCTCAGAAGGCCAGGGTGCTTTCGAGACAAATACCTCAGTAACCAGCCTGGGCCTTCTCCCCTTGATTTGTAGCATTCCTATGGGTTGTTATTCGACTCTAGAGGTATGAGTCTTATCACGGTAGAGTATGTCCTGAAAGGCTGGCGATGGGTAGCGCCCACTTAGCCAACCATCGGCTACCTCTCACCGGGGGAGCTTGCATGTCAATGTATCACATTGGATAGACGCGTAGATTAAATTATGGACTCCATGGCTTGTATAGACGAAACTACCACTGGGCCAGTGAGTCCACCACCTAGGTATTGACTCCGGTTGTTGTCATAACAGTTAGCCACTGGTATGACTTTGATAGGAAGAGTTTTTCCTCCTCCGGTTGTATTGGAGATGCATTTGCAGAAACTCATATCCTATTGACCGAGTTAACTGTACCCGAGTTGGTCCGACACTTCCGGCAGGATAAATCCTGATGGAGGGTAGACCTCGGACAAACCCTGAGCAGGACAGGGTGCTCGCACCAGGTCGGAGTAGTGGTGCATGTCAAAGGCTTATATCTGATATCTACTTAAGTTTAGGCGTTTGGCATGCTACTTCGATAACCAACTTTCCTCAAGAGAACTTATTGAGTGAAGCTTTCAGCTTAACCATATTAAGTTTAACCGTTTTGATTCTTCGTGAATTAATTACTCTATCTTTATCTTCTACTTTGAGTTTTGGTGCGGTCGCAACCTTAGAGTTCACCTCTCTATAGGGTGCCCCCATTACAGCGAGCTCCATGCATGATTTTGTACCTAAATCAATAATCACATGATTCAAAAAAAAAAAGAAAAAAAAAAGAAGAAAAAGGTCCCAAGACAGCATTCAGCGTTAACGCTATGGCCAACAAAAACTGTACCCTCCTCACCCCAGGAAACATCCAAACCCCCAAGTCCCTCTGGTATGACACTAACCGCACATCACGCCTATCGCCCAACCAAATCCTTCGAACATACTGGTACATCCGAAGGAAGTAGAAAGGCAAGAAACAAGCAGGAAGGAGAGGAGAACCCTTAGCGACATCTACGACAAAAAGTATAAAAACACAGGAGATGAATGAACCCATGACAAAGGAAGTTTAGGTCTGATAAGTGACGTTTATCAGCCTGAGCTAGGAAGTGAGAGTATGGATCTGCACACCGGAGCGGTGCCGGGGGACGAAGCAGTGCCCGATGGCAGGATTGGACGGTGTATGGAGGCGACTCTGGTGAGGGGTCGCTGAAGGGAGTGCTAAAGCAGCATTAGCGACCGCCTGGAGGACGGGCGTAACGGAGGCGGCTTTTTGTATAGCGACCTAAGATCGACCACGGAGGTGGGGAGAGGTGTAGGGTGCTCGCTGAGGGGGTGGGCAGAGGGGGAATGGGAGTAGCTGTAACCGAGCAACGGGACGAAAACCAAGAAGGTAGAGGAAGCGGGATGGAAGGAGGAAGGACTTCCGAACACTTGCGACGCCCAACTAGATTAAACGCGGCCGATGCTTTTCCAAATGCGAGACAAAGAAGAGGTGCTGAAGTTGCTAACCGAAGTGTTCCCCCACAGGACCACATAACCGAGACTGAAAGGTACTTCGCAAAAGGCTTGGAAAGCTCAGCGCCGACCGTGAGCGAAGAGGACAGAATGCCGACCGTGCAAAACCTAAGCGAGGTGCAAAGGAAGTGCGGGGTAAAGGGGAGAACTGAGCTTCATGAGCGGGCGTCAACGATGAACAGGAACAACCCCGTGGAGGAGGGGGTAGACCCCAGAGGGAGAGGAGGGGATGTAGCATCGCTCCCCTTGACAGAAGCCATCAAGGGGGAGGAGAGGGCGTGGTGGTGGATCCCACGATGATTTCCCTGATGTTGAGATTTCAATCGCCGGAGGTGGAGGGGGGATTGTTCGTGTAACTACTGTGACCGTTTTTCTTTTTCTTTTTGAATTATATGCATTTGTTTAAGGTACAAAGACAGCATTCAGCATTAACACAATGGCGAACAAAAACTGTGGGCTCCTCATCTCAGGAAAGATCCAAACCCCCAAGTCCCTCTGGTATGAGACTAACCACACATCTCGCCTATCACCCAACCAAGTCCTACGAACATACTCATACATACGAAGGAAGTAGAAAGGAAAGAAACAAGCAGGAAGGAGAGGAGAACTCTTAGTGACATCTGCAAAAACTGAGAGGGTGAACAAAAGAAATGGATGAACCCCTGACAAAGGAAAATTACGTCTGAAAAGTGACGTGTATTAGCCTGAGCTAGGAAGTGAGAGAGTAGACCAGCAGGCTGGAGCGGTGCCGGGGAACGAAGCGGTGTCCGATGGCAGCATGGGATAGCGGGTGGAGGAGACTCTGAGGGTCCCCGGTGTGTGTGCCAAAACGGCATTAGCAACGGCCAGAAGGACGGGCGTAACCGAGGTGGGTTTTTCTATAGCGACCGAAGATCGACTGCGGGCCGGGAGCAGTATGGTGCCAGCTTAGGGGGTGGGAAGAGGGGGGGCGATTGTAGCTGTAACCGAGCAACGGGACAAGACCAAGAGGGTGGAGAGAGGGGGATGTGTGGAGGAAGGACTAGTCCAAATACATGAGACGACCGACTCGAGTAACCGTGGCCGATGCTTTTCCGAATGCGAAATGAGGATGAGGTGCGGATGTTACTAACCGAAGCGTTCCCAGACAGGACCACATAACCGAGATGGAAAGGTACTTCGCAAAGGGCTTGGAAAGCTCAGCGCTGACGGTGAGCGAAGAGAATTGAATGCCGACCGTGCAAAACCTAAGCGTGGTGCAGAGGAAGTGCGGGGTACGGGGGGGAACCAAACTTCATGAGCACGCGTCAACGATGAACAGGAACGAGAACCCCGTAGAGGAGGGGGAGACCCCATGGGGAGAGGAGGGGTTCTGGGATCACTCCCCTAGGCAGAAGCCATCAAGGAGGAGGAGAGGGGGGGGTGGTGGATGCCACAATGATTTCCCTGGTGTTGAGATTTCAATCGCCGGAGGTGTAGGGGAGATGGTTCGTGGTAACTACTGTGACAGTTTCTTTTTTTTTTCTTTTCTTTTTCTTTTTTTTTTCTTTTTGTTTTTTAATCTCGATTATGAATTGTTTCTATTGGGGCAAACGCACACCTGTGCTCATCCCATGGTCCTAGGTACAACGGACTTTCTGCCAAGCATGGGCCACATAGTGCAAAACCTCCAACTACAGTCCATCACGCCTTCCCTAAGCTAAAACACTCTGACCCTGCCAGACAGAGCAAACCCCGCCCGGTACTGTGAGGTAACTACTGTGACTGTTTTTCTTTTTTTTTCTTTTTTTTTAAATCATATGTTCATTATTTCTACGGTAGAAGAAATGACATGCATCTTTAACGATATGGCCAAAACAAAACCGAAAATCAAACTAACAATCAACAAATGAAACAAACATAACCAGTTCCCCCAACGCAACCAATAATCGTCGCACAGCAGCCTTAGCTAAAATCACTGAGAGTAAGGACCGCTAAACTAGTCTCGAGGGCCAGGGGCGGGTTGGGCAGTAGCTTGGAGGAGGGGGTTAGGAGGAGGGGTGTGGAGGCAGGGGGCAAGCGGGGGCATACCAGGGGGGAAACCAGTGGTGGTGGTGCGAATGAACTCAGCCAGCGCAATGAGCAACTGCTGGTCGGACCAGATTGGGGCCTCAGGAGCCAAGTCTGAGACCCCTTGGAGGAGGCGGGATCTCTGGCAGGCGGAGGAGGGGCAGGACAGGATGGCATGCTCGAAGGTCTGCGGGGCCTCAGAGCACAAAGGGCAGGACGTGTCGGCATCAGGATTGCCCCATTGAGGGGTGGGCCGCGAGATTGCTTTTCCCAGAACGCATCTTGTGTATCCTGCCTGCAATGAACTTGCCCAAGCCCATGAAGGGATGGGGGCGTGTCGAGGGCGGCAAAGGGTAGTATGGGGGGGCTGGGGTGTCAGACCAGTCGGAGAGGAGGTGTTGTTTAGCCCTCAACTTGAGGCCAGTATAGGAGGTGACAACCCCCGGGACTGGGGGCAGGTAGTTGGTTAAGTGGAGGGAGATGGGTGGTAGCGTCGAGACGTCGTGTATGAGGGGAACGGCCCTGTTAGCCAAAGCTGTGATGGCATTGTGCCGGTACCTTGGGTTCTTGGTCTTGTTTGGGGTAGAATGCCAGCCGAGGTTGAAGAAGAGATAAGGTAGCGAGGTAATTTTCCCACGTGCTATCAAGGCGGCACGGTGGGGCGAGCAGGTGGGGATGGACTTAGGGAGGGGTGCTGTGGCAGGGTTTACCTCCGGGGGGGAGCAGATGAGCCTTAGGCCTGCAAGGCGGCGTTGGTGGCGTACAAGAACAGGCAGCGGGGGGAGACAGGCTTCCCTGTGCAAACACATTACGTTGGATGATGAGGAGCAGTTGGTTACCCACCTACAGACCCGATGCCAGAAAACCGACATGGGGCCCATGATAGAAAGGGGAGGGTTCCAGACAGCGGACACATACAGAAGAATCGGAGTGAGGAGCGAACCCACCAGGGAGAGACTGAGGTAGGGTGGGAAGCCCATCCCAGGGGGGGAGAGGCGACAAATGGTGGCTAGGGCGGCATTTGCAAGTGTGTACCTCCTGGAAAAGTGAGACCTTGGGTCAAAGGCGGGGGTGAAGATGAAGCCCAACCACTTCAGGCAGGATTGTGGATAGAAGAGCTGACTCTCTAGCTGCACCGGGAGGGAGCACGGCGGCTCATTACACCTTGTGGTCCTCAATTGGATCAGTTTGGTTTTCGGAACGGAGAAGGAGATGTTGATCGGGGAGGCCCTTCTCTCGAGCGCTGAGAAGAATTTCTGGAGGAGGCGAACGTTGGTTCTGTCGGAGGGCGAGGCCACTGTAACAGCGAAGTCGTCGACGTAGGAGATAATAAGAGACCTGGGGATCTCCAGGTGAAGGGAAGAGACGTATATGACGAACTGGAGCGGGGAGATAGGGGATCCCTGAGGGACCCCGACCGAGACAGGAGCGAAGAGGCGCGGGGACCCTTGGAACGTAAGGTGGCAGGTGCGATCCCTGAGGAAGGAGCCGACACACTGGACTAGGTACGGGCTGACCCCCTTCCTGTGGAGGAGAGAAAGGAGTGAGGGAGACTCCACGTTGTCAAAGCCTCCCTTCACATCATGGAAGAGAGTGGAGACTTTGTACCAGAGGCAGTGGAAGGATTCAACATTGTGTTGTAGGACGAGGGCGGCATCAGCGGTGGATCTCCCAGGGAGGGACCCGCATTGAAGGGGATGGGTGAGGGAGCATATCGCTGCTTGGGCTGAGAGGCGGGAAGCTACAACTCTTTCAAGGTTCTTTGAGAGCGTACGGAGGAGGACGATAACCCTAAAGGAGGAGGGTGAGTCGTATGAGGGTTTACCCGGCTTGTCAAGGACAATACCAAGTGCTTTTTTGAGGGAGGGAGGGTGAAATCCGTGGGCCAACAGGGGGTCCAGGAGGGAAGGAAGAAGGGAGGGTTTTATGCGGTGTATAGACTTCCACACAGAGTACGGAATGTGGTCTGGTCCAGGGGCGGAGGTGTTCGAGGATTTGGAGAGGGCCCTCGATATGTCTTTAGAGGTGAGGGGGGTATAGTCCTCGTAACGCGTGAGGCGGAGGAGGGGAGGAGGTGGGGGTTTGGGGGGGAAGAAGTGGTCAAGGAGTGTTTCCGCTATCTCGGCCGGGTCGGAGGCCCCTGGTATGTCCGGGAACCTTTATGGAAGCCTGCCAAATGCGAATCTCTTGGCCGTCCAGAGGTAGCGCGGAGTGGCCGAGGATAGGAAGTCCGACCAGTCTGTTTTCTTGGCTGAGGCCATGGCCATAAAGTTTGTACTTCTCGAGCTTTTCACATTGCTCCAGTTGAGGGGGGACGGGACGAGGTGGGATATCCTTGCAAACTTGTGATATTCCCTTAGAGAAGATTGGCGAGGGGACCACCACGGCTTCGAGCGGGGGCATGGGCGCTTGCACGGGGCGTGGGAGTTTAGGAGAGAGGTGAGGCGGGTAGAGGAGATGTCGAACCATCTACTCAGGGAGTTAGGCGTGGGTTTCGGCGGGCAGGGTAGTATGGTGAAGGATTCCAGTACCTTTCCTACTGCACCTAGGTCAAGGAGGGCCCAGTGTGGAGTAGGGGGGGGCAGCATAATTGCGGGAGGTTACAGCGTTATCACACATGGAACGTGTTCAGGACCAGTGGAGGGGAGAGGGGTCTCCTATGAGGAGACGAGGGGGGAGAGGGCGGTGTTGGCGAAGGCCAGGTCCAAAACAGAGGGTCGCAAAATAGTGTCAAATGGGAACCGAGTATAAACCCCGCGGGTGTTGAGAAGATGGTACGGGACGTCAAAGGCGGCATCAAAGTAGCCTGTGGAGATGATAAATTCCGTTTCGGATATGGACTGGCAGGGATCCGCCAATGGATAGTGGAGGTCAAAATCACCCAAAACCAGGTGAGGGTGGGAGAGAAAAGAAAAAACCCACTCTCGCAATATGGAGCGGTAGGGAGGGCGATTTGTACAAAGAAGGTATACCGAGGTAACCCTGAGGGAACGGTGGGGGGATCCAAATAGACCTTCCGGAGAAAAATCATCAACCGAAAGCATCTCCGACGAGTCGTGAAAACCAGTTGAGCAGGACAAGTGTTGGTTCAAGAAGCGAGAAACATAAATGGCAACCCGTGGGCGGCCAGGAGGGGGGGGGGGCGAAGGACATAAATCCCGGGAAGGTCGGGATCACCGAACGTCTAGAGGTGGGGTCTTGAATAGCAACAAGCAAGGGAGGGTGAGGCAGCATGGTAAAGCTGTGAAAAAGTGAAAGAAAAACATCCCAGCTCCCAAGGCAGTTATGTTGAACGATTGGAAAGGATGGGAAGACAGCACTGCTGTCGGTGTAAGGGGTGAAAAAATTCTCCATTTCCGGGCAGAGCCCTCAGAGGAGTCAGAGTCTAGAGATGCATCACCGCTCTCTCTTGGGGCGAGATCGGTGATGGTGATGGTCCGTCGGGCTCTCTGCCTAGGTAGAGGAGCATCGCTGGGGAGTACAGGGGCACTCAGGGTTCGGGGAGCGGCACTTGGTGCTGGGGGAAGGATTGTGGAACGACCAGCCTGGTCTTCAGCGAGATCCATGCTGTCCTGCGTCTGTCGAGACTGCAACTCTGGCGTCTCTGGAGTGGTCTTTGGGTGGGAGGGGCAATCCCTGCTGCGCGCAGAGTGCTCTTCCTGGCAGTTAGCACAGCATGCCACCGAGGAGGGACAGCAGGCGAGGACAGGTCGGAGATTGCCACCCTTAGGGCAGGAAGGGTTAGGGCAGCGATTCTCTGCTTTGGTGTGGGAGAGCGAGCAGAAGGGACAGACTGGCAGTGTGCTGGGGCAGCTGGTAGGGATGTGGCCGAATTTCCAGCATTTCTTGCACTGGGAGTTCTTAGAGGAGGAGAACATCTGCTCCACTCTACGGTTTCCGGAGAAGAGGTTGATGGAGGGGAGGATGGCGAAAGTGTCGGGTGGGGCCATGGTGACAACCACGGAGGTTCTGACTTTTCATCGCGAGATTCTGGGTCGGGGTTAAGGTAACGCGCTGAGAGAATGGAGACTCCCCTGGCATTGCGGATGGACTCGTGAAGCGAAGGGAAGAGTTGGGCATTGTCTGAGGGGAGGAATGCAAGAGGGACGGAGTGGATAAAAAGTTGCGTTTCGTTCGGAGTGGGTTTGAAGAGATCCCAAGGTGAGTTTCCTACCGGAAAGGCCTTGTTCAACCTCGAGGTAAGGGGAGTGAAGTAAGGAGTATAGGCGGAGGTGGGGGTGTGAAGATTGGTACCGAGCAGTGACACTGAGCCGTTGTTGTTGACCGTGCAAGGGAAGGAAAGGGGGAGGGAGCAGTTGGCTTCTCTGATGACCGAAGCAGCCATGTCTGAGAAATGGGCAGCTATCTTGAGCGCCTCTGGGTGAGGTTCGCAGGTGGATCTGGAGACGAAAAATCTGCGGACAGCTTGGGGAAGAGGAGGGGGAGGTTTCGTAAAAACCTCATCCGACACATCCGCAACGGAGGAAGCCGAGGCAGAGGCCTTCGCCTGTCGACCCTTCTTACCCTTAGCAGGGGGTGCGACAGCTTGAGCGTAGGTGGGGGTGCCTTTGGGGGCCATGGTGTGGGGGGGACGCCAGTCGGGATCAAGATGACCGGGAGTCCAGGTCGGGCCGGGAGGGTATTTCCCTTTGGCGAACTCTTCCGCTTCCCAGGTGTGGGGGCATTTTTTCGCAAATGCCTCAGGGTTGCCATATAGTGTGGGAGGGGAAGTTGACATGTCATATCTGGGGAGATCCGGGTCACCTGCGGGGGAGGGCCAGACCATGTTGGGAGGTGGTGGGGGTGGAGCCGCAGGAGCTCTTTCTTTCCCTTTCTCTTGGCGAGCAGGGTTGGTGTTACTGGTGGGGGTGGGACGAGACCCACTAGAGGAGGGTGGGGCCTGCTGTGGGACACCAGGGCGTGGGAGAGGGAAAGGGGCCTGATCAGCTGACGGAAGAGGGGAAGCAATGTCACGGAGAGATGCAAGAAGTGGGGCGAGGTTCGGGGGTTGTGGGGAGGTGTGCAGATTGGCAATCCGAGAGGACAAGTCGTGGATCTCGGTCGAGAGGTTCTCGAGAGCGGTTGCTATGTGAACGCTTGATTGAAGCGAGGTGCAAAGTAGAGGGAGGAGCATCTGTTCTCTGATAGAGAGGGTGGAGATGTGCGCTGGGGTAATGGGGGGGAAACCTGTGGCAGGGAGCCCTAGGTCGGCGGCAGTCTGGTGGAAAATCGAGACTAGATGATCTAGATTTCCAGTGGTCGGGAGGGGAGAAAGAGGGGCAGGTGTACCGATTCTCGAGGGGCCGCCTTGTTGGGAGGCCATGTTTGGAGGTAAGGGTGGGGATGCGAGGCCCAACAATGAGGAGGAAAAGTGTGGGAGAGGAGATCGTGCGCAGAACGACGTGGTATTGAGAAATCTAGGGGGGGGAAAGAGGGGAGCGGAAGCGTGGTAACTACTGTGACCGTTTATTTTTTTCTTTTTTTTTTGTTAAATCAAGTGTGTTTGTTTTATTAAGGTACAAAGACAGCATGCATCTTTAACGATATGGCCGACAAAAACCCTACCCTCCTGACCCCAAGAAACATCCAAACCCCCAAGTCCCTCTGGTATGAGACCAATCGCACATTTCACCTATCGCCCAACCAAATTCCACGAATATACATGTACACCCGAAGGAAATAGAAAGGAAAGAAACAAGCAGGAAGGGGAGGAGAACCCTTAGTAACATCTGCAAAGTAAAAACAAAGGAGATGAATGAACCCCTGACAAATGAAATTTACATCTGATAAGTGACGTGTATCAGCCTGAGCTAGGAAGTGAGAGTATGGATCTGCACACCGGAGCGGTGCTGGGGGACAAAGCGGTGCCCGATGGCAGGATGAAATGGTGTATGGAGGCGACTCTGGTGAGGGGTCGCCGGAGGGTGTGCCAAAGCGGCATTAGCGATGGCCTGGAGGACGGGCATAACCGAGTCGGGTTTTGGTATAGCGACAGAAGATGGACTGCGGGAAGGGAGCAGTAAGGTGCCAGCAGTGGGGATGGGAAGGAGGGGGGGGTGTGTGTAGCTGTAACCGAGCAATGGGACGAAGACCAGGAGGGTGGAGGGAGGGGGATGTGAGGAGGAAGGACAGTCCGAACACTTGAGATGACCGACTAGAGTAACCACGGCCGATGCTTTTCCGAATGGGAAATGAAAGACGAGGTGCTAAAGTTACTAACCGAAGTGTTCCCCGACAGGACCACAGAATCGAGACGGAAATGTACTTCGCAAAGGGCTTGGAAAGCTCAGCGACGACCGTGAGCGAAGATGACAGAATGCCGACCGTGCAAAACCTAAGCGAGGTGCAAAGGAAGTGCGGGGTAAAGGGGAGAACTGAACTTCATGAGCGGGAGTCAACGATGAACAGGAACAAGAACCCCGTGGAGGAGGGGGTAGAGCCCAGAGGGAGAGGAGGGGATGTAGCATCGCTCCCCTGGGCAGAAGCCATCAAGGGGGAGGAGACGGGGTGGTGGTGGAATCCCACGATGATTTCCCTGGTGTTGAGATTTCAATCGCCGGAGGTGTAGGGGAGATGGTTCGTGGTAACTACTGTGTCCGAGTCTCCTCCTTATATAGACTCTTCACGCCAACAACCCTCACCCTGGTGACTTATAACTTGAGTCACACGGTCCTATGACTCATAACGAGTCATGCCTGAAATTCATCAGATGACTCCTTTGCGTCCCTGCTCAACGTAGTGTAAACCAATCATAAAACATAACACTTGTCAGGTGCGCAAAGCGCGTCACCTGCGTGGACCTCATGACTCATGATGTGAGCCACGCGCGAAAGTCATTACATCATTAGGAGTCACAATCATGAGTCATAGAAACATTAACCAATTATAACATAACGATGACACGCAAGTGCGAGTCATGTGAGAACTATTAGTCGTCTGACTAAATTGCGCGAAACATAAACATATATAACGACCCTACGATAAGTAGCTACAATGACTATCACCCTAGCCCAAATGATATACCAAGTGGTAACTAGAGGTGATATGGTCTGGTATACTTGGAATACACATAGGTGGTTAACCTAGGACATGCCCTAGGGTATAATAGAGTAGCCTTGGGTACAATACAAGCCAGGGTAACCTTTCGTGTGTAAGTTCGCATAAAGTCAAGGAATTTATGGGAATGTTACACAGACATCCGAGACAAGATTTGGTGTTGACGGACGGACTGCCGGAGAGGTTAAAGAGATATGAAGGCAAAGTTACCCTACCATGGGAATTTGACTTTTATGTCAATGGTCCTCAGTTAGCCTACTGTGGAGTCCAAGTTACCCTACCTTCACCAGCAAAGTCATCCTAGAATTTAGAGGTGGATTGCATCATATTCTATGGGCTCTTAGATGTTCATGGGCGCACACGCATCTGTGTAGACAAGCCCCATGCCTGAGTAATGGTGGTCCGAACATGCTATTGATGTTGGGAGGGTTTCGGTGACACCCCTCTCTGGCCCCAGCGTTGGAACAAAGTGTCATAGGCAGACGGCGGTCTAGTTGCTCGTTTGCTAGTTACAAGAGGTCATTGGATCTGCTGCCGTAACACCGTATACGTCGTCGCCGTCAGTCTGACTGAATCTCATTCGCAGGATATATAAGGAGAGCATGGGTAACCGCCAAAAAGGGGGTCGCCCATAAATGGTCTCTCCGGCACCTAGGAGTCTATCAAAGACTACGGGTAGTAGGGTAGTCTTCCTAGTGGTACTTAGGTAGTTCACGGAGACCAGGGAGCTTTCGGGACAAATACCTCACTAACTAGCTGGGACCTTCTCCCCTTGATTTGAGGCATTACTATGGGTTGTTATTGGACTCTAGAGGTATGAGTCTTATCACAGTAGAGTATGTCCCGAGAGGCTGGCTATGGGTAGCGCCAACTTAGGCAACTATCGGCTACATCTCACCAGGGGAGCTCGCAGGTCAATTTGTCACATTTGGCAAGTCGCGTAGATTAAATCATGTACTGCAGAGCTTGTATAGACGAAACTACCACTGGGCCAGTGAGTCCACCACCTAGGTATTGACTCCGGTTGTTGTCATAACAGTTTGGCAGTGGTATGACTTCGATAGGAAGAGCTTTTCCACCTGCTGTTGTATTGGAGATGCATTGCAGAAACTCACATACTATTGACAGAGTTAAGTGTACCTGAGTTCGTCCAACACTTCCAGCAGGATAATTCCTGATGGAGGATAGACGTCGGACAAGCCCTGAGCAGGACAGGGTGCTCGCACAAGGTCGGAGTAGTGGTGAATATCAAAAGGCTTAAATCTAATATCTACTTAAGTTTAAGCGTTTCGCATTCTACTTCGATAACCAACTTTCCTCAAGAGAACTTGTTGAGTGAAGCTTTCAGCTTAACGATATTAAGTTTTACGGTTTTATTCTTTTGAATTATTTACCTTATCTGTATCTTCTGCTTTAAGTGTTTGGTGCGGTCGCAACCTTAGAGTTCACCTCTCTATAGGGTGCCCGGTTACAGTATATCGTTAAGTGCACTCGCTTAACGCTCTTCTGGGAATCGTTGAATCCATCATCGGGACATTTATTTGAGTACGAGTCCCTTGTCTGGTACAAGAAGCATTGGGTGGAAAGAACAATATCTTCAGATATGGATATGGCCGAGTAAGACTATGACCTTTCCCGCTATAATGCTATTGCAGACTTGCGCGGAATAGGATGGAAGTCCATCGAGGCGCAGTCGGCCAACCTAGAACCCACAGACATCCCTGAAGAAGTACAGAAGTTAGAAATAGTAAACCCTGTTACCTTTCTTCAAAGCTTCACACATGACCCTTGGGTTGGACAAAGAATCCCTCCACAAAGACGAACTCCCATGACCTTTGCCAACTTCACTCGCGAACTGTTTGAACCCTACATAGTGAGAGAAGTAACTAAGAGGTTTCAAGAAGCCAAGGCTTCTATGGGAGATTTCATCACCGCAACCCAGCTTGAATGGCAAAACGAGATAGTAGCCAATGCCAACTGCTGGATGAAACTACAGCAGGTAGAGTACCGTAAATTAGCACTTGCCGATCGAAGGCTCAGGGCACGCCTGACAGCTTTGGAGTTGGCTGTTCAGAGAGGGTACTCGATAGACTCCGGCAATGAGGTCAACATGCCTACATCACCTTCCCTACCTCTTGCAATTGAACCTCCTCCACAATACGCAGCTGAGATGGCGGCTGTCAGGTTGTACAAGGAAATGGCACCAATTTTGACTCCAGTCGCTCCGACGGCCTTGGAATCGCAAGCGTGAGTTAGACAATTGGAATAGCAAGTGCAAGTGTTGGTCATTTCTCAACCAGCCCCGTTGACAGTGGCATTCGAAGAAGCCAGCATATCTAGAGGTGTTAGCCCTATGGCAAACCTCAGGAATCTTCGAGTCGCAGCTCAGCAGAGTGGTGTTACCAAGTCTAGAAGCCAAGCTTGGAGACAAAGCTCAAGGGAACCCTCGGCACAGCCACCACCTCGAGCCCCATCGAACAAACCTATCCCGCTGATTGTTGAAGCTGCCACAGCAGCACCGGTAATACGGGTAGAATCAGATCCGCCTTACGCGGTGGCGGCCTCAAGACCAATACCCGCCACACCTCACAATCCGGTAGCCTCTGCTTCGGCACAGCCACCACCAGCTCCAGCAAAACCTTGGGGTACCGCTGGATGGTCAGGTTATTCAGACCAACCTAGACAATGTGCTTCGAAGTATTGTAATGAAGGATGTCGCATGGTTGGCGGAGAGGGTAGTGAGTTGAATTTTTCACATCGGCCACCCTGTGTTAAAGGGATGCACGAAGCCATTATTCTGGCCCCGATAGACCAAACCGCCGTCACCACGAAGAGCCATTGTACCTATTGTAAGTTGACCCGACATAAGAGAGCCGACAGTGGGGATTTTCAGCGTGATTACCTGAGACCCTAACCTCAACAATCCATCCGTCAACCACTCCCACCACGCTCGCCCTCACACCCACCGTCTGATCAGATGGATGAGGACGAGCCGGAGGAAGAACGGTTTGACGGCTATGACATGCCTGGGGGAGCCCAAGGTGGAAACACCGGAGGCGCTCGAGGTGGACAACCTCACAGAGGCAGAAATGTTGCTGGAGGAGATGATCCGGGGGATTCCAGTTCTTCTTTGTCTGATAGTGAGGGATCTGATGCCTCGCACCCCGATCTGAGAGACTTCCTTGGCAGTCGCAAGCGCCCTGGGAGTCGAGAAAAGAAGGACAAGTACGATAGACGATATGCTGCTCTGCATAAGTTTATTCAGAAGTGCCATAAGGCTAAGAAGTCATCTCATCGGCCTAAGAAGCGAGAGAAACTTGGAGTTGACCCCTTCACCGGGGATCCTAAGGACACAGAACGCTTCGTACATGAAGTCGAGATTAAGCTGGACTACTTCCGCCCATTCCTTGGTAAAGGAAATGGACAAAGTCAGCCTCGTCATCCCACTCTTGAGAGATACTGCCAAAGCATGGTATAACGCCATACACCCGCAGATTAACACAGTTGCGGCCAAACGACGAGGGATCAAGTTTGATCACAAGATTAAGTGCACACCAGAGAAGGGTTTGGCAAGTGTTTGGAAGGCAGCTTTGGCGGTCACCCAGATAGGAATCGCGCACTGAGGGAATGGAGCCAGTTGTACATGAAGGAAGGAAAGGTAGATCCCTTTATCAACGAACTTATCCGCCTTGCAGCAGTGTTACGATATAGCGGGGAGTTTGTGAAAGACAGCGCAGGCATGGGCATGACAGGCATCCTCAACCCTGGCTGGTCCATCAAAACCCCGCATCCAGTAGCATATATGGATTACCTAGACCTACTGCATCAAACTGGACACCAACTCGAAGATGCCTCCAATTTTCGTACATATGTACAAAAGGAGCCTCATTCTTGGAAATGTGTAAAGAGCGACGACACGCATACTTCTGAGAGAAAGGGAGAGAGGATGGAGAAAAAGGCCACCGGACCACGGCAGCAGAAGCCCCGCAACCGAGCGCAAGGGTTTACAAAACCTTCAGAAACAGAGCATAGGAAGATGCACCGGAGTGTGCCTCAGACTCTGATTGACAAGCGCAAACGGCTGAATCAATGTTCCCGTTGTGGACAAGATGTTCACTATTGGGCGAGGTGTCCATCCGCAGCCCCAGTTGTCGAATCCTCACACATTAGGCGAAAACGAGGTGCTGGTGAGGCTGGACACGAAGCCACCCATCTCCCAAAGTTGAGACGCCTTGAAGCGGCACCTAAACCTGCTGTGAAACAAGTTATTGCCGAGCTCTGTGGATAACCCCCCCAGATTTGGATATCTTGGAGGTTGATACTGACATGGATGATTAGGTAAGCTTTATCATAGGATAAGATTATGGATGGAAAGATGCTAAAACTTTACGCTAGGCAGAATGATGGGCATGCTAGCTGAAGAGGAAAGATGTCGGTTTTATGTTCCCCAGCCTTAAGCGCTGCAAAGTGAAACTAATATATTGTGCTAGAAAATGCATAATAGAGGAAGGTTTCTTTTGTGACGTGTTGGGATGGTTACAGCTCTTTCAATTTAGTTTTGTTATTTCTTATGTGATACTGTGCAATGTATTGTTTGCTTATCTCATACTGTCTTCCATATTGGAAGGGATTTGGTTGGGTTTTATTTTGATTTCGTCAGGCTGGACTTGACTTAGCAATTGAAGTTATCTTTCAAGTTTACCAGAGGAGGGTGGAGTCACCGAAATCATACTGGCGTAATAGTAAACACCCTAGCTATTGAAATCCTGTGAATTTATCAAGTGATAAAACAATTCACGACCCGTTGTGGCCGCTCTTGTGTCGAAAGGCAAGAGATATTGACTAGTTATCGTAAACCATACCAAATCCTGCTGAGAAATACTAACCGAAATGTTTAGGGACAAGAGACCCGAGAAGCGGTTGTGGATTGCTGCCCTACCGCCACATACAAGATCCATTCAGGTGAGAGTGAGATTGAAATGGACCCACAACCAAGAAAGGCTGAGTGGTGAAGACCTCTTATTATTGGATAGGGTGCTACTGGTGTGGTTCTAAGTAGTGATTGGGTTAAGGATGCCAATGTACCTTGTGTTCGTCGGAAAGATCCGACGCCTATTACAGATGCCAGTGGGAATCATATTCCACGTTCTGGTCTCCATTATACTACTGTGGTAGATATGTACATAGGAGACCACATGAATAAAATGCGATTTGAAGTCGCAGACATACCGGCAGGCAAATTCAATGGTTACCTACCAATGTCGTGGCTGAAGGACCACACCCCAGATATCAACTGGGAAAAAGGCAGTTGGAAGTGGCGCTCTGACTATTGTAAAGCCCACTGCTTTAGAAAAGAAAGGCGTTTAGAGTTCGTTACAGAGGAAGAACTCTTAGCCGATGACCCAAACAACATCTTTGTCATGGGAATGGCCCTCTTTACTGATGAAGACGGGGATGATATCAAGGTCAAAATCCTTCCGGAATATCAAGACTATGCAGATATATTCAGTCAGGAGAGGATAAATCCTCTGCGCGAGAATACTAAATACGATCACTGTCCTGACCTGGTCCCTGATGCCAAGTAGCCAGATGGGCCTATATATCCCTTTTCTAAGACGGAATTAGACGCATTATGAGATTATATTAAGGAAATGGACGATCATCGAAATATCAGAAGATGTTCTTCGCCAATAGGCGCTCCGATCCTATTTGTGCTGAAGCCTGATGGTACGCTTCGGTTATGTGTTGATTACCGAGGGTTGAATAAGATTACTATTAAGACTAAGTATCCGTTGCCCTTGATGAGCGAGCTTAGGAGTAGGCTGGGGAAATCCACTATCTTCACGAAATTGGATTTGAAGAATGGCTATTATCTTATCCGCATGGCGGAAGGAGAAGAATGGAAGACCGCTTTTAAAAGCAGCTACGGTCTTAATAAGTACACCGTGATGCCCTTTAGGTTATGCAACGCACCCTCAACCTTTCAAAGTATGATCAATGATGTATTCCGTGACATGTTAGATGTCGGAGTCATCGCACTTATGGATGACATTCGGATCTCTGCTGAAACAGTTGAAGAACATGTCGCCCGAGTTAGGTGGGTCAGGGAAAGTCCGAGAAAGGCACGCCTTTCGGTTAGGACTAAGAAGTTAAGCTTCCATCAACGGGAAGTAGAGTTCCTTGGGTCTAAAATATCTGACACAGGAATCTCTGTGACAAGTACAAAAGTTGAAGAGATCCGGGCATGGTCAATCCCCGAGAAGGTCGTCGATGTAGAAAGCTTTATGGGTTTTGCTAACTTCTACCGTTGGTTCATTAAAGGTTTTAGTAAGATAGCTAAACCATTGACTGACATGAAGAAGAAAGGTATCAAGTGGGCGTGGACGCCTTCGGGTCAGGATGCTTTTGACACATTGAAGGAAATGTTTACCACGGGCCCAATTCTGACACACTTTGATGACACTCGTCCAACTATGTTGGAAACTGACGCTAGTGACTTTGCATTAGGGGCAGTATTATCTCAACTCTCTGAAGATGAGAAATGGCACCCAGTAGCTTTTCATAGTAGAAAGTTCTCGCCAGCTGAAACAAATTATGACGTCCATGACAAGGAAATGGCCGCAATTGTGGCTGCCCTTAAGGAATAGGCATATATGTTGATGTCAGTTGATGATCAGATATTGGTGTACACTGATCATATGAATTTAGAGTATTTTAATACAAAAAAAACTCTAAACCGAAGACAACATTGCTGGGCTGAATTTCTACAACCCTTCAATTTTAAAGTTATAAACAGGGAAGGACGTTTGAAAGAGAAAGCTGATGCTTTGTCGAGGCATAGGGACTACCGCCCTGAAGAGGGGAGTAATTCCGAACCTTTTACATTTTTCGCTCTGGACAGTGTGTTCATGAGGAGACCGTCATCTTGCGACCACACTTGTTGCAGACTTGCCAAGGTTGCCGGTTGCAGACAACCTCTCATGAGGCTCTTGTAAAAGCAGCCAATAATGATCAAACCTATTTAGCAATGCTAAAGGCACTCCTCAAAGGCAATAGCAAGGTTGGTACAAACTTTAGGATCGAAAAGGACTTGCTCCTGTATAAGACCAGGTGGTATATTCCAAAGGATGAAGGTCTAAGATGAAGGATCATGGAGGCAGAACATGATTCAAAGATTGCTGGATATTTCGGAACATAGAGGACCATTGGTAGGATTAGGGGTAACTTCTATTGGCCAAAGATGGATGAACACATTACTGACTACGTGCACTCTTGTGATCTATGTCAATGTAATAAAGTTATCAGGCATAAGAAGTATGGGCTACTAGCACCTTGAGAAGTTCGTATGAGGCCATGGCCCGCAATCTTCATGGACTTCATTGTTGAGGTACCAAAGTCAGAAGGCTATACGAAGATATGGGTCATGGTAGACAGGTTCTCCAAGATGGCACACTTCATTCCGCTGAAGACTAAGGAATATATTAAGGAACAGGCCTTGAGGTTTGTGAAGGAAATCTGGCGCCACTATGGGCGTCCTGAATCAATAGTCTCTGACCGAGACACACAATTTACGTGTAAGTTTTGGACAAGCCTAATGCAGCTACTTCAAGTGAAGTTGAATATGTCAACGGCATTACATCCTGAAAGCGATAGGCAAACTAAGAGGGTTAATCCGACACTGGAGAAATACTTAAGCAGTTATTGCACCTATCAGCAAGACGATTGGGTATCCCTGTGTAACAATCCTACACGGGTGCGGTTATTTATGCAACAGGTAACGAATTACTTGCGTGGTTCTTATTAGACTATTCTTATAGTCTTGATCGTTCTTGAATATCCGAGAGAGTATTCTTCTTTCCGAGATTAACTTATAATCTCTTCTTCGTTGTTAGACTATCTTATAGTCTTCGTATCTCACACCAATGTCTTATTGGGGAGAGATGTAGAGGGAACTTCTTCGTATCTCACACCAATGTCTTATTGGGGAGAGGTGTAGAGGGAACTTCTTCGTATCTTATAAAGTCTTGGTTGCTCTAACGATAAGAGCTCGAGTGCTTGCATACAAGCGAAAGGTAAAGGTAAAAATAAAGGTAAAGTTATATTGTAAGAAAGTACTTAGATGGTCGCGTGAAGATCCTATATCTACGGCCCGTCGCGATCCTTTATATAGGCCTCTTCCCGCAACAACCCTGACCCTGGTGACTCATACTTATGAGTCACACGATCATGACTCATAATGAGTCATACCCGAAATCCATCAGATGACTCCTATGAGTCAGTGCGCAACATGCCATAAACCAATCATAAAACATAAAACATATCAGGTGCGCAAAGCGCGTCACCTGCGTGGAACTCGTGACTCATAAAGTGAGCCACGTGTGAAAGTCATTACATCATTATGACTCACAATCGTGAGTCGTAAAAACATCAACCAATCATAACATAACGATGACACGCAATGTGCGAGTCATGTGAGAACTATGAGTCAACTGACTGCATAGCGTGAAACATAAAAATACCTTATGACGAGTAACTACTAGCCATGTGAAATCTGCCTTGCTTAGTCACGATTCGTGACACCCTGTCACCGTTTGCGCAACATGCGTATAATACGTTAACGTCTGAATGCATGATGGCTAGTCCCTTTGAAATTAATTACGGATTCGCCCCGCAAACAGAATGGTCGGAGATGGTGTCAGAACATAAGGGAATACACCCAGACACTGAGCTTATGGTTAAGGATTGGGAGGGCATCTGTCAAGAAATTTGAGAGGCAATACAACGGGCACAGGAAAGCCAACGGAAATGGTATGATCAGAAAAGACAGCCAGCTCCGGAATATGTCATGCTAGAGGATCTTCTCCATGGCAGGGCTAAGAAAGCCGACAGAGTAATGCTTAACCGCAAGAATCTCCACCTAAAGAGGGCTATGGAAAAACAAGCCCACAAGATGCTGGGACCATTTGTTGTTCTACGCGAAATGGGTTCTAGGGCCTATGACATTGAACTGCCAGTGAGATGGGAAATCTATCCTGTATGTTATGTCGGGTTGTTGAAGCCTTACTGAGAGCATCCCAACGGGAGACCTCAAAAAGAGATACCAAAGCCGGATATTGTGGACAACGAGCCTAGTTATGTCATCTCAGAGATTGTTGACAGTCGGTGGTATGGAAATCCTAAGAAGACATTTCCCCACCGGTTTGTGCAGTAAATGGTTCCTTGGGAAGGGTACGGTCAAGAAGAGAATTCTTGGGAACTGTTCGAGATGTTAGAAGATATTGTTCGTTAACAAAAATAACCGACCGCAGTGCTGAGGAGCAACACAACGCTCATCTCCACCCCTTACTCTCAACCCCACATAAAGAAAAATATTTAACTCAACCAAAACCTAACCACTTTACCTGATTCTTTTTCTTCTCAATACTATTCCTCCTATTCTTCGCAGTTATTCTAAAAAGCCTATTCCTACCCATCACCTGTCTGCGTTTACCAGTGGCAGAATCCTTGGGTTACACGAGCCTCAAATTGGGTATCAACAAATTTCTGTCTACCTGAACATCCCTCTCACAACTGTTAAAGATACAATCTCAAAGAAAGATTTGGAGGGAAAGGAGAGGAGGGGTAGAGGAAGAAATCCTAAGACTACCAAGTTACAGGATAATGCTATGGTAGAGGAAGCTTTGGAAAATCGCAATACCACCTATTTTGAGATTGCTGAAAAAGTTGCTCCCAATGTTTCTTCTATGACAGTAAGGAGAAGACTTGCACAAAAGCATCTTAAAAAATGGTTAGCACAAGAGAGGGTTCA
>Ga0307509_10002887_pt1 | contig 27173 bp, 26 predicted proteins | sample 10_EM_MG_FD_202245 | JGI IMG/M metagenome (GOLD analysis project Ga0307509, IMG submission 202245) | Populus trichocarpa ectomycorrhiza microbial communities from riparian zone in the Pacific Northwest, United States - 10_EM | ecosystem: Host-associated > Plants > Roots > Unclassified | place... | reverse complement strand
TATAATATTATTATTAATATGATATCTCGTCTTTACGAAAAACACTCGTTTTATACAATTACACCCTAATCAAAACTCCAGATAAGATTAAACCGATCGATAATCCTCAGTCAAAGTGGCGCCGCCCCTCCCCACTCATACGGCCCTTAACCCGCTTCTCCACGGGCCCATCCAGCTCCACGAAACAAATCTAGAACACGCCCATTAGCACAACCCCACGCAGCGTTACAACAACAAGACGAACACACCAGCCCATATCCCATCTCCGCATGACTCGCTTGAACAGCCCTCCGTACAATTTCCTCCCAGTCAGCCCTCCAGCCCTCCCAATCTCTTTCACGATAACCGCTTCATTATCAAAACAGCTTTTGACAAACTCCTCCACGGTACCCTGCTCCTCCAAATGCGCCCACCAACTCCCCCACTGGAACAAGCAATTATTGAGCGTTGAGTACCAGATATCGGGCGAGAGCTCGATCTGCGTTGGGCCCCCAAGGTACCATTCCGGGAACTCGATGGTAAATGGGAGAATGGCAGACGCGTAGGGCCCCCGACGGGAGAAGAGCACACAGTGCCAGGTACTGTGCGATGTTGAAGAGAGCGAGGAGTATAGGTTTAGGGGGAAGTGTGTTTTAGGCTTGCGCTGTGGGATTTAGTGAGAGTGAATTGAGGGGGAAGGAATGGGGGGGGGAACAATTCTACGGGGAGGTTTTGCTCTCTTGTAGTGGAAACTTGACTTGAGAGAAGGTTTGGTGGGGAATTTCGGTTGAGCTGGCTGTTGGCGCATCGGATTCAGGCATGAGGGGGCGGTTGTGGGTTCGGTTAAGCTTTTGGGCACGGGCATTGTAGATCCTTGGCCGGGAGGAGCTGCGCAGGGATGGTGGCTTGCGGAAACATGAGCCATCCGTCGGGCAAGGTTCCACTTATGGATTGTTGTTATCAGAGTCGATGTTTATGGGTTAAAGTTGGGGCTAAAATAGGATCAGTATCTACATTTCTGTAAGGATATTCGCTAAGGTTCCAGCTTTTGTGCCTACAGCTTATCCACTCCCTTTACCGGTACGGTACTCGGGTGTAAAGGTGAGGTCCCCGTATTCATGACCGTCGGGGGGAAGAAATGATTTAATTTGGTAGTTATAATGCGAGGAAGAGTAAAAATCATTGACATCTTCAACACCTGTCCATCCCATCACTAACACCCACTCCCGAGTATGTTAGTTCATAGTGTGTACTGGGGCGGATAGAGATTAGAAAATGTATGCCTCCCGATACATTTTCTAATCCTATGTCCTATCACCCACGTTCATACCCGAATATGGGGCGGAATACCGGTCCTGATGTATACACCTCGGTTCACCCAACGGATGTTTAACAAAAGGCGGATAATATTATTGCAATAGTAGAAGAAGAAAAGAGAAGAATTAAACATAATATTTTATTTTATTTTAATATGATATCACGAGAAAAATTAAAAATTAAAAATCACAGCGCAAAACATGGTATAATACATCGTAGGAATTGATCTAGAGAAATTTCTACAGGTGGTATTAGAGGTGCACAATGACGAGCATTAATGCATGCAAGATATACTAACCTAATTAGGGAGGTGATCACCGCTTAATAGGCGGCCACCAATTGCTGAATTTTATCTCTCTCTCTTCCACTCAACTTATCCCTAGCAATTTGCTATTTGGTCGCCCGATTATGTCTACCAAAATATTTAATCGAGTTTTGGAAGCGGTGCGGACAGGCAAGCCTAAAGTGGTGCCTTTCCCCGACGTTGATCCCGAAGACTTCGCAAATTCCCTGTAAATATTACTAGCTCATGCCACTTGACAACTATTCCTTTTGGTAACCTAATTTCACAGTTGGCCTGAATTCTTGACTTACTAATACTCACAGGATCCACGGGTTTTCCCCTGAAGGCAGATTGAAGCTTGTAATGCCTTCGATGCTTCACGCGTGTTTCCAGCATGAGTTACTGCAAAGATGAGGAGATTAGGGTTCCGTGTTGTACATGCTCCAATTTTTGAAGTTGACATAAAGCTAACACCGACAGGCACTAATGTTGCTCCGCACATCAGAGAGGGAATGATGGTTAGGGGAGGCGAGGCTATATGGCTCTTTTTCGAACGTTCTTGGGAAATGTCTGGGCCCCGCGAGTCGCTCGGGATATCGGTCAATGAATTACTGCCCGTCCGATAGTAAGTGATAATATCCTACGTATTTCTTTCAACCTTTTCCTTGCCGTTCATAGTCACTCACTCAGTCAGCAGCACTTTGAATTCGGCTACTTTATCGGCAATCGCACCATCGGGTCCAACAGGTTATTATTTCATTTTCCTTTATCCCCATGGCCCACCATACGGACCCACACTCCGAATCCGGGAGAGAGACAATCCGACAATGACTGGTATGGTGGATCGCTGGTGGTACGGACTGAATAAGCACATATTCCCCACAAGCGTGTAGACAGAATTTAACCCAAATGCTGATTACTCGAACATGGCAAGGCGGGATATGGGTGGGAATGCTTTTTGTTTTTGTTAAACCAGCTCCTTCTCAGGAATCAACTCTGGCTGCTCCCCGGTTAGTGAACGGTGAATGTACTATCAGGAGGCTCTCTTGAAAACTCCGGTATGATGGTATGATACTGTATATAATATTTACTTCTTTTTTCTCGATAGCGCCAGGCCGCTGTCACCAATTGATATGGTACTGTATAGACCCCCCGCCCTGAGCGAGGTGGTGCCTTTAGCAAGGCTTGGCAGTAGAGAAGGGAACGGTGATTGGCGGAGAAGATATAACAGAAAAACTCGTGATGGTCCTGCTTCGAAGATTGGCCGATTGGAATGTTTGGAATGGACACTCGGTCCAAATATTTAAGCACCAGTGATAACCTAGCAGTACTAAATAACCCATTGATCCATCTCCTAAGAAATTGCATCCCAATTCTGCCCTAGGCTACGCAAGTAGTAGGATGTCACGTCGACCCTAGAGATGGTGATGAAAGGTGGGGGAGATTAATCCCACCCCGTTGCTAACCTGTACCTGCTGGTGCCACGTGGCCATGGGAAAGGTAAGCTTCGCTTCACTCCCTCCCTACCCCTTTTCTATCCCTCAGTCACTTATTTGAAGGTAACATCTCCTCTTTTTCCCTTCTAACCTCATTTTTATCATCATTCATTGTTACTCCTATCACCTCTTGTCATCTCATATCACTCTCACATTCTCTTTTGATCTCATATCACTCACTTCACTCCCATCGTTACTCTTATTATCCTATTACCCTTGACGGCAGGGTTTAAAGTTACTCTTTCTTGAGCAATCCTTCAATAATGAAACCACCCATCAGAAGCTGCACTGTAGATAACTTGTACCTTATACTGCATAGCATTTAGAAAGGTGAGCTGAGCTTCTCTCTGTTCCTCCCCTTTATCATACTCACAGCCGCTTATTAGAAATGAGTCTTCCATCTTTTTCCCCTCTAACTCCATCTCATCACCACTCATCTGCACTCTCATTGTCTCTTGTCACCATATATGAGTCTCACCACCACTCTCATCATCACTGCCACAGTTGCTCCCACCCTCTTACCACCCCTGACTTGAAGGTTTAAAGTCACTCTTTCCAGAGCAATTCCTTAATTCTCGAATAATTGATCAGAGGCTTTTGTTGGCCAACCCCATAATTTACTTCATCTTCTAGAATACTTACTCATGCTTGCTTCCTCCTCTTTTTCCTCTTCAGCAAACGGCCACCCTCCTCTGTCAAAGCTGTAAACCCAGGACACTCAATTCATTGTTCTCCTACCCCCTACCTCCTATGTAACCCGATAAAGCAAGGCCCCCATCCACACCCTCCCATTTTTCCCATTTTTCTGCAACCTGCCAGCCGCAGTCCCCGCTCAGGTTCCCACCCACCGGGGAACCACCACCCCACTCTTACCATCATAACTCCCACCTCTCGAGACCAAATACCAAATCAGATCACAAGCGAACTACACTAATATGGCTCAAGCAGTAGAGTCTGGATGAACACAATTCTCGCAAGCTGCTGGGAGTAGACCCATGGAAGTGGTTCAGATGTTGTTGGGGCACAGGAATCATGACACCAACCTAGTAGATCCAAATGGCCGATTACCCATTTCATGGGCAGCACAGAATGGACATGATGAAGTGGTGGAGCAGCTCTTAGAAAATAAAGATGTCAACTCGGATGTCACAAATCGTCAATAAGCAAGACAGATTTCACATGACTAATACTTATTAGTCATAAGGTATCTATATAGATACTGAACAATGATTTTTTGAAATGTTCGATCTGATCATCTGATAACCCATGGTACCCATAGAAACATCCCTATCATATATTTTGTTTGATTGCTTTTAATGTTAATCCTTCTCCATTTACCAATAATAAGAGATTTCAAGAAATATAAGTGAAAGGCAAGTAGGAATAGAAATCAAATCAAGAAAAAGGAATCAATATTTTTTAGAAATACTACTCATCAAATTCAAAGTCAGCTGAGAGGATATAGGAACTAATTTCAATAAATTAAATACCTTTAGTGTTAACTATTATCTTTAATAGTAGTAAGAGATTATTACAAAAAAGCAGAATTGTTATAAGAAGACAGTTATAGAGTTGTAGTTTGTAAATAGTGAAAGATCAGAAAGAGAGTATTTTTTCAATATATGCAACAGAGTTAGAATAATATCTAATGGTCAATATAGAGTTATTGATGATGTATTAAGACTAAGGCTATCATTTTTCTATACTGTAAGCAGCACTTCTAGAATTGCATTTTATTATGCTTTATAAGGATATTACTTAAATCCACCAGTTAATTTCTTTATTTATCTGATTATAAAAGTTCATTGTATTATTTATTATATTGGTAATATTGGTTTTTCTTTAATAGTCTATTAGAAATATACAATTATTAGAAATAATGCAGGTTTTAGGATTAGAAATAGGAAATAGCTAAAAGTTCGAAAGGAGAGCACTAACCATATTCGGAGCAAGGCTGAGGAGATTACACATATCAAGTATAAATGAATAAATTAAAATTTTGAGATCTATTATTTGATTTGTATCACCTCTTTTTATTTTTTTGAATATTCTAATATTATCTTAACTTATGACTATTAAGATTAAAAACATTCAACTGTATTAAATCCTACTTAAGTTCAGTAGAAAACCCCAGTTGCTTAATAAATAGGCAGTTGAGTAGAAAATACTAATAGAAAGAAGAAAACTTGAATACAATAAACTAGGGAGACTTTCGCAGATGAATAGTCAGCTTCTGAGGAATTATCCAAAACTGACAGTAAACAGAAAACTAAGAAAACAAATAGACATCAAACTCCGCTCTAGCAATATCACCTAACAATAGCTCTCCATAATAATATTGAGTTTATAGCAGACAAATGTATAAGTAAACTCTAATAACATGGTACCAGTATATTAAACTAAGGGACAAGTTGTAAATAATAAGAAATTGTTCAATAAACCATACTATATAGATATAGTAAGCTAAGTTCTTGCATTTTGGAACATAGAAGCTAGAAAGGAGAGAAGAAAGTTTGATGAGTAGAATCAGAATGAGAGATAGAAAACAGAGTACAAGATGATCCAATCAAGGTGATACTGAGTGCTATGAGATAGACTTCAATATTAAGGAAACTATCAAGAACTATATTAAGGAAAATATCAAGAACTATATTGGGATCCAATTAGGTAGCGAGTAAATAAAGTAACAAAAATATAAGAATTAGTCATAGTGTATTGACATATTTTTCATAGCTGTAAACTATGTATAAAGCTATTTGAAATATATGCAAGAGAGTTTCGTCAAGCAATATGATAGCTATTTAAGAATATAGTAGAAGGGTAAATAGAGAAAACTGTCATCCTGAATATAACATTACTGATGGAGGAGAGAAGCAGGCAGAAGAAAATTACCTATTGCCTTCTAGATAGAGGTTTTTCTAGACAAGAGGAGCGATGAGTGAAGGAATTATTTTTTATTAAGAAAACCAATTGATTACCAAGTTTGATAGTGAAGATTTATAACCTTAAAATATTAAGATTTCAATTATTAGAACAATTATTACTATAGTAATTGCTGAAAATTGTAGAATCTAGGCTGTAATTGTAATCATATAAGTTAAAAAGATAAAGTTTTTCTAGAGTAGTCAACTTGAAAAAATATATTGCTGACTTGGCTGATGGTATTTGTGAAAAAGAAGGTATCAGAAAGCTATAATAGAAAAATCAAGGTAAAGTACAATGCAAGAGTTCCTATAGTTAAAAGCAGTTGACCGAAGTCCGGCTAGAAATGCTATTTTTATAGAATAAATTAGTGCAACTAAAACATTTTATATAGATAAGTGTTTAGTTGATACAAAAATATTATAATAGATTTTTATTTTCATATGATATTTTTATAGTATAAAGATAATATCAGATTTAACTTGTATTGTACTGATACCTATAGTGGGAAAGCTGGTGTAAAGCAAAAGTAAGTATTATGCATCGTATGCATTTCTCACTCTGGATAGCTTATATAATACTGACAATTTGCTCTGGAATTGACATACTAATGCAGGTTACGATTAACTAATTTACGGTAAGAAAAGTCATGATAGCTTCAATTAAGTTGCAAAATCTTGCTGATGAATTAGATTCAGATTTTTCACTTTTATCTAGCCTCTTATACAGAAATTCAGGTACTATATGGATTAGCTAAGTATAAAACAGAATACACTATATTATATTAGCTAATCTGTCCCTCCTGTAAAATAAAAGTAGCATATTATATTTGGTTTTGCATTACTTGCTTTTTCTAACTATCAGCAGTAGAAATGGGGGAGAGGAAAAGGCTATTAACAATAACACATTTGGGTTACAGGCTAAAGAGTTCAATAAGATATTAGTGTTTGTAATACATGCTTATCCAAAAGGTTTTGGCAAATTCCAAACAACCATTAGGTGTCTTGATTTGAATCAAAGTTGGACTACTACAGAATTGTTATCAAGAAAGGAATCTGGGTTAACCTTAGACCACTTCCAAGAGATAGGAAGTATACTTGCAGATTATATACTGTGTTAGCTGAATAATTCTATTTATGCTAATAGAAGCAATGTTAAATGGTAGGATTTATGATTTGTTCCAGTGAAAGGAACTAACTTGAATATCAAATGCATCAAGTATTAGTATAATATCTCTTTTACTATCAAGCCACGAAGAAGTACTTTGGAGTCAGCAAGAACTATTTGGATAAAAGTGTATGAGACTTTGATGTATTGAATGTAGATTAATAACTCCCACTACCCTAATAACAGAGACAGTAAAACAGATTTTTTGGTATATAATCATATTTTATTATCATACAAACTAATACAAATATTTCTAAAATATGTCATAAGTATTTCTATTTAAAATACATTTCATTTGTGAATTATATTCTACTATATTAATCTTGTAATGCATCAAATAGTGCCTTATTCTATTATTAATGCTGATTTTTTATTACATAATTTTTTAAAATTGCAAGATCATCTTACTCTTTATATTAACATTTAAGGTACTTTATTTATCTTAATAACTATTATGCTTAGTTTTGTCAGACTTTAATAAGAAGTATGAGGATACTCATTGACTCAGAGTAGTTGTGTTACATAAATACAAATAGTTAACTTAACTTTGATTTAGTCAATAAATATCTTTACTCTCTGTATTGATAGCTCTTGAATTCTTGGTTCTAATAAACCTTAATTGTCAGGATATAGGCCTTCTGCAAACCAATATACTAATAGCTATTTCATGAAATCTTCTGTAAGTTCAATCTCTATTATCTTTTATAAAGTATTATATATTTATATAAATATACATAGGATACATAAAAATATACTTTCTTTATTCTGCTTATTTCAATAAATGAATATAGAATAGTATATGCACTTCAAGTTACTTAAGTAATAACATGAAATGTTGACAAACCAACTCAAACTGCTTCTTGTAAGAATTTTAGATGAGTCATATATTTATATTTCTAATTATACTATCAATTATCCATTAAGTAAACTATTCTGAGGTGTAATACAGAATTCAGTTTTTGTATTTAATTTTGAGGCTTCTATATAATATTGATTACAAATATAGTATTCTGCTATGAAATAATATTTGCAAGTTCAGGTATTATTGTATTTCTAAAAGGTCAAATTTTTGATACCTAATTGTATAGATAGGACTATTAATAGAAGCTATTGAAGGAAGTGAGGGAGAAATTAGAATGTTTGAGTAGGTTGATATAATAGAAGGACAAATAAGTTAATGAGTGTTTAAGAAGAAAATTGAACTGTTGAATAGTAAACTGGGTTCTTAGATATTGTTTTCCAGTTTAACAGAGAAATTACTGATTTATTTTCTATCTTGAAAATTGAACAGATATAGGATTATTGCAGTACTTTCATTCTTGCTTCACAAAAGAAATTCTAGATAGGGATATTACAAAGGTGTTCACTTATTCAGGTTTACATAATAAGGGTATAAAAGAGTCAGAAATGGTAAATTGAAAGAAACTACAACTTGAGTATGGGAAAGAGAGAAAAGAATATGTGAGACTTCTTTGTCTTTAATTGATTTGTGTAGCTGAGTGGGTAAAGTACAGGTATAAAATCATAATTTGATAATATAAATTCTTTGTTTTAACTGAACCTCACTTAAGATTTATGAATTATAAAGCTTCAACTATATCAGGTTGATTTTTAGAATGAGTAACTACTTCATTAATTTAATCTAATATTATAACAATTAAAAGTTAATTTTAAATAGTCCATCGCTCCAGGCCTGGAGGGAGTACTTGCTAGTATGTATGTTCTACACTATGAAGTCAGTTGACTTATAGTTCTCCCATGACTTGCACTTGTATGTTATTTGTTTATTATGATTGGCTGGGATTTCTATGACTCACGATTGTGAGTCATAATAATGTAATGACTTTCACGAATGACTCATATTATGAGTTACGAGTTTAACTCATGTGACGCAGTTTGCCCAACTAACTTGTTTTATGAGTTTTGAGGGGTTTATAGGGTGTTGGGCTGTGACTCATAGGAGTGATTTGATTGATTTCAAGCATGACTCATTATGAGTCATAGCACCGTGTGACTTGAGTTATGAGTCACCAGGGATAGAGTTGTTAGTGTGAAGAGTCTATATCAGGGAGACTTGGTCACAGTAGTTAGAGCTTCTCAGACAACCATCTAATTACTTTCTTACCCTATACTTTCAATAAAGACATTTATCTTTACCACTTCCTTGTATGCAAACAACCTAGCTCTGACCGTCAGAGCCACTATGATCTTGTAAGACAAGGACAGTCCCACATCTCTCTCTCAGGTGAGAAGGGAGTAAGACAAGATAGACTATAAGATAGTCTAAGTAGGAATAAAGACTTTAAGATGGTCTGAAGTATGAAAGAGAACAATAAGATAGTTCAACTTCCTCAGGTAAGCGATACGTTACCTGTTGCATAAATAACCACCGCCAGGTAGCATTGTTACACAGGACAAAGCAGCTAACAATCGCTATACACCGCTTGCATGGGCAGCCCAGAACGGGTATGAGCAAGTGGTGAAGCTAATATCAAAAGGTGAAGATGTCAGTCCTGACCAGGCAGGCCGACAACGATTGCTATACACTGCATTCTGGAGCAGCCTACAATGGGCATGAGCAAGTGGTGAAGCCAGAGTTAGGATGGCTAAATGTCAATCCCATCACAGCAGGCCATGATGGGAATACATCGCTTTCATGAGCAGCCCAGCACGGGTGTTACCAAGTGGTGAAGTAAAGTTTAGCAGGTTTGTATATCAACACGACAAGCCAGACAACAATGACGTTACACCCCTTTCATAGGCAGCACTGGGTGGGCATGACCAGGTAGTTAGACTACTATTAGAAGGTGGAGAAGTTAATTTGGGTATGACAAATAACAACGGCTGAAGCCCAATCTCTTATGTGGCGGGAAATTCTGAATCGCAAATTGTTGAGTTGCTGTTGGAGGAGGAACACTGCCACCTCGATGTGGTTACAGCATTTTGTGAAGCACCAATGTTCTTTCCTGTCAGTGCCGAGTGTCTGTATATTTTCGCAAAGCTAATAGGCCACAGGGTAGACGGAAACTTGGCTGACCTGCAGGCGGTTACTGTACTCATATGTGCGGCGATGGTTGGACATAAGGGTATGGTACATGCATTGTTGGACTGGCCCAGCCTTGATGCTGCTCCTCAAGATTCGCATGGCAATGCTGGCCTTTGAAGAGCTTCGTGTTTTGGGCAGATAGAGGTAGTAAGATTACTATTGGAACAAGAAGATGTCAACCCGAATATCCCAAACATTAACAGCTACACTGCTCTTGCAATTTCCACCCAGTTGGAGCATTATCAGGTCATGAGAGCCGTTCTGCAACGAGGTGATATCAATATGTCGCTTGCTAATAAGGATTCCAAATCACCACTCACACATGCCATCAAGGTGGGCAACAAATGCATTATATCCTTTTTGATCTAGGGTTTGAATTTGAATAGTAGGTCTCCTGTTAAAAAAACATCTACTTGGTTGACATTTTATGTATTCTAGTTGTGCTCAATTGACTGGCCCCAGAAACCTTTCCCATCTTGTGTTTGGTATGTTTTAGCCCATATATTTGGGTAGCCTCTTCCCATATTTCCATGCCGCCATCAATTCTCTCCCGCAGCCTTGAACTAGTTATTAAGCACCCAATTTTTCCCATCCCTTCCTTCACTTTCATTTGCTTATTTCAAACTTTCTTCTAAAAATATATCATCTCTGATCCAATCTAGGTGTTCAGCATGGGCATTCTACTATAAACCTTGATCAATATTAATGGTTGTTTGGATTGGGATTGCTAACTTGATCCGAGAGGGTTGTAGTGATGTGGGGGGATATATGTTTTGATCGGAGATGAGGAAAAACAAATGCAATTTACTATAGAGACAAGATGAGAGAGCAGTAATGTGAAGGAGTAATGGCTGATGATCGTATAAGACCAGAGGGAAAAAATACATTGGGCTTTTATCTTAGAGAAATAATATCAAAGGAAAGCAACTAGAAAAACCTTTCCTCCACATGATACAAGTAACTCATAGTCATAACAGGAGTGCCCCAGATGTTGCTGGTGAGATCAGACGAAACATAAACTAATGCAGGACAGATACTAGGAAACGAAACCTGAATCAACAGCGTAGTTACAAAGGTTTCAAGCATATGATTTCTATAGTTATAGGATCTGGAAGAGAAGGCTGGTGACTGATGTAAACCTCATTGAGAAGCCTCTGCAGTAGTACTCTAGAACGTTCTGCAAAGAGGTCACACCTACTCATGTTCTATAACTACGTTGATACAGTTCATAAAAGAGGATCAGAATCGGCCATGGGTAAATTACATTTCCTCTCCCTGGGTTTTGAATTGAGCATGGTCTATACATTTCTGCTAGCACACTGACAAACAGGCATTTTTAGGATCTTCAATTGCAAATGCTTTCTATCAACATCAAGAAAAGATTACCCTTCGTCAGATACGGCGCCGTTGAGTCCTGATCCACCCAACGTTGAATCTGAATCCCTAGTGTCCTGTACATCCGGAGTTGCGTCCCCTGCCTCATGTGCATCCTGTGTTGCCTCCTCTCCATCCCCTGTGTCCTGTGTGTCCTGAGTTGCCTGTCAACATCCAGTCAAATTCCATGTGTCCTGAGTTTGCTGGCAACGCTGGCTCACATCCCATGGCAGCTGGGTCGCGCTGTGAGCTTCTTTGTGTCAGGATGGGAGATTGTCTTATAGCACGGTCCTGAATACTTCCATGCTCCCATTCATGTTACTTCGATCTGGTGATGGATGTACCCTATTATGGTGTCTTTGTTGCGTTGACTGGCATCTGGAGTAGTAGCACTTTTTTTTTAAATCATGTCTTCAGGGCACGAGTCATATACTACTAATGATCCGCCCTTGTAGTTTATGGATCTGCTGATGTGACTTTATAGCATGTTTATTCATCAGAAGATTTATACTACTATACTAGCACTAGGTTCCTCTGATAAACAATTCCCGACGCAAAATACGATCGCAGAGGCCTTCTGATATCTGGTTCACTTAATATACCTCATGTAATGTTCATAAATGGATACGGGTAGTGACAATCCGGCGCTGATCCCGCTCCGGACTATGATGGACCAGGCCGTGTCTTGTCCCTTTGTCAACTACAGTAAACCTTCAAGTATCCTCCGTTATTTGGACAGTAACAAGACTATGTACGTCGGAAATAGCCCTTAGTTTACTGGGCTCACAAACTGAACTCCCGTATTGCGGCGCACTGGATCCTGGCATCTTTAGTGGCTGATTTTGAAGAGTGCAACAAGCTAGGTTGGAAGACGGCCCTGGAGCCCACCATACATGTCTTCCATTCCGGCCCCACCCAAACTCAATTATTGCAACTCACATGGTTCCTAAAGTTGAGAGCCCTCATGCATGGCATACAGTGGATGTCTTATATTTATGTTTCTTGGAATGCAAGAACTGGAATTTCTAATTGTGTTAGTAGCTCAACAGGAAGTGATTTAAGTATCTCAGGGTATTGTTGAAGACGGCACTTGGGCGGGCGATTATGCCGGCTATAGCAGATCAATCACCGACATATAATGTGAATAGAAACCCTAAAACCAAACTAAAATCGGCCATGTTAGAAACATCATCTCGGCGTCCCTTCAGCATCCTCCTATGAATGTCCGGCGCTGTTATGGTCCTAGTTGTGTCCAACTGTTCTACCATGTCCGGAGAGAGCTCTGTACTGCAAGGTTGCAGAGATTCCAGAATCAAGAGGTTAATTCGGATACCATGTTGTCCACTATAGCTCTGGACAATTTGCCGTGAGTCATCATTTTTATTCAATTACCGCGACCCAGCCTTGATTTGGGTCTGATGCGCTAGCTCGTCCCACTCAGTTGAATACATCCAACTATTGCCAAACTGGGGTATATGATCACAAAGGTGAATCACCAAATGCATCTTGATGAAGTTGAAGTGCGATTCACAAAAGATGAAGTCTATATATTGCTCAGGTTCTTCTTCCATTTCAGGGCACGAACCATCTCCCCTACACCTCCCGCGATTGAAATCTCAACACGAGGGAAATCATAGTGCGATTCCAGCACCACCCCCTCTCCTCCCCCTTGATGGCTTCTGCCTAGGGGAGCGATGCTACAACCTCTCCTCTCCCTCTGGGGTCTACCCCCTGCTCCATGGGGTTCTTGTTCCTGTTCGTCGTTGACTCCCGCTCATGAAGTTCAGTTCTCCCCTTTACCCCGTACTTCCTTTGCACCTCGCTTAGGTTTTGCACGGTCGGCATTCTGTTCTCTTCGCTCATGGTCGGCGCTGAGCTTTCCACCCCCATTGCGAAGTACCTTTCCGTCTCGATTGTGTGGTCCTGTCGGGGACCACTTCGGTTATTAACTTCAGCACCTCATCTTCGTTTCGCATTCAGAAAACCATCGGCAGCAGTTACTCTAGTTGGTCGTCTCAAGTGTTCGGACTATCCTTCCTCCTCACATCCCCCTCCCTCCACCCTCTTGGTCTTCGTCCCGTTGCTCGGTTACAGCTACACTCACCCCCCCCTTTCCACCCCCGCAGCCGGGACCTTACTGCTCCTGTCCCGCGGTCGATCGTTGGTCGCTATACAAAAACCCGGCTCGGTTACGCCCGTCCTCCTGGCCGTCACTAATGCCGCTTTGGCACACCCTCCGGTGACCCCTTACCAGAGTCGCCTCCATACACCATCCTATCCTGCCATCGGACACCGCTTCGTCCCCCGGCACCGCTCCGGTGTGCAGGTCCATACTCTCACTTCCTAGCTCAGGCTGATCCACGTCACTTATCAGACTTAAGTTTCCTTTGTCAGGGGTTCATTCATTTCTTATGTTTTTATACTTTCTGTAGTAGATGTCGCTAAGGGTTCTCCTCTCCTTCTTGCTTGCTTCTTTCCTTTCTACTTCCTTCGGGTGTACGAGTATGTTCGTAGGATTTGGTTGGGCGATAGGCGAGATGTGCGGTTGGTCTCATACCAGAGGGACTTGGGGGTTTGGATGTTCCCTGGGGTCAGGAGGGTATGTTTCTTGTTGGCCATAGCATTAAAGCTGAATGCTGTCTTTGTACCTTAAACAAATGCATATGATTTCAAAAAAAAAGAAAAAAAGAAAACTTCCATTTCAGGGTCGCGGATCAGGCGCTGTTGCACGGGTGCGATGTCCTCCCTTGTCTTAGGCCTATCATGTCGCAGCTCTCATTGTTCATGGTTCATCTTGACGCGTATCCGTTGAGATACTCAAAACTTGAACATAGATATCCTTAATGTTATGAAACCTGTCTAGATAGTCTTCTATAGTGGTGATTGTTTCCGCTGTGTAGCTTGGGTATTGCGCTATCATATTCAAATCGACCAGTGCCCAGACATATCCGAAAGCACGCTTCAACGGTATGAGTTGGCCCTTCAGGCTGAAGCAGTGCTACAGCCAGAACGGCTAGAAGACACTGCACAAGGTTCTGCATATCTTTCCCTTGCCACTGCTTAACTCCGAGGTAGGCTTTTTTGAGTACAAGGAATCCTGGGTAAGGCGGTAATGCCTTCCAACTATCGTCAAATACCTCCAGTCTTCCCTGCTTTTTCTGAAAGCCCTGGATCCGGTCTATCCGTGGCTTGAATAATCTAAAATAATCTGCATGGCCCTTGTCTGGTTGTGTAACCCTGACGGCGAAACCAGGTTGAGCCTGTAAAAAGTCTTTTGACCAAATCTAATACCAAGACTCTAAGGGCTGATGTTGGTGTAGTCGGTTTCTCCTATCCAATTTTCATAGTCGTAATGGGGACATTTTGCGTAATCTCTAACTGGATAGACTTTCATGTTAGTGCCTAATTCGACCGCAGGCACCTCGCATCTAGGTCAGACATTGGATTTTATTCCATTCAGTACAATGTTTTCTATGTGGTCCGTCATCCACATTGCCACAATTGGGAAGCACCTGCGAACCTTCTGATCGGCGCTGTGAAGTAGGCCGTCATGAGCTGGATCTTGGAGAGCCCCAAAGATGAGTTCGAATATGTCCCATAGGGTGTCAGCGTTGATGTGTCTCTGGCGTTGATCTGCTTTGGAGGACTTTGATAGTTTTAGAAGAATAGGCAATAATGCAAGAAGCAGAACTGCCATGGATGTGGGGCTGTTGCACCAGCAAGATATAAGATTTCCAAGTATAATATAGACAGGCCACGGTTTCCTGTTGCCGGAGAAGTCAGTGAGATGTGTCTGATCAGACATCCCTATGATCGGACCAAGTGTGGCACATGACGGAAGTGTCTCCTGGTTTCAGTAAGTGATGATTTACTTAAAAAAGGGTTATGAGTCTGAACTTGAATATCCCACCACCAGTCCACCGCGTGCATTTCTGCGTATATCTGTTGTCCATTAGTGTCCTATTGCCTGTGCTCTGTGTAGATGAAGTCATCTCTGTAGGCGATCTGGCACATGAGATATCTGATGCAATCTAGAACTTTGTGATAGAAGAACGGCAATTTCCGCTTGCCATCATCAACCTGTCCTTCCTTCCATGGAAGATATGAACTGTAAGGATCCAATGCCTGCAGGATGTTCTGAAGCGTATAAATGGAACTATGACTGGTCGATCAAGCATTACTGAGACCACTTGAGAAGCATTGATTGATTCCTGACTTAGGTACTTTACCCTCCATGAACCAAGACACTACCTTGAAACCATGCGCGCTACTAAATGGGGACCATGGGTGCTGACACAGATTGCTTTGGTCTTGCTCAAACCCTTGAAATGTCCTATAGATTTGCTCGCCCCTTCATAAAGCACCTGGTTACTGGGTAATAGGCTCGCTGGTTCGTTGACTATGTCGGTATCAGACTGGTGACTGATGTTATCGAATGTGCTATACACATGTCAGGTGGGATCTAGATCCGATTCATAGTCGGAAACCTGGCTGAGATGCCCCTCGTGGGCCAATATGTTGCTTCTTTTGTTATCGTAAGTAGTCGGTGATGATACATATTTTATTGTAGATAGTCAAATGAGATCCATATATGAGTGCCCATTTCGGAGTTGCTTCTCATATGCAGCAAACCGGCTGTGGTTCCGTCAGCAGAATGAACATTTGTTCAGCCTGGGGCGCGATTTCCCTGATTATCACGGCCTTTAGTAGTTTCAAGTTTAAGGCTGTTGGGGAGTTGTGAACAACCCTTGTGGATCGCACCTAGGGGCAAGCCACCTGAAATCATCTAAACTAGATCAAGTATGTTGAATTGATTAGTGTAAAGGTCACGTGGCGCAGCCTTGAATACTTTGTTTGAGGATCGTGATAGTAGACCGAGATTATTTCTTATTTGAACACAAGAGTCTTTATTCCTGCTCATTTGTTTAAGTTGACTCAGATTATGGGGGTGCGCTGTGGTAGAGCCTCAGATTCTGGTTCCCTAATAAATTGTTAAAAATACTTGAATCTTTCAACAAGGCTAAAACATCATAGTGTTTTATATATAATAGGAACAGATCAATACTGGAGGGCCTCATACCAAGAATCATCTGCCATTCAGAACTTCCACAAGTTCCACAAGATGCACATCAGTAGCCTCTCATATTGATCAACTCAATATACTCGAAAACATATTTGATATGGCAGAGAATATCAACATCATTCAATACGCACTGATGCTACCCGGTGGGCTGCAGCTGGCACTGGCAGGTCAGACATATCAGCGTCCTGATAATTCTCACATTGGAGAAATCTGATTTCGATGCTCTGATAAAAGAAAACTGACTCAGCATAAGAGTTCAATGGGCATCGCAGTTAGTCTCCCAGGTGACACAATATACGGTGGATGGCAGGACGCGGTTAAGGATCACATATTGCCTATAGGATATCAGACAGATCTTGACCACTTCCCGGAAGCGGAATTCCTCCAAATTGTCGCCGGCTTCTGGCAATTGAGACCCGCCAGCGATGAACTCGCAACTGCATCTGCAGCGAACAAGATACCTGGTAGGCAGGAGATGGACGAGGGAGGGGTCCGACTAGTGAAGGACTGTGGAAAGAAGTTGACTAACAGAATCAAGTTGAAAGATAAGCTGTTTCCGCCGGTGCCAGGAGTGCATCCGGCGCAGGTGATCATCCGGAACATATTTCTCGCTGCAAATGCCCCCTATGGGAGCAAGTGGAATCTTGCAACTGCTGTACAGAATGCAGGTGCCGGTGCCCCAAATGCTCTCACAGCCAATGCACCAGGGCCAGCTCAATTCCAACCTGCTCAGTCTGCTGGTCCATATCAAATCCCTACTCCCCCACCGAATCCCTAAGGTCCAATCCAACATCCTTTGCCGGCGTCTGGAAATCCTGTTCTGTCACAAAGCACTGTACAGAATATGCCTTGCCTGGCGATTAGCCCTCTCACAATCCAGTTGGGCTGGTCTGCGAGCCCACTGAAACTATCAGGTGCTGTATTGGTGAATAACCCACAACAAATGTTTCCACCGGTCATGGTGAATAATTAACCACAAAAGAATCCTCCTCAGATAGCCGGTTGATCAAATGAAATCAAGGCTGCCCCTCCGAATCCCCAAGAGTGAAAGCAACCTCCCTTGCCAGTGTCTGCCAATGCCCTTCCATCAGCAAACCAAATGCAGCGTCTCCCGCCAAATCACCAAAGGGCACACCAACCTCTCTCTATTGTGTCTGCCAGTCCTGTTCCGTCAGGAAGCCCAATACAGAATAATCCTCTCCCGCCGATTGCCCCTGCGATGATAAGATTGCTCTTGTCTGAAGTGAGGATACACAAACTGTGTGCTCCCCTCGTGAATAGCCCTCCACATATTCAACCCGCGGCCTCCTTAACTAGCCTTACTACGCCTGCACTGGCCAATTATAAGGCCCAGATAATTTACAATGGCCTAGATCAGGCTAATGTAAGGCAAAACGTAAAAGATCTATATGATGTAAGGCAAATAAGTCTGTGTTCTTCGAAATTACCTCAATGATATGTGTGGTGACGTACTAACAAATGAGATACAGGCTGGAGGGCTCTACTTGGTTGCTCACGGGCCTGCGCATTGTTTTGGCAATGACATCCAGTGGATAATGACGCACCACGACCCAATTATTGCCTCCTCTGTTTGCGCAATTCTTATCTCATTAGTTTGGCTTTTGCCCAGTTAAATTTATATGACATTAGGGGCTTGTCATGGGCAATTTTGAGATGTGTACCCTTGGATAGCATTCGCAACATATTCGGCGCCACACGCGAAGGCCGGCGCAAGCTTCGTGAAGACTCTACACACTTGTAACATTTTTCAAAGTATATTTTCATCTATAGTAATCAGGACATACCTACCCAGCTCTTGTCAAATCAACCTAATGAGGACCGGCTTGCTGTGCTCCTTTATTGTTATCACCTATGAACGCCGGATAGACCGGCTATACCACTGGAGCCGCCCCACAGATACCTGGAACCAAATGCTGTCTCTAATTGGGCAACCAGCTTAGCCAGATGTAATCTCTACCCGGCAGCTGAACCGAAGGGAAAAGCTATTCCCATGAACCTTACTAAGGCCAGTGGATCACAAAATCCACCGGGTTCTCCCCTTTTCATTTCATAATGGTCCAGCGCATTATCAGAGGTTTCAGACGACGTCGATTCGTACTGTAGTACTGTTGTCAGTATGACATCTCCTATAGACAAGGGCGGCGATGCCACAAGATGTCGGATACCTCTCTCAATTAAAGGGGAGGGAATTCTTTACACACATCGTATCATTAAAATGCTCTGAAGTCCTACACATGACAAGAAGGCACGGCTGTAAGGCGCAGTTTGACGTTAATAAATCCGATGAGCACAGGTTCAAAATGGACTATCTTGTTGGTTCCGCAAAAGGTTTTTGGAAAGAGGACCAGCTTCAGAAGTGCCGAATGGTGTTCGAAGACGATAGTCAGGACGAGGTGCAGGTAAAGAGACTATGTTTGTCCCCGAGAGTGTAATCTATATTATGGCGGGTAGATTGAGGCTGCGTCTACTGAGACGCCTTGTGCATTAGCATTTGAAATTGATAGTTTAAATAGAGTATTATGATTAGACCTTGAATATATTCCATTTCTCATAGTACCTCAATCAAGTCAGAGGTGTTCATCTTCGTTAGCTGAAGGTCATGAGGCCCTGTGGTTGTGTTCCGTGTGTGATGCGCAGCAGAGTTTGGTTGACGTTTTATTCCCAGCTTTAGCCCTTTGTGGACGCCAAGGGATGCGAAGATGCATCACAGTATGCGACTACTCGTGGAATCCAACTCAGATGAGGCTTAAAAAGTTGTTTGACCACACTCGATGGGAGACTAAGCCATCGCTCTATTCTCTAGGTTCAGTATATGCTCCCTTTGCAATTCGTTATTCTATCGACGATCATTATTAGTCACCCCCGTGATACTTTCCCATGAAAGTGTTTTCTACACCCAACCCTCCCCTGGGCACCCACAGTACACGCTGGACCATAAGGGTGACAAACAAGAAAGAGTAAGAGCAGGCCCAACGGTCTTGCTCTTGACCTGTATAAGAGGTCCTCTCATGCTTTTGATCCACATGTTCCTCTTCCCTCCAGGTACACAATACATGCAATTGCACTTTTCGAAAGCACACCGACGGCTTACATCGTGAGAGATATTTACCTCAACTACAACCCACACCCTCTAAGCCTTACTTGACCTCATATCAATAGCCTTAGTCAGCCAAAAATCTTTTTTTTTGTTTGCCTTGGTGGCTTGATCCAATTCATTCATCTACGCACAAATAGCGTCCCCAGGCAGAGCGAACCGTCACATATGCAAGACAAAGTAAGCAAACATCTACCACTAACTTTAGAGATCAAAGTTTACTCTCTGCTTCTCAGAAGTCCCGCGGATCAGCCTCGCACGCCAGATGTTCACAGTAGAATATAAAGAAGAACTCTCACATGTTTTGCAGGCTATTGCCCTGTCGAAGACGAATTTTGAGCCATGATTCTCCCCCCTGCTTTGCATGAATAGAATAGCGATCTGACAAATATTTCACTTTTTTCAAATGAACATAGAACCGGAGCGTGTGGAGCGCGCACACTTGCAGCCAGTGATTAGGGATTCTGGGAATTTAGATCCAAAGTATCGAGTAGTCTGAATAGCTTCTACTGACTGTCAAACTCAAACCAGGACTGTATATGTCGACATTGCGTATGCCAAATCGTGCTGTGGATTCAAGCATCAGGGTGAAGCATCCTCCGTCTATGCTACATGGTGCCAGCAAATCAAGGCCTACATTATAGCTCACCTTCCTGACCCTGGTTGCCTAACTGAATTGCAAGTTGACTTAATTGTTTTGTTTGCTTGCAGCCTTTCCCCTGTCAAGGAGCGTAGTGAGCTCATTAAAAGCCAGCACAACCGGGATGATGTTGGAAAGTTCATCCTTCATCTGAAAATTCTTGTCAAAAATTGGGCCCAGAAACTGCGGACGTTGAATGAGCGACAAAAGGCTAGTTGTGATCCTCATGGGACCAGTTCGGAACCTCTATGTAGGTATTATCAATCTGTATTCCGTTAGCCCTTGACTGACAACAGATTACTCTGCCTTACTCGCATTGGCACTTGGCATTTTCCCCGCGTATGTTGAGAATCCCTAGTATTTAAAGAACTGGTGCGCAGCCTACTGTGCATCCGTTTCTCGCCAACCCATGCTTGTAAAAGACTCTGACCGTGGAATCGCGTAGGGGATTCTGACTACACCAAGTATCATGGATTTGATTCGGGTGGTAAGAGGGTAAGACGTGGAGGAGGAACTTTGATGCCCACGCTATGTAACTGGTGGAACAGGAGAAGATGCCACCATGCTATGTAGGAAGCTGGATGATCCACTCCCTCTACGCCAGCTCATATTTCTAAATAGAAATGAGGACATTCGTGAGTTGTTCCTCGCTAACAAAGGCGACAATCCCCTCGACATAATTGTTCCCTAGTGAGGTTGCGAAGATGGAGTCGACTTGGACGACATACCTGAGCCTCCTAATAAGAGGTGCCTATTTTTTGACCGGGATGTGTGGGATGAGTAGGCTGGAAGAAAAGACACTGTCAGGAACATGCAGGATGAAGAGTGTATTGATGACGAGAACTGGCTAGAGGGTGAGCCAGAGGGGGGAAACTCGGGCGCCTCATGGCACTGGGGTGATATATGTGGACGACGGCGATTTAACTATCTAATCTACAGCATCATTCATCTATCTTTATCCTTCACATTAAAATACAATAGCTAAATACAGAAGGATCTCGAGGCACTTGGAGATCCTGGCCACAGCATACGCGGGTGAAATATTCCATGGCAAATCAATGTAACGGCAAGCTCTCATCCAATTGCGACTGCGTCGGGTTGCACTCTTCCGTCTCTTCTGGGCCTTTTGAGTTGGAGAAAATTGAAGCCCTTCGGGCAATGCAGAAATGGACCTGTGGCTGCTTGATTGGCGGGCACACCCAGGAGGTGTATCTGCCAGGCATCAAGGACAGAATGGGGCTGAGGACATACCTCTTGGCAGTCTCGCTATGATTTGCGAAAAACTTCCACTCTCACCTCCTGCAGCTCCACATGCTGGGTTCGATCTCATGACTCCTGAAAGACCAATAGAACCTTTTTCTCCCACAACTGAATATCCGCCAGCCACAATCAAGGAGTCCCCGACCCAGCTACTAGCTCCAGTGACAAATCCGGCATTCAGATCTCAAAACCGTAGTTTTCCACCACCTCCAAAGAACACCCTATCTGCAACTCTTGTCCGCCGTTCAGTAAGACACAGCATGGGCAGCAAATAAAACCAGATTACCTACCTTTTTCAGTAATTTCTTTTTCATTTTTACCCATACAACCTTACCGGTTACAAGATGTTTTTTTCTCTTTGGTGTCATTGAATTTCTTTTCTGCTTCTTGTTCGTAGCTAGCATCACATAGAACACAATTAATGATACCTGTGCATGCCCTTGCATCAGCTTCTTGACCTTACTTTCCCTTGAGCTAATGTCTAATATGTTTTTCCCGATGGGGCACACATCGCTTAGTCTGTCCATAATGTGGCAGACAATCCCCAATTGAACTAGACAATTAGTGAGAATGCATGATGTGACAACTGATATCTCCAAGTTCAATAGTGTTGAATCAACGTGCGGAGATTGAGATGAATAAATCTAAACTGCTTTTAGCGTGGTGTGTGTCTTGGTAGAATTGGTGTTGATAAGTGATACTGGTTGTGCCCAGTTTTTGCTTAGGCTCAGACATCGATGACCTATTGTACATTAGCAAAGTCCGCATTCCATCTAACTGATTCATCCCAGAGTCTAGACGAACATCATACATGAGCTCGTCCAGAATATTAACTTAATGATAAACAAGCAGAAAAACCCCTTTTTGCAGCCAAATATGGTTTTTGATTAACGAATGATCGTATATGATCTTGCACCACACTTACCCACCCCCTAAGTCCTCAAGCAAAAGACCTGACGTGTCCTACTCAACCAAACAACAAACTCTTCATCTTTACGATACAATATATCGCTTTTTCATACATTCTAATTCCTATCCTATACCTTTAAGAAACATCTGGCATTCAAACATGGATAAACAACTACAAGCCAATTCACGCAGCCAACCCACTGCACAGGTAGTCAATCAGGACCGACGTAGGTGCGATGTCGTACTAGTTGATAAGGCACGCAGATCAGTCATGCAGCTGACCGAATCCGGCAGCACTCATAGGGCACATGCAGGGTCTCAGAATTCTTCACCACCATGGAGCGTAAGATGCCTTCTAGCACGACCATCTAAGCGCCCACAAAGGGACAGTTTATACACAGTGGCATATAATGATCACGAGGCCGATCAGGACAAGGATGGACAATAAATAATAGAAGCCTTTCATCTCAGCAATGATAGCAGCGATCAGTACCAAAACTGCCACATAACGGATCAAACTGAATTGGACCCACAGCCAGACACAGATGAGAATTATAATGCCGACGGCACTAGATCAATAACAGGTCATCAATCATGAGCCGTCGAGAAACGAACCAATAACATGGTATTGACTGTCAAAGCTTCGACCACCTACAGATTGCAGGAAACCGCAATTGTCAGCCGTACCCATGCTGCATGAGCACGTATAATACAAAGTAGTCCATACACTCCAATGACGATGTCTACATCCGGTGTATCTCATTAATCATTAATGGCTACACACAGAGCCACAACATCAGCAGTCAATCGCTCAAGTCCTGAGGACGAGAAGGGCACGCCCGGCCATAAGCACATATGGCCTGAGACGAACTCATGGCGCAATACAGCTATGGGAGCAGAGGAAGCAGTCTTAGCACGGGCCAAGAGACTTATTCTCCTATACACCCTTTTTGATGAACCACTCCTGGGCCCAGTTGCATTGACCACACAGGTACACGGTGTTTGGCTTCAGGTGCGCAATCACTTATCCGATGCGGGGAATATAGAAGAATCTGAGAAAACCCTAAAATCGGTAAGTAGACATGAACCAATGTTAGAACAATCTTTTAGACGTCTGGACTAGTACTAACCTTTCCATGATATGCCCAAAACACAGGGGGCTAAGATCCTAGTTGGTCTAGCACATAAAGCATGAGATCGTGAAATTGTACGATCTCCCGGTAGACCCAATGGGAATTGCGCGCTGGGTGGAACACCTTCTTGAAAGAGATAGATTTATGTGCTCTCCAAGAGGATATGTGGTGCGTTTTTGCTCTTATTAATGATGCAACCTATCCTCTTACAACTCATCAGAGCGAACTTGACGCAGAATATTACAAATTGATTGAAGGGGCATCAGATTCCCAAGGCCTGATAGGGAAAGTACTTAAAGGGTAGCAGAATGCGTGGGATTATGAGTCCGGCATTTCGTGGACCTATCAATGGTAACATGATTTGCTTACTGTGTGCAATAATCTGTCATACACCTTGAGCATGACAGACAGGAGTATATCAGGATCAGGGAGACTTCAAACGTGAAGCCGCCAGATGTGAGCCAGAATCCTGACCTTTCTCTTTCCCGAGAACAGTATCCAAATGGCAACCATTTAAGATCTTTTTGCGTACCAAAGGCAAACGTGGGCATCATGCCCTGACTGGGTTCAAACTCTGATTGTGGACAAAATTTGTAGGACCATCTGTGGAAAGATGGAGCAGGAGAATTGACTCTGACAGGATCGCTGGGAAGGCTTCACTAACGATTTGGGTACTGTGGCAGCAGAACTAGAGGGTCAAAGTTCGACCAACCTTGAGCGATGGACTGCACCATGGAGGCAAACTCTGAATAACCTGCATCTTGGGGGTCTGCCGGAGGGGTAAAACAGTTCCCAGACGGCTGAAGTGTCTTTCGATTTTGGCGCCGCTTCAGCAGCGGGCCTTCTCTGATATCTACATTCGGATCCTCTGAGTCCGGACTCTTCACCAGAGTAGACCATCGGGCTAACATTGCACCCTGCAGTGAGCCTAACTCGGTTGTGTTAGAGATCTCTGAGTCTTGAGATCTTGGAACCAGAACTCGAGCAAACAGTTCATAGTAACCCGGGAACGGAGAAGGAGGGAAATGGGGCAACCGTCGGAGAGGGTCCATCGGAAATGCTGTGTTTGTAGAGTAAGATATAGTAATAATTATTTCGTATTCATAAGAAGACAGAACCAAAAGTGTAAATAGTAGAGCTCATCGCCAGAGCATGAGGTGCTAAAGAAAATTCATTCATGGAAAGGTTGCGATATTGTCTCAAGTAGTTTATCAGGCACCAGAGGCCAGAATACCAGAGTCAGAATATCACAGGGCAGAGAGTCTGAATATGTCATGTAAGAATCAGGGGAGGAACCCTATTTGGTGTAAAATCTGGAAAAGGTCATCACGCATCTGGAGATGATACATCAGAATCGTGAGAGCCTGATGGAAGACCACAGAGCAGAGACATCTGGACGGGACAAGGCCAGAAGAAAGAAGCCCTGACTATGAGGAGGAGTGATCCGGCATCAGGATGCAGGAGGACAGTATCAGACAACGTGCGAATTTTGTAGGGGTGATCATCAGTTACCCGAACGACACCCCTGAGCACCAGACACTGTCACAACACAGCGGCAGGGCACCAGACGCTGTCAACACGCACAGGACCAAGATGTCTGTGCCCAGGGAGTGTCAGGATTCTGGGTGCAAATAAAGGCAAATCAGGCCAAAACATTGGATCGATGTGGTATTCTGATTCACCATTAACGTTCTGTGTATCAGGTGCGTCAGATGCATAGGACGCACAGGACACAAGCTACCTTTTTTTGCTGATGTGTTAATCAGGTCTTTCTCACCTTTCTCAAAGACCTAGTGTCCAACCCTGCGCTACATGGCCAGCTGCAACTCCCAAGATATATTCGCTCTGTCTCTACTGTTGATCAACTCTATGATTAGCTTCATCCACAGCCATTATTGAATGATGCTGTCAATAGCCATACTGCACGCATTGGAAGAGCTATTTTGGCCTTTCATAATGAGACAGTAAATAATGTCAATTCTGTGCTGGTGGACAGAATTCCTGGTCAGGAGTACCTCTTTGAATCTGTCAACTATCTGGAGGTTCCTGAGGACGCTGTTGAGGCAGAGCCCTTTGCAGTAGAATACTTACAGAGTATTAGTTTGGCACCTATTCTACCTTCTTGTTTGAAACTCAAGATTGGAGTATCAGTTATCATCTTACGCAATCTGAGTCCACCAGAAGGCCTCTCTAATTGTACCAGCATGAGGGTATTGGTAATACGACCAACCTGCCTACAGGTTGCCATTATGGGTGGAAAGATGGATGGGAAGATCTGCCTACTCCCCCGAATCAAGCTTACCACCACCGGTGATGACCTTCCTTTTCACTCAGCAGTGCATTCAATTTCCAATACGGCTCTGCTTCGCAATATCAGTTAACAAGTCTCAGAGACAGTCTTTGGAGCAGGTAGGAGTTGATCTACGCACTTCTGCCTTCACTCATGGGGAGCTTTATGTGGCTTTATCTAGAGTGACCTCACTTGATGGGCTAACACCACTTCCCTCACAGAATATCCCAAATCACACTGACAATATTGTCTCCTAAGATGTTCTTCTTTGAGTTTTGTCCAGTAAGTTTTCCTTCTATTTTCTATTTCCTACTTGACATTATTGCTAACTATTATCTTCATTCAATAGATCTTTGACTTATTGTTCTCCTGGATTCTCCTGAATTATTCTTGTTTTCTCTCTACTCTTTTGTCTTATTAGCTTGATTTATAAATAAAAGTTCTTTCATACGAGTACTTAATATATGGAACCATTACCCACAAATTCCAATTTCATCAAGCCCTTAACCACCCTAGAATATTCAATATATATAAGGAAGTTAAAATTTCTAATTACTACTACTTCTCCTATCCCACTGGAAACCCCAGACTGACTGTCAATTCTGATTCAGTATTCAATTCTAATTATTATTATTTTGACATCAGTAATGGCAATCCATAAAATTTCATTTGATCAAAAGTTTGTTTGCTTGAAAATGTGCATGATATACAAGTTTTGATGGTGGATTCGGATGGTTGCCTCCGATGGTTGGGCCTGACTACCTATACTAGTGCTAAGAGACACGAAATGCCCTCACCCTCCATAATGTTAACCCTACAACCACCTCCCACTGACAAAAGAAAGTCTAATCGTACTTTTAAGGAAAGAAAATAATACAAATAGCTGACTAAATACATATGGTGAACTGAGATTTGCGATACTACTTCTCCTGTTACTTGACCCCAGTAGACAACCTAGCCTGAAGGCGAGAACTACGCCGACTGGGCTGTTGTCCCTTAGCCTTTGCCTTCCTTCTACGGCCAACAGTAGTGGTTCCCTCAACCACAAGTGTCCGTGGCCAGTGAAGAAGATGTGCAAGCTCGGCATTCTCAGGCTGGCAGATGAAACTCGATAGTACCTCTTTTGCTCCAGTAAATGCTGGTTGTTTCTCCCAAGTAA
>Ga0307509_10002886_pt1 | contig 27185 bp, 24 predicted proteins | sample 10_EM_MG_FD_202245 | JGI IMG/M metagenome (GOLD analysis project Ga0307509, IMG submission 202245) | Populus trichocarpa ectomycorrhiza microbial communities from riparian zone in the Pacific Northwest, United States - 10_EM | ecosystem: Host-associated > Plants > Roots > Unclassified | place... | reverse complement strand
CAGATGGGTGGTATACAAAGTATTAATTAGGATTATGTATTTATTTTATTTTTAAATAATCTTTTGGTTCAGTTTTGATAGCCATTTGTGAGCAACTGGTGTTGAAAAGGAAGTGCGCCAAGTGCACTGTTGCATCGCGATATTCGGCTACTTTTGCTAAGGTGCAATACGCATACAATGCTAATCGTATTATAGCTTGAAGAACGATACCCCATTGTTTCATATGTTCAGGGAGGTTTGTTTGGAATATTCTTGGCGCCTAAGAGTGACTGGACTTGTGGGGCTGCCTTAACAGACCTAGGCTTTTCTTTCAGGATCACACTTTTCTCCCCGCCCGGGGGGCATCACAACCAACTGTGCTCAGCGACTCCTCCTGCCCAACAGAACAAGCAATAAAGCGCGAGAGATGGCTCAAAATATTTTCAATAATAGCGTCAACTGCCAAAATACTGCGAACTCCTATAATACTACTAATAATGTGTGGAACCACTGCGCTATCGCTGATGAGCGGTCTCGACTACTAGCTTGACTATCACCCCTAGATCCTAGTTTACAATATTCCGACATTCAAGAGCGCCGCGTCAACAATGGGGAGGGTGGCTCAGGGAGGGTGGCTCATGGGGACAGAGGAATTCAAAAGATGGAGCGGATCAACCACAGAAAGTACAGGTGATGCGGGAGTTCTTTTTTGCGACGGAAAGCCGGGGGTCGGAAAGACGTTTATTATGTAATAAATATTCTGCTCTTACGAGGGAAATGGGTCCATGCTAACAAATCACGGCGACAGCTGGTAGTGGACTGACTGTGCGAGAAAAGTAGAGAGCAACACACTACTGTTACATGTTTTTACTTCGCCTTCGCGGCTCGAAAAGAGCAGACTGCCGCCAGTATGCTTGGTTCCTTGCTGTAGCAGATGCTAAAAGGAGTGGGAAGAATTCCTGAGGAAATATGGAGAGCCTTTCGAGAACAGAGAGATTCCGTCAATAGACGGGGACCGCAACTCGGCGGAACCGTGAAGATGCTGCAACTCACCACGTCCTCGCAGGCCACATTTATCGTCATTGATGCGCTTGACGAATGTACGGCGGTACACCGACCTAGGCTTTTCGATTCTTGGAAAGAGGTCCCGGGGGGGTCTTCGAATGCCCGAATTTGGGTTACCGGAACGCCTCAGCTTCTCGCTGAGGTTGATAGACGCCTCGCCGGGCGAGTCACGAGTGTATTTGTTGGCCCCGCCAGAGACGATATCGTCCGATTCCTTCGTGCAAGCCTGAGCGACGACGAAATACCGGATGCCATGGATTTACAGTCCCTTATGAGGTCGTGACGAATATCAGCGGGTGACGAACAGGGTATTTGGCCAATAAAAAATCAAATTCGACAAAGTAAGGTAACAAAAAAACACCCGGTAATCCCTGTTCGTCACCTGCTGATATTCGTCAAGACCCCATGAGAGACTGTAAATCTGGAAGAAGAAATTCTGGAAGATTCCCGTAAGTATATCTGAAATGTGCGCAGCAGCCACGGTGCCGAGAATTCCACCCGACATTATCGGCCAATCCCCGCAGTTAGGTTCCCGCCCGTTTCCCCCAGTATCGAAGCAATCCTGCAAGAGTCGACAATATATTGGAGGCGAAAAAGGCTGAGAAAAATAACCCATGGATTGGAGTTGAAGGGTGTCTGTGGCACGACAGTAGAACGGATGAAGGCACAGGGTGGGGATAAATCAAGGCTCGCGATAGGAGCTTTGATGTGGGTCAGCCATGCGGAACGGTCGTTGACAGACGAATCTTGCCACGCTCCCGCAATTGAGTCAGGCTTTAGAGATTTCAATCCAGACAACATCCCCTCCATAACGACATTACTGGGCTGCTGCCAAGGGCCTATTATAGATTCATTATCACATCTTGATTTAAGTCTATGGTAACTAGACGGCCTTTAATTGATTAATCTTGTTTTTTGGTCCCGCCACGGCGGGATGCCTCAATCACAACTAAAACTAGCGGCGGGTCCCAAGACTCTTGAGAGTCTTGCGGATTTCTACTATCTCCTTCTCCATGAGCTCCTCAAGCCTCTCCATGACCTTCTCAATCCTCCCCACCTCCTTCTCTACAAGGTTCTCAACCCTCCCCTCGCATTTCTCCAGATGTTCTTCGAACTTCTCTTGTGTTTGTGCATCGAGGTATAAAAGATTCACCACAACATGTAGAAGTGTCAACACCAAGAAGAAGGTATTTCTCCATTAGTATGACATACCCCCGCAACAACCATGACGCCCAGGAAGTAAAAACCTCTCAACTCATTCCCATTGGAATTGATCATGTCTTCAAGCCTTGCAAGATCCTTTTTCACATGGTCTTGAACTTTTTCAAGTACACGAACACGCTGGTTATGGATTAGCCTAACTTCATTCTATTATACAGTAGTTAAGGAAAGGTAGCAAACAGCCTCGACATTATCCTCTGGTTGCCTGACCTCTCCCTTAATAATCTGGCCTTTCTGAGTGCCATAGTTACCCCCGGTGGGAGCAGGATCCTTGTGAGAGTGGGGTTTGGGCCCAAAGAAACCACGAGATCCCCCTCTCCCACGAAGTGTAAAAGCCGGGATGGAAAGGATACCTTTGGAGGAGGGGGTAGAGCGGAAGGCAAGTTGGTTGAGCATCGGGCGGACTGTCGGGCAGAGTATTGGGCGGACCATCGGGCGGACCTTTGGGAGGAGCATCTTCTGGAAAACCCTCAAGTAAGTCTTCAGTGCTCAAGTCATTTGTGGGAGTGTTGAGTGGGCTGTTTACCGCTGTTTCTCGCTGGTTCCGGTGAATCTGGAGCTTGTTTGTTTGTTTAGGTGTTTGTGGCTGATGAGGGATTGAGGATTAGGAGATAAATTCCCCTAATTAACGCGCCCGGAGGCCTGGAGGGGAAGCGAGCGCCGGGCACTGCTGGGCAGAATCGGACAGTAGATCGGACTACTAGACCTGAGGTGGAAAATGATCAACGGAAAAGTAAAGTATGCCCTTCATTCGCAGGATGACATTAGACACTTTCAGCAGACCCCCGTTTTTCAGTTCGAACTCGAGTTCGGAATACGATAGACACGTCTAGTGATGTTCCCAAAATTGCCGAGTACGGTACTCAATAGCAAGAAAGATGTCATCAAGAAATCATAGCAGAATATCCCCGATTAAGTATCAATTTTCTAAGCTAACTCAATTTATGGCTAGTGTCATTTCGCAGTTATGCCTATCATTTTTCGAACCCGTATTCGAACTCGAAACAGGGATCTGCTGAAAGTGTCTATTTCTAACCACCTTGAAGAATATTTCTAGCCACCGTGAAGAATATTTCTAACCACCGTGAAGAATATAAATTGGTTAGTCACTACTGGGCAGTCGTGCCCCCTCCAGGCGCGTTATTCCTGTTACGCGGTATCACAAAAATACAGTTGTGCGGACCTCAAATCATAGACATGTTATCGTGCCTACTCACATGAAGCACACCTTAACCATCTGTGGATACTTCCGAGCATATACTGGGATGATTTGCTGGGGACCGCTCTCTTTCCCCTCACTCCCTGTGTTCCCAACCGTCCAGTCCGTCCGTCTTTCGGTGAGGACCGGACGAACTACGGCTCATAGTCCGTCTTTTTGGGGGTGCTAGGACGGACTACGCCCGGGAAGGTGAGGACCGGACGGACTATATGGGACTATAGTCCTAGTGCTTGGACCTCCTGTACAGCCAAGTTGAGACCATACACCTCAGAACGGATTCTTTTCACTTCATGAGACATCACTCGTGCCGTCCCCGGGCGTCCCCGGCAGTCCCCGCCGTCCCTCACCATTCCCGGTCGTCTCCGACAGTCCCTGGCCGTCCTTAGCCATCCCCCGCCGTCCCTGCCGTTCCCCGCCGTCCGCCCCCCCCCTGCCCCGAGCTAACATGTCTCACTCTGTAGGGCCCGCCATCCTGCCCTTAGGCCGCCCCAGACGGACTATAGATAGCCGTCCCGTCCCGTCCGGGGCTCCTGGTAGTCCCCCCACGGGACCCCGCCTGGCCCCTAGACGGTTGGGAACACTGCTCACACCCATGGTGGTCAATGGTGACAATTGTGATGAAGGTGGCGGAGTATAAAGAAATTCGGGAAGGCCTTGCTAACTTCACTCTGAACGACATATCAAACCTAAGCATCGCGATTCCTACCCGGCCTATTCATTTCGTATGTTTGACCAATTTTCGAAGTGGATATAGACAAAGGTAACATCATGAAATATCACTCATGTAGTCCTTGGCCTTCCTGTTGAAACCACTGACCGTTGATTCATTGAAAGAGAGAGAGAGATGGGGGGTGACCCCGGCTATCTATACAAGAAAGACGCAGTCACGATACCCGAGGTTCACACGGCCTCACTCACCGCCGCCTCACCGCCACTTCCCTAGCCGATGTACCACTGCACTGCGGTCAACATACCAGATATGGAAGGATGCTCCAACACTTCCCCTTCTCTCTTTCATCTCCCCAGACGTCCCTTAGCATAGCTTTCAGCCCCACCCCCTTTCACTCCATAGAGCCCGCCGTTCGGGCCGAAGATGGCCGCCGGGCGATTTCGCTGCACAGGACGGACTGCTTGGGGTAGTCTTCGGATTGTCCGCCAAAGGCAGGTGTGAGCTTTGTTTTTCTTTCTTTTCTTTCTCCTTCTTTGGGAGAGAATTTTATTAAATTCGAGAGCAAGTATCATACCTTATTCACTATTTATCCCAAAATGTGGACAGAGGTAAGAGGAATTAGTGATCACAGGGCTGTTTTTTTTCCAGAGAGCACTGTAGTATAGTAAAGTACGATACTCGCACAAGTACAGTTGCCGGAATAATAGTTCCGCAGTGTAGAGGGGGGGGGGATCTGGGGTAATGGATGAAGTATCGTGCTCAATGGTGGCATGCTCGGATAGGAAAACCGGCAATTAAGCTGTAATGCACTGCCATAGCCTTCTGTCGATCTGTTTGCCATTATTTTAGCATTTAACATTGCCTCACTATCGGATATGTAAAGTAATCGAGTATGGCTAGCAACAGGAGGTGTTCATATTATACTACACCAGGGCAACTCTTTGCTTACTTTTGCTCTAATTTCCTGGTTGTTTTGGGAGTCATAGCGCAATCCGGAGACTACCGGTAATAGATAGGACCTAAGATCCTACTTCATCCCTGTTTCTGCTCCAGAGCGAAAAAGAAATCCAATGATTGCGCTCGAATTGAGTCATGCGGGCAATCGACACATCAAAAAACCGGAGTTTTATAAGTATAGTCTAACCCAATCCTAGGTCGGGAAAAATGAAACATGAAATATAGAGAAAGAAACGATACTACAAGCCATTGTCCGCACTAGAAAAACTTGCCATCTCCGGTTCCGCAGTTCTGAGGGAACATGAGGTCAAATGGCTCGTCCATGATAGATTCCAGAGAGAAATGGACAAAGGAAAAGAACGAGAGATGGCAGGTGGATGAGAGCAAAGAAGGAAACCTACTCCTTGTGCCCCATCTCAATGGCCTAATGGGAACCAAGGGTTCTCGATGAAGCGTCAAAAGTTTTTGCAGACCACAGCGAGTTCGTCATCGAATCCATCACTGGCGCCATCCCAACCGCGAAACCCCCCGCAAAATGATTATCTGCCATTTGATGGGCAACCCTATCCGATAATGTGTCTACATCTGGCGCTGCACGTAGAATCTTGGTCAACTTGCCGTAGAGGTCCGATCCAATAGAATACTCTGATCCCGGAGATTTGTTTATGATCCAGGGCTTTGTGAGACAAGCCTCAGCGCTCGGCCGATCCTGTGGATTCGGTTGTAAGAGGTCGCGGAGGAAGTCCTCACAGGCGATACTGAGGCTTTTGTTTCTGGCCGCCTGGGGTGGGGAGGATGCGCTGTTAGCGTACTTCCATACCTCGCGGCGGCTATTGAATAGGGGGCTGCCGGCGACCATCTGATACAAGATGCACCCAAGGGACCAGATGTCTACCCTGTTAGTTTTAGGGGCCGAGTTGTCCTCCACTTCGGGCGCCATATAGCCTTGTGTGCCAGTATTGGTCTTTAGATACGTAGAGGTATTGAAGAGGGGGACGCGCTTTGATGTGCCAAAATCGCTGATTTTTACACGGAGGGTTTGGTTCCTACCCTCTGAGAGGCAGAGGTATATGTCCTAGTGACTATTAGGTCTTGACCACTATGTCTTTGGGGGAGGGGGGTGCAGACCTCGGGTTTCAGATCGCGATGTGTGATCCCTGCATTATGCATCACTGTCAATCCGTGGAGCAGCTGTTCGATTACCACTTTCGTATCACTTTCATTCCACCGATAGTTCTGGTCGAAGGTCTTCAGCATATCCCCTATAGGGATATACTCCATAGCAATGTACACGAAGTGATCGTCCTCATGGGAGGTGTTGAATTTGACGAACCACTCAGACTACCGATATGTCAGATGGGACCTCCCAGAAATCAGAGCAAACCAATGCCCTTTGAGAAACAAGGCAAGTTTGAACAAAACTCACATTTGATAATGTCTGCAGATTCCTGATCTCCTCTTGATACCGCCTGGCAGGGAAGTTTGGCACCGCCTTTGGTATCCTCTTCACAGCCCATAACTCAGGGAAATCCATTACCCGGGTCTGGACTTTCTCCAAGAATACAGTTCCGAAGGCGCCATGGCCGATTTCGTAATTGAACTTCCAGGCAGGCAGTTCTCTAACAGGGGCACCATAGACTTCCTCTTCTGACGGCGCGGGCGATGGGGTTCTATGTCGAGGTTCTGTTCACCGAGTGATGGGATGTTAGGTTCGCGCCACACCGAGGAGTCGCGGGCACCTACCTCCGAATATAGCCCCCCCGGAGAAGAAGGGGAACCCCCCGGCCACATTGTCCACACCTAGATACCTACTCTGGGTCGAGTTCGGAGCCACCGGATCAGTTCGGACACGCTGCCCAGGCGGTTGGCCTTTCTCCAAGAATACGGTTCCGAAGGCGCCATGGCCAATATCGTAATTCAGTTTCCAAGCTGGAAACTCCCTGACAGGGGCACAATGGACTCCCACAGCCGGATTGACGGCTGCATCGTCGAGTAGTTCCAGATAAGGCGCTGTAAGTTCAATCTTTTTCAACCTCTTGTGGAGGTCCGATCCAATAGAGTACTCCGGTCCAGGAGCTTTGTTTATGATCCAGGCCTTATTGAGACAATCCTCAGCGCTCGGTCGATCTTCTGGCTTCGGGTACAGGACCTCACTGAGGAAGTCTACACAGGGGACACTAAGGCCTACATTGTTGATCGGCGGTGGTGGTGAGGCAGTCATAACGTATTTATACAGCTCGAAGCGGGTATTGAATAGGGGGCGGCCTGCGACCATCCGGTACAAGATACACCCGAGGGCCCAAATATCTACGCGGTTAGTCTTGGGTATCGTCATGTCATCCATTTCGGGCGCCATATAGTCTTGTGTGCCAGTTGTGGTCCTTAGGTATGTGCTAGAGTTGGAATGTGGGATGCGCTTTGATGTGCCAAAGTCGCCGATTTTTACACGGAGGATGCGTCCCCCACTCTCTGGGAGGCAGAGGAATATGTCCTAGTGACTATTAGGTCTTGACCACTTTATTTTAGGGGAGGGAGGGTGCAGACCTCGGGCTTCAGATCGCGATGTGTGATCCCTTCTTTATGCATCACCACCAATCCGTGGAGCAGCTGTTCCATTACCACCTTCGTATCACTTTCATTCCACCGATAGCCATTCACAAGAGTTTTCGACATATCCCCTATAGGTATATACTCCATAGCAATGTACACGTAGTCAGCGTCCTGATAAGAGGAGTTGAATTTGACGAACCACTCATGCTATCAATACGTCAGATAGACCTCCCTTAAACTAAATCCATCATGAAAGGGCGCAAGTTTTAACAAAACTTACGTTTGATAGTGTCTGTAAATTCTTGACCTCGCTTTGATATTGCTTGGCAGGGAAATTTGGCACAGTCCGTGATAGCCTCTTCACGGCCCATAACTCGGGGGATCCCATTTCACGGGTCTGGACCTTCTCTAAAAATACAGTTCCGAAGGCACCACTGCCGATTTTGCAATTCAGCTTCCAAGCTGGCGATTCCCTGACAGGGGCATAATGGACTCCTACGGCCAGGCTGACGGCCGCATCGGCGGGTGGCTCAGGGCGGGGCGCTACACGCTCAAGCTTTGTCAACCTGCTGTAGAGGTTCGACCCAATAGAGTACTTTGATCCCGAAGCATTGTTTATGATCCAGGGCTTTGTGAGACAATCCTCAGCCCTCGGTCGATCCCCTGGGCGTGGTTGCAGGACGTCACGGAGGAAGTCCTCACAGGCGATACTGAAGCCTCGGTTTCTGACCGCCAGGGGCGGGGAAGATGCGCTGTCAGCATACTTCCATACCTCGCGGGCGCCGTCGAATAAGAGGCTGCCGGCGACCATCCGATACAAAATGCACCCAAGGGACCAGATATCTACGCGGTTAGTCTTGGGTATGTTCGTGTCATCCACTTCGGGTGCCATATAGCCATGGGTGCCAACAACGGTTCTCAGATACGTGGTGGAGTTGGAGAGCGGGATGCGCTTTGAGCTACCAAAGTCGCCAATTTTTACAAGGAGGGCGTGGGTCCAATTCTCTGGACGGCAGAGGAATATGTTCTAGTGACCATTAAGTTTTGGCTGCTGTATTTTTTTGTCAGGGAGGATGCAGACCTCGGGCTTCAGATCGCGATGTGTGATCCCTGCTTTATGCATAACTGCCAACCCGTGGAGCAGCTGCCGAACTACCACCCTCGCATCACTTTCATTCCACAGATAGCCACCCACAAATGTCCTCGACATATCCCCTATAGAGATATACTCCATGGCAATGTACACGAAGTGATCATCCTCATAAGATGCCTTGAATTTGACGAACCACTCATACTGTCGATACGTCAGATCTAACCACCATAACCCAATGAGGCTAATGTCCGTGAGGGAAGGATGCAAGCTTGCAGAACTTACATTTAAGAGTGCCTGGAGATTCTTGATCTCCTCTTGATACCGCCTGGCGGGGAAGTTTGGCACCGCTTTTGGTATCCTTTTCACAGCCCATAACTCGGGGGAATCCATTAAACGGGTCTGGACTTTCTCCAAGAATACATTTCCGAAGGTGCCGCTGCCGATCCTGCAATCCAACCTCCAAGCAGGCGGTTCCCTAACAGGGACATCATAGATCCCCACTTCTTTCAGACTTGAGCTCTTGGGGTTTATACCTGACAAAACGGACAGTTTGGGCTCTGTTCGTCCGAGATGAGATGCTGGTTCTCACTATCACCCAGGAGTCGGGCACCTACCTCCGAATATAGGCTCCCCGGGGAAGAAGTGGGGGTTACCTGCAGAAGCGGACGGTTGAGTTTCACCCCGGGGCTCTGTCCGCCGGGCGATGAGATGTTAGGTTCGCACCATCTTTCCAGGAGTCGCGGGCACCTACCTCTGAATACAGGCCCGCCGGGGAAGAAGCGAGGGTTACCTGCAAAAGCGGACGGTTGAGTTCTACCCCGGGGTTCTATCCGCCGGGCGATGAGATGTTAGGTTCGCACCATCTTTCCAGGAGTCGCGGGAACCTACCTCTGAATATAGGCCCCCCGGGGGAGAAGTGAGGGTTACCTGCAGAAGCGGACGGTTGAGTTCCACCCCGGGGCTCTGTCCGCCGGGCGATGAGATGTTAGGTTCGCACCATCTTTCCAGGAGTCGCGGGCACCTACCTTCGAATACAGGCCTCCCGGGGGGGGAGTCGGGGTAGAATGTAGACGCGACCGATCGGGCCCCACCCGGGGGCTCTGTCCGCCGGGCGATGAGATGTTAGGTTCGCACCATCTTTCCAGGAGTCGCGGGACCTACCTCTGAATACAGGCCCGTCGGTGAAGTGGGGACCAAGATTGATCGTACAGGGAACCCCCCAGGGGGTTGGGTTTGGAAGCGGCGGTTGAGATCGGACGTGTAAGTCGGCCCGTTGGTCCGGCTTGGCCCGTTGGTCCTGCTCGGCAAGGGGGGCTGCCTGTTGTCGGTGTAGCCTGTTCGCCGATCAGCAGTTGCCCCCAACCTCCGGACCCTGGGGTGCACAGGTGGCGCCTCACACCTTTCATTATCTACTGTGGTAGTAGGAGAGTTGCTAGTAGCTAAATCAAGATCCGAGCTGACGGGGCCTGGTTGGGGCTCTCTCCAACGTCCTAAAAGCCAAGCCATCTGTATGGCAGCTAAACCCGCAGACCTTGGGGCGACAGAGTCTGTCAAGGTGAACCTAGGTGATGCTGGATCGCTGGTTGATAAGGTTAGCGGGCTTGCTCCGGGTTCAACTCAGTTCAGTCCTTGAAGACGGGGTGGGATGGTGGAGAACGTGCAACACACCAATAGCAAAGCAGCGCCTCAGTACTTGTAATACCCAGCACTCGATTCTCCCTTTACTTTAAAAAAGCGAGCGGGGAATTTCGGCAGCAAAAATCATGAACTTCATTATTTGAGCAACAGGGGAATGAAAGATCTATTGAGAGAAGGAAAAAAAATCCACCCTGGCCAATATATCCAGTATATAATACCAGGACAAAGCTTTTCGTCCAACACAAGGTTTTGCACCAAATTTAACCAAAAAAAGGACATTTTCAAAGAGATGGTTCCCCAAGCTGCTTGCATGAAAACACTTCAAGTCTCTCCATCAGCCAGGGAATGACACTCTATCCAAAGCTTTACGAGTAGAAGCGCAAGGGATCAAAGTTGCTTTCATGATTATCATGGTGTCCGCTAGTGTGAAAGTGGCCTAGGTTTTTGTATTGGGCTCCATGTAAAAATTACATGGTAATCGGTTTCTAATACTTAAATAACCTTTTCCCAACTCATGTGTAACTTTAATATTTATGAATTCTGTAATATTCCTTGTTGCCTGCAGGCCCGCCGATGCAATATCAAATTTTCGAAGGTTCCTATAGGCATGGTGCTATGAGAGGGTGGTGAAGGTGGGTCTCTTGGCGTAGGAAGGACATTGGACGAAAAGTTGTCCTGGAACTGTATAAACAACTCGCATAAGCAGAAATACAGTCCTACAAAATAACCCAGAGGAGCAATATCCTCGTCCCCCACGTAGCATAATAAATCTATGCCAATAGCAAAGCTGGATTTCCAAACCTCCTCGCGAGCAAAAGTGCAGTGCAGTACATCGACATTTTACAAATACTTGGGCGCAAATTAATGATTTGGGGAGTGTGACTACCAAAAGCTATGATTGCAACAACACAACAGGTTGGGGCTAGTCTGAAATCAATCAATGGGTTTAACCAAAAAAGAGATCTGGTAGGAATTTAGAGAGGGTTCAGTCGGATGGCGGGAGTTTCTCCGGTGTAGATCAATGCCCGTAATAATCTCACCTTGAAATCAAATTACCGTACTACTTGCGCATTCCACAAGTATCCTGATGACTTGGCGCCAAGATTCAATTTCGACTCTCAGCCAGGGAAGCCTTAAAACGGAGCACCACTAGAAATGGTGCTGCATTTAAAACCCCTATAGCTCACTCAAAGGTTAATATATTTTGTATACATTTCAGCTCTCTGAATCTCCAATCTACTGTCTATTGAATGATCAAAAGGAAACAAATACCAAGGAGGTTAAGAAGGAGTGTTGGCAGTTTGAAGTTGGGTACTTTTAAGTTACAGTACTGGTTAAAGATCTCTCCTACCATCAGGCGATCAGACCTTCTAAACGCCTTGGCATCCGGATACTTTTGGAATGCGCAAGTACACTACCTACGAAGGTACTCATGTCGCCGAGTACTAGCACTCGGCAACATGAGTACAGCGCCTAAGTTTTGAATATTTTATTAGCAGAGGGTGTTACGCTAGCAGGGTCAAGGCAGCAAATTGGATATAAGGGCAGCAAATTGGGTATAGTGGTTACCCAATTCACCTCCCCACCCCCGTTAGTCGAACATCCCCTGCTAGCAAAATATTCAAAACTTAGGCGCTGTACCTTCATAGGGCCGATTCTCTTCTTGGTAGATACAGGAACACCTACACTAGGTAGAGTAGGGTACGCATTGGGAAAAGACGTCTGCGCGCAGTTTATCTACCTATCCATCTATGGCTATCAAGAGAAAATAATGAGGAAATGGACACGTAAAGAGTGGGGGGAAAAAAGGTGATTTTGTAAGAAATCCATTCGGTTGGGGAATTTTAATCAAGAGAAATGATGCAGGCCACAAGCGAAATAGTCCTTAGCTAGGTGTACGCTGAACACAAACAGGAAATCGTATGTCTTCATTGGTAAAACCGAAAATAAATAAATTGGAGGTTTCAGAGGGATATGTCTGCGTACATGTGGGATTTCCGCCAATGGCAGCCGGGAGAAACTCAAGATAGGAAAAAGGGAAGATGGCGATACTAGAAATAGCATAAGACTCTCGGTTGAGGAAGGCTGGTTCTCGCAAGTGGGGAATCCCACGCGATTGGTGCGTGGCTGATTGCGTGGCTGGTGATTCTGCTTCGCCTTATTTTCCTCATAGATCGCGGGGCCGTTGCACGTCTGGGCATTCCGTGAGCCCGCAGGCCTGCAGGAAGTGCTCTCAGTCGTCCCGTCCGTCTAAGACGGGTGAGGACGACAGTGGATGAAACGGACTGCCTTGGCGCCGTCCTGGACGGGGTGGACGGCCGTTGACGGCTGTCGATTACAAACGCGCAAAATTGGCCAATAAGACAAGTACTAGTGCTCAAATAGGTTAAGGTTAAAAATGGAAATAAAATAAAAAATAAAAATAAAAAGAAGAAAATAAAAGATGGTGCTAGAGCGGCATGCCAGGGGTGGCAGTCGGACGAGGACGACACCGCCCGACTGAACGACTGGAAGCACTGCCTGCAGCAGTGGTGTACCGCCTTGGTCATCTGGCCTTTGGGGATCCACGCCTTCCCGTTGTAGCAATAGCTTGACAACTCCTTCGTGTCCGTTGATAGCGGCGCACACGAGTGGTGTTTGATCATACTTGTCGGTGCGATTGGGGTCAACATCTGTCCGTCCAAGCAGTAGCTTGACCACCCCTTCATGTCCCCCGACAGCAGCGCATACGAGTGGTGTTTGATTGTTCACATCAGGGAAATTGGGATCGACATCTTTCCGTCCTAGTAGTAACTTGACCACTCCTTCGTGTGCCTTGAAAGCGGCACACCAGAGCGGCGTTTGACCAGACTTGTCTGCACGGTTGGGGTCGACGTCTCCCTGTCCCAACAGTAACTTGACCACTCCTTCATGCCCCTCGACAGAGGCACACCCAAGTGGTGTTCGATTATTGGCATCTTGGAGGTTGGGGTCGACATCTTTCCGTTTTAGCAATAACCTGACCACTCCTTCGTGTCCGTTGATAGCAGCCCACCCCAGAGGCGTTTCCTCATTCTTGTCAGAACGATTGGGGTCAACGCCTCCTCGTTCCAGCAATAGCCTCACCACTTCTTCATGTCCGTTGAGAATAGCACACCCGAGTGATGTTCGACCATACTTATCGGCGTGATCGGGGTTGACATTTTCCCGTTCGAGTAGTAGCTTGACCACCCCTTCATGTCCCCCGACAGCAGCGCATACGAGTGGTGTTTGATTGTTTACATCCGGGACATTGGGGTCGACATCTTTCCGTCCTAGTAGTAATTTGACCACTCCTTCGTGTGCCTTGAAAGCGGCACACCAGAGCGGCGTTTGACCAGACTTGTCTGCGCGATTGGGGTCGATGCCTCCCTGTCCCAACAGTAATTTGACCACTCCTTCATGCCCCTCGACAGAGGCACACCCAAGTGGTGTTCGATCATTGACATCTGGGAGGTTGGGGTCGACATCTTTCTGTTTTAGCAATAGCCCGACCACTCCTCCGTGCCCATTGATAGCAGCCCACCCCAGAGGCGTTTCGTTATTCTTGTCAGAGCGATTGGGGTCGACATCTCTCCGCCCCAGCAATAGCCTCACCACTCCTTCATGTCCGTTGAGAGCAGCACACCCGAGGGGTGTTCGGCCATACCTATCGGTGTGATTGGGGTCGACATCATCCCGTTCCAGCAGTAGCTTTGCCGCTCCTATATGTCCATTACTCGCCGCCCATGCAAGTGGTGTACTGCCTATACAATCCCCTCTGTCTATGTTGCAACCTCCAGCATCTATAATCGCAGTCATAAGCTCAACAATCCCGAAGAACGATGCACCGTGCAGTCCGGAGAAGAGCGGGGGAGTGCCGGTGTCTTCGATAAAGGTTGGGTGTATCACTTGCTTTAAAAGCGACATAGCGGAAACGTGGTCTTGGTAACGGTCCAAGAGCTTCAGCGCAAGGGTCCTCGCATGCTCTGATAGTTCCCTCCCCGCGTGTGTTCCCCAGTATCTCGACGCATATTGGAGGAATGGCATTTTTTGTTGAAGATTTGAGAGAGAATGGGGCGCGTTGTCCTTGGACTGTAGTGAGCTCAGATAAGCCAAGCAGGTTTCTGCAAGTATCGATTCCGGTGAGCTAAAGAGGCCTGGTTGACTACAAAGATAGTTTTGGACGGTGTAGTGGATCAACCGCACACTCGAAGTTTCCTTATCGAGGGTGATTAACCCTTGGCAGCAGCGCAACAATGTACCTATTGAAGGAATATGTTCAGGATCGAAATCTGTTGCTCCTCTCCGCACCGCCAGCGCATGGCGCAACTCATCTACTTGCAACGGCCGTTCCGAGTAACAGACCCATGTTAGAGTAGCCATTGCAAATTCTGCCATTTCTATGCTCTGAACCTTGATTCGCTCTAGGGTCACATCATATGCCTCCCCTAACCCTGTGCTATCTTTGATTGACTCCAGTGCTTTCCTCCGGGCCGCAAGAGTGGCCCCTCCCAGGATTGCCTTCATGTAGAGAGGAGCGAGTAGAAATCTATGCTCAGATATGTCAGCAATTACCTTAGGGTAGCCTTTTCCTGCACCCATTTCTACATACGTTTCCGAAGTTATTTCAGGAATAATCCTCATAACCTCTGCCTCCAATGCGCTGTTCATCGTCTCCGGGGTAGTATCGTTGTCGAGTTTATCGCGTATATACCTAAATATATCTTTTTCTACAGGTTGTATTGACATAAAAGTCGCTACTCCATTTAATCTCCTCTCCACTTCACTCCGTACGTATGGTCTTCCAGTCATAAATAAGCGGGTGTTTGGTGACTCCTGCAGAATCTGTTTCAGTGATCCAAGGACTACCATGCGGTGCTCCGGTGCGCATTCGTCAAGCGCGTCAACGCATATAAATGTGCTAAATGTGTGCCTCGTAGCTGTTGCGGCCTGGAGCATCTCCAAAATCTCCGAAAATTGTGGCCCTGTACCCCTCCTCCGCCTCCTAAAAGCCCGCACCACCGCTTCGGGGATTTCCCCTGGTCTGCCAACAAGCTGTCTCAGCAAGGAGCCGAGCATGTTTACTGGTGACTGCTCGTTCCGGGAGGCAAAGTCGAAGTAAAAATATATAACGGCAGCATCCTCGTCCTCAGCCTCAGCCTCATCCCAGAGCTTGTCTATAACTAGTGAACTATTATCGCAACCCATCAGCAATACCATCCTGATTTCGGACAATGATATAGCCTCTCTTACGTGATATAGCTCTTTCCTACTCCTAGGCTGCCGTCGCAGAACAAGCTCGGACAACAAGTTTTGTTCTCCCGATTTCCATCATACCAGCCTTTGAATTCCCTGGTTTCCAGCAGCCAAGCGCCTATATTACCTACACGCTGGGCGGCGATATCGCGGTGTCGTACCCATGGCTCTAACGGAGACAGCCATTCTAGTATCGCAGACTCATCATGGTGGATATTGTAGTTAAAGGTAGTAATGTTATGGCTCCTCGAAACGTTGAAAGAATTACTATTGCGGTTATAAGCTTGTGACATTGGTTTTGATTTTCGCCGCTGTGAATGCTGCTGAGAGATGTTGGCTCACTTGGGGTCCGTGAGTAACGTAACTCCTTGAAGCTGAGGAAGGATGGGGTTGGTGGTGAGGCAGTGAGCCTTGATTATGTGACCAGTGGTTCAGTCACTAAGGTCCGGAGTTCGTTACACAAAGCCTCGAGGGCTGATTATGTCAGAAAGGGTGAATAGGCACACTTCAGCAGCTCATGCCGAGCCATACCTATCGTAGCCGATGCCATTTGTTTGATAACTTAGTGTCGGATCTCTTCCGGGAATGGGTGCTCTTTTCAAGTATTGGTAAAAGAACTCAAGGCTACACTACCGATAGCTCTAGAAGTGAAACGGTAGGAAACTTTATAATAGCCGACAAATTGCTGAGCCCCCGCTTAAGTTAAACATCACCTTTGAGTTGAGGAATTAGACTAATACTCGAGTAGTTCTAGTCGTGGAGGGCTTCTTAGGCTAATACCAAACACTTTTCAACGGTAATACTGGAGTTAGTTTCTGAAATTTTCTTTTACTACTTTAGGATAGAGAGCGTCACAGTCCACTTGAAAGGGCCACCCGAACAGCTAGACCCGAATAAGAAACTTTCAAGTGGTTTACTTAGATGAACTAAGGCTACAGTGCTAACCACTACCGGAGGTGTTGAGAGACTCGTAGTATTATGCGCAAGACTTCGTGCGCATGAGTGATTGTTTCCTCGTCAGCCTCTCTAATATTTGTTTTCGGATTCATTGCATAATCAGAGGCTCTGCGGACATTAGGAGAAGCGAGAGACGAGAACTCGGATCATTCTGAAAAGTGACTTCTGCTCCTCCATGTTCATCATGGCCACCCTCCTCGATATTGGCTAGCCCACGACGGCGGCTACCGTAAAAACTTGAATAATTGAACCGTGTGCTATGAAGTCCGAAATTCCCTTCTCTGGAATGGGGGCAAAAAACACAGCAAAAACACAGCCCTCTCCCCCCTGCTGAGACAGAAAAAAAAACAAAAATTTATTGACCTTACTTAGAGAGGAAAGTCCAACGACATAGCACACGGTTCAATTATTCAAGTTTTTACGGTAATGGGATCTTATATTCATGAATTTATAACTCAACCACAAAGGATATATAAAAAATGGTTTTCAGTGGATTCTATCCTAACCTGATATTATCACAATGGGGCTACTCCATCGCTTACGGCCGAATAATACAATACTCGTACCATGGGCGGGGGAGGGAAGGAAAAATTCCATCTAAGAAATGAAATCTTGACTCAAGCCAGGATGGAAAACCCCTGGATGAGAATCAAAAACTCCATTTCTACAATTCTTTCATTGAACCTGCTTCTCCCCCCCCCCTCTTTCCCTCTCCTTTCAACTTTCTCATAATAGTTCAATCTCCTCGAAAATTGTGTTCAATTAACGCACTGTCCGATTTCTCTGCTTAACTTATCTATGATAATTATTATACAAATACTCAGGCCAAGTCTTATTGTCTATTTATGATGATTGGTTCGAGTTTTACATTTTTTTGCGATGCTATATTCATCTACGCATAGTAGGCGAAGGGTCTACTGTAAATACCGGCACCTGGTCTTGATCTACCGGTATTTCCAAAATTGCCCTACCACCCAGATTGTCTTATGAGAATCGATGAATCTCTTTCCTTTTGTTGCTCAAGGGAGTCTTAAGCTCCTTTAGTTTGAACTTTTTTTTTGCTTCATAAGTCGAGTACCAAATACCATCACCAGGGGGCCGCACTATGGATTCTACTATACCAACTGTGAACCGCGTACAAAGTTGTGCGAACCGAACCTAATTAAATCGTGTACGTGTGAAGAGCAAACGGGGGAGAAACGAAGATGTAATTTGCGGCTGTTCCTCCAGGACTATTTTATTTTCTTGTTTTTAGGGAATCTAGCTGACAACCGGCAATTCAATTGGAGGGGAGGTGTTGGTTTTATTAGAATACTAAGCTTATATCTGTCCAAACGCTTCTGGTCATTTTGAGAGGCAAATAAATAGAAGCTGAAATCCCACTCTAGCTGACAACCGGCAATTCAATTGGAGGGGAGGTGTTGGTTTTATTAGAATACTAAGCTTATATCTGTCCAAACGCTTCTGGTCATTTTGAGAGGCAAATAAATAGAAGCTGAAATCCCACTCTAGCTGACAACCGGCAATTCAATTGGAGGGGAGGTGTTGGTTTTATTAGAATACTAAGCTTATATCTGTCCAAACGCTTCTGGTCATTTTGAGAGGCAAATAAATAGAAGCTGAAATCCCACTTCCTCCTCGCCCCGTCGTCGATCGAAAATGATTTCCCAACCCCGTGATTCTTGCACTCGAATTGAGATATGCCCGCTATTGACAGATTAAAAAACGGCGGTTCATGGCGTATAACTTAGTCCAGGCCTAAGCAAGTAAAGATGAAAGATAAACAAAAAGAAACGAGAATGAAAGCTATCTCTTGTCATTAGAAAAGCTCGACGTCACTGGTTTGGTAGATCGTAGGGAAGGTTGGTATCAAATTGTTTGTCCATCACAGGATCCTGACAGAAACAGATAATGGAGAAGTAGGAAAAATGGAAAGTAGAAAAGAAAAAGGAAAGAAAAGAAAGCCCGCCACCTGTCCTCCCCCATCTCAAAGGCCTATTGGGAACCAACGGTCCTCGAGGAAGCGGTTTCAAAAGTCCCCGGGGACCCCAGCGAGTTCGCCATCGAATCCATCCCCGGCGCCATCCCAACCGCGAAATTCCCCGCAAAATGATTATCTGCCGCTTGATGGGCAACCCTATCCGATAATGTGTCTACATCTGGCGCTGCACGTAGAATCTTGGTCAACTTGCTGTAGAGGTCCGATCCGATAGAATACTCTGATCCCGGAGATTTGTTTATGATCCAGGGCTTTGTGAGACAAGCCTCAGCGCTCGGCCGATCCGGTGAACTCGGTTGTAAGAGGTCGCGGAGGAAGTCCTCACAGGCGATACTGAGACCTCTGTTTCTTACAGCCTGAGGCGGGGAGGATGCGCTGTCAGCGTACCTCCATACCTCGCGGCGGCTGTTGAATAGGGGGTTGCCGGCGACCATCTGATACAAGATGCATCCAAGGGACCAGATATCTACCCTGTTAGTTTTAGGGTTCGAGGTGTCCTCCACTTCGGGCGCCATATAGCCTTGTGTGCCAGTATTGGTCTTTAGATACGTGGAGACATTGAAGAGGGGGACGCGCTTTGATGTGCCAAAATCGCCGATTTTCACACGGAGGGTTTGGTTCCTACCCTCTGGGAGGTAAAGGAATATGTTCTAGTGACTATCAGATTTTGAATAATGTATTTTGAGCGAGGGAGAGTGCAGACCTCGGGCTTCAGATCGCGATGCGTAATTCCTGCCTCATGCATCACTACCAATCCGCGGAGCAGCTGTTCGATCACCACCTTCGTATCACTTTCATTCCACCGATAGTTCTGGTCGAAGGTCTTCAGCATATCCCCTAGGGGAAAATACTCCATAGCAATGTACACGAAGTGATCGTCCTCATGGGAGGTGTTGAATTTGACGAACCACTCAGACTACCCATATGTCAGATGGGATCTCCCAGAAATTAGAGCAAACCAATGCCCGTTGAGAAACGAGGCAAGTTTGAACAAAACTCACATTTGATAATGTCTGCAGATTCCTGATCTCCTCTTGATACCGCCTGGCAGGGAAGTTTGGCACCGCCTTTGGTATCCTCTTCACAGCCCATAACTCAGGGAAATCCATTCCCCGGGTCTGGACTTTCTCCAAGAATACAGTTCCGAAGGCGCCATGGCCGATTTCGTAATTAAACTTCCAAGCTGGCAGTTCTCTAACAGGGGCACCATAGACTTCCGCTTCCGACGGCGCGGGCGATGGGGTTCCAGGCCGAGGTTCTGTTCACCGAGTGACGAGATGTTAGGTTCGCATCATAATCGAGGAGTCGCGGGCACCTACCTCCATATATAGCCCCCCCGGAGAAGAAGGGAAAACCCCCTGCCGCATTGCCCACACCGAGATACCTATTCTGGGTCGGGTTCGGGGCCACCGGATCAGTTCGAACACGCCGCCCAGGCGATTGGCTCTGGTTCGGGGTCACCGGGTCAGTTCGGACACGCTGCCCAGGCGATTGGCTCTGGCTCGGGGCCACCGGATCAGTTGGGACACGCTGCCCGGCCTGTTGGTTCTGAGTGGCATTTGGAGGTCCTCCATTGTCGTCGGAGCCTGTTAGCTGATCAGTATTCACTCCCGACCTGATGGAAATCATCGACGGGTAAAAGGGCGCGCCTTTCATCATACCGCTCATCATACCACGCCAGATATTGGGATCCCCTGAAAAAACGATATTGCCGCTGTTGACATTCCCACTGAATGATCCATTGATAATGGGGCTTTAACAAAAGTGGTGGTGAATAAGTAATTAGCCCTTCTATAAACGATCCGGGAAGGGTGTCTCAGGAAGGTGTAGTGAACATAGGAGAGCCGAACACACCGGTCGTGATAAGACATCTTCAAGATTCAAGCTGATAAAGTGCGAATGCGGCCTTGTCCAGCGTTTTAAAATTCCCGCAATGTGTATGATAGTTAAACACTGGGTAGACCTGAGAGCATGGAGTTTATCGGAACGAACCTAGTAGCTGATGTTAAATAATAATAGATAATAGGGTTAGCGAGCTTGCTCCGTGCGCAACTCAATTCAACCCCGCAACCCCTCGAAGTAAGTGACAGGGGACGGGAGATGGATAACCCTAACCTGATACAACACACCAGAAGCACCGCAGAGCCTCAAGTATGATACCGGACACGAAATATCTTCTCATGAAAAAGCAGCCAGGTATCGTACAAGAGTAAAAGATCACGAACAACCTCGTTAGGGGGGTGATGAAAGATAACACGAGGAAAAAAATATCTCAATGCAGTAGTCAACTTTTAAACGAGCAGAAATGTACCCTCCCCGAAATAATTCAGGGAGGAACGCTCTCTCCCTCGCGTGATATGGCAAGGCGGGGTTGCCTGAACCTCACTTACCATGCTATAGATTTAACTTGAGCACAGCGCTCGATAGACTACTGTGCGCATCTACCAAACGCAATTTTTTTTACGATTCGCCAGGCTGCGAAAGAGTAGAGTGTCGTTCTGTCGAATAAGTTTCCGTATGGTCCAGAGCAACGGCCACAAACCAGCCCTGGCTTTTTGTTTTAAGGCTCCTATCATATCAGAATCGATGCTTTCTTTCCCTTTGTCGCCCAAGGGAGTCTTGGGTCCTTTAGCTTAAACTCCTTTTCAAAAGTCGAGTGCCAAATACCCTCCCCGGGGCCGTGCCATGGGCTCTGCCAACTGGGAATCACATGCAGAGTTGTGCTAACCAAGCCTATTTAAATTGTACACTTGTGAAGAACAAAAAAGGGGAAAACGAGGATGCACTCGAGTATAATAGTTTGCTGTTGTTTGTCCGGGAATTCGATTTTTTCTGGCATTTATGAAATCTACGGTACTGTACTCGACTACTAGTAATACAATTGGGGGAGTGGTGTTGACTTCATCGGGAAACTCTAGGCTTATTTCGGTTTCAACTTTTCTGGTCACTTTGAGAGGCTAATAAATTAAACATAAAATCCCACTTCATTCCTGCTCGTTCCTGCCATCGAGTGGAGAAGGAATCCAAACCCACGATGCTTGCTCTTGAATTGAGTTATGCGCGCCATCGACACATCAGGAAACGGCGATTCATGGCGATAACCTAAACCGAGCCCAAGAAGGAAAGATATATAAATAAACCAAGGCAGAATGAACGTTGTTTTTTTTTTGTCCCTAGAAAAGTGCACCATTGCTAGTTTGGTAGGTCGGAAGGAGGGTTAGTCTTAGATTGTTCGTTCATGATGGGGTCCTGATGGGGGCGAAGAAAAGGAAAAGAGAAATGGATACCTGCTCTCTAGGCTCCCTCCATCTCAACGGCTCATGGTACTAGAATCAAAAGTCGACGCAGGCCTCAGCGTGCTCGCCGTGGAGTCCGTCGTCGACATTGCTCCCATCGTGGAGCTCCTTACAGGCGTGTTATACGCTACCCGAGCGGCAACCTTTTCCGAGAATGAATCTATATCGGGTGCTTCAAATTGAAGCCTAAGCAACTTCTTGTAGAGGTCCATTCCGATAAAGTACTCGGACCCATGAGTTTTGCTCATGATCCAGGCCTTCTTCAGACATTCCTCGGCGCTCGGTCGATCTTCTGGCTTCGGGTTCAGGACCTCACTGAGGAAGTCTACACAGGGGACACTGAGGCCTGCGTTGTTGATCGGCGGAGGCGGGGGTGAGCCAGTCATAACATATTTATACAGCTCGAAGCGGGTATTGAATAGGGGGCGGCCTGCGACCATCCGGTACAAGACACACCCGAGGGCCCAGATATCTACGCGGTTAGTCTTGGGTATGTTCGTGTCATCCATTTCGGGCGCCATATAGTCTTGTGTGCCAGTTGTGGTCCTTAGGTATGTGCTAGAGTTGGACTGTGGGATGCGCTTTGATGTGCCAAAGTCGCCGATTTTTACACCGAGGGCACGGCCCCCACTCTCTGGGAGGTGGAGGAATATATTCTAGTGAGTATTAGGTTTTGGCTGCGGTGCATTGGGCGGGGAGAGTGCCGACCTCGGGCTTCAGATCGCGATGTGTGATCCCTTCTTTATGCATTACTACTAACCCTTGGAGCAGCTGCTCGATTACCACCTTCGTATCACTTTCATTCCACCGATAACCATTCACAAACGTCTTCGATATATCCCCTATAGGGATGTACTCCATAGCAATGTACACGTAGTCAGCGTCCTGATAAGAGGAGTTGAATTTGACGAACCACTCATGCTATCAATACGTCAGATAGACCTCCCTCCCTTAAACCAAATCCATCATGAAAGGGGGCAAGTTTTAAAAAAACTTACGTTTGATAGTGTCTGTAAATTCTTGACCTCGCTTTGATACTGCTTGGCAGGGAAATTTGGCACAGTCCGTGATAGCCTCTTCACGGCCCATAACTCGGGGGATCCCATTTCACGGGTCTGGACCTTCTCTAAAAATACAGTTCCGAAGGAGCCGCTGCCGATTTTGTAATTCAACCTCCAAGCTGGCGGCTCCCTAACAGGGGAAGTATTGACTTTCAATCCTTGAGACGAGGATGATAGGGTTCCACCCCGGGGTTCTGTCCGCCGGGCGATGAGATGTTAGGTTCGGACCATCTTTCCAGGAGTCTCGGGAACTTACCTCTGAATATAGGCCCCCCTGGGAAGAAGTGGGGGTTGCCTTCAGATGCGGACGATTGGGTTCCACCCTGGGGCTCTGTCCGCCGGGCGATGAGACGTTAGGTTGGCACCATTTTTCCAGGAATCGTGGGCACCTACCTCCGAATATAGGCCCCCCGGGGAAGATGTGGGGGCTGCGTTCAGACGGGAGAGACGATTCAGTTCCGCCCCGGGGTTCTATCCGCCGGGCGATGAGATGTTAGGTTCGCACTATCTTTCAGGAGTCGCGGGCACCTACCTGCGAATATAGGCCCCCCAGAGGAGAAGCGGGAGCTACTTGCGAAATTGTTAACACCGCCCCACTGGGGCGGGATCGAAACATCTGGTTGAGTCCGGGTGCGTCGCTCGGCCGGTCGGTTCTGCGCGCCTCTCGGAGGTCCTCCATTATCGGCGTAACCTATTAGCAGGTCAGTATCCACTCCCAAGTTGATGGGCACCAAGATACATAGGTGGAACCGCACACCTTTCATCATATCGCTCATCACACGACTCCAGGCACCAGCATCTCCTCCAACAACAAAATTGTTGCTGTTAACATTCCCGCTGAATGGGCCATTGATAACGGGGCTTTGACCAGGGCGACGGTTAATAGTAATTAGCTCCTGCAATAAACTACCCAATTTTCCTAAGAAGTAGCGAACATAAGAAAGCGCAACACACCGGTCGTTAGAAGACATCTCGTTCAGGATTCAAGCCGATAAAGCGTGAATGCGGTTTTGTCCAGCGCTTTGGAATCCGAGCAATGTGTATGATAGCTAAGCCCTCGATAGACCTTGTATAATATGATAGCACAGATTTCACTAAGATGAACCTAGCAGCTGATATTAAACATATAGGTTAGCGGGCTCACTCCGTGCGCAACTCAATTCAACCCCGCAGCCCGTGGAGGTAACACGCACGGGCTGGGAAGTTGGAGAACCCTAACCTGATACTGCACACGAAAAGCAAAGTGGGCCTCAAGTGCTGGGCTCGAAATATTTTCTCATCAACAAGCCGAGAGTAAAGCAAAAAATCAAGAACAATCAGGCCACAAGGAGAATGAAAGATGTGATAGCATCAAGAAAAAAAAAGCCTGGTCCACCAGTCGATCTATATAAACGATTCCCCCAAGCGGAGGCCCACACCCCACAATACAACCAAAGAGAGGGATACTCTCTCCCTCGCGTAACACAGCAAGGCTGGGTTGCCTCAGCTTCGCTTACCTTGCCCTGCTGTAGGCTGCTGTCCGCATCTGCACATTCCCTCAGCAAATTATCCAACGCCAGTAAGAACAGTCTTTCCACAGCGAACTGGGTACAGCACGGTACAGTACGGTACGGTGCAGCCCACCAACTGCCTCACTGTGCCCTTCCATCCATCCTGGCACGAGTATCATTGAAGAGTCGTCGACTCACAAAAAATACCTTTCCTTTTACACCCGGGGTATGCGGGCGCTTATCGCCAAGACATGAGGGAGTGGACCAATCGCTGCGGTACCGTACATACGAATTGGCCTTGAAACCAGTGTTGGCAGTGACCAGGGCTGATATATTGACTGGTCCTGACCATGACTATGGTCAGTGACTAGTGGTCAGCAAAGGGGGGTGATGGAGGGTGATGGGGGTCAGGGTTTCCTTGACATACCCGCAATTTGAGAACTGCTTTTTGTAACCAGCATTTGATTCATTCGATCACAATATAATGCCCATAGGGGAGAAGGATAAAGAAGGGTAAAGCAAATTCACAAACTATAATTTAATGCCACTCTAACTTTGCCTTCGAACCCTAACCCATCATACCTCGACCCCTGCTCTGACCAGTCCGGATCACTCTTCAGGGCATTAGGGAGATTTTGCTAAGACGGTCGTATCATACTTTGAACTGCTCTTATCACCACAGCAACCAAACTAACCTTCCCCAATGTGCGATAGTGCTATGTGGCTTAGCTTTAGACAGTCTTAAGAACTGCTCTCAAATGCGATGGTCGTAGAGGGTCATGTTTACCCTCTTGTTTACTAAAAATTGGTGTGGTTTGCACCAACACGAAGAGAAAGTTTCTCACCCCATACCAAGTTTGGCACTCTTCTTAACAAAATGTCAAGCTTTCTGACATTGTTGCACGTACGTAATTCGCCACAAAATAAGAACAGTGTCTTAGCAAAACCTCCCTATTGGGGGGTGACCGGTGACTGCCTGATGTTACGGGTGGCCAGTGGTCACTGCCAATACTGCTTGAAACCACTTATTCCCGTCCGACAGAAATCCCGCCGGCTCGCTATTAGGATCCAGCACTAGTATGGTTCTGGCCGTCTATACTGTTAACTAAGGCCCTGTTGGGCAACCCGCAGTATAAAAATACGCCGTATTTCTGAAAATATCTTACTCCTAATAAAGAAGGTAAGAGATACTATATCACAACATTTAAATCACATAGTAGTAGAGGATATCCCTTAGCATCTCCTGAGGAAAGGAGAAGTTTATCAGAGGCATGACCATCATGTAGTATGGGAAATGGTAATGTTGTGAAATACGGTAACAGAAGACAAATTGTATTTTGTAACATCACTATTTCTGCTACTCCTTAATGGTCAGGCCTTGGATTGCCATTTAACTTAGTGAAAACATACTAAAAGGTATTCTCTATCTTTCTCTAATTTAAATATTTTAATAGAGTATCCCTCACCTTCTCTATTAGGAAATAAGCTGTTTTCACAAATAGGGCATATTTTTATACTGTGGGTTGTTGAACAGGCCCAAATTTTTAAAAAATGGCATTTTTCTTGTGTGATGAAAATGCCTCCACTTTTTTAAAATGAAATGATAGAAAAATGTCATAAAAGTGAGGAAAAAGTCAGTTTTCATGCGCACTGAGGAGGGCCTTAGTCTCTTCTGTGCTTGCTATTTTTTAATACCCTCTTTTGCCAAAATATATTTTACCATACATATACTAACATGGGCATTCACCATTTGCATTAACTCATACAGTGGCTAATGTCTATTATTTTTGGCTGTTGATAGTAGTTGTCGTCCATCTTGTAATGTAGCTTTTTAGAACTAGCCAAGGGTTGGATAATCATTGTAACCGCTTCCCGTGGGGTAGCGGTCTTGCAAAGGGATATCGGTATTGACTCTAACCAAACAGGTGGTATAAATGAGATCAAGTACCGGAGACGTCAACAAGTAGTTGAATAGACTCTATTACTTTATTGAATCTACTAAGAGAAGGCCAAGTGCTATAGGCCTGTGCGAATGTCACAAATCGTGACTAAGCAAGGCAGATTTCACATGACTAATAATTATTAGTCATCAGGTATGTGTATGTTTCACGCTATGCAGTCAGTTGACTCATAGTTCTCACATGACTCGCACTTGTGTGTCATCGTTATGTTATGATTGGTTGATGTTTCTATGACTCACAATCGTGAGTCATAATGATGTAATGACTTTCGCGCGTGACTCACATTATGAGTCACGAGTTCCACACAGGTGACGCACTTTGCGCACCTGACATGTTTTATGATTTGCGATTGGTTTAAGGTATGTTGCGCAGTGACTCATAGGAGTCATCTGATGGATTTCGGGCATGACTCATTATGAGTCATAGGACCGCGTGACTCAAGTTATGAGTCACCAGGGTTAGGGATGTTAGCGTGAAGAGTCTATAAGTAGAAGACTCGGTCACAGTAGTTAGAGCACGAACCATCTCCCCTACACCTCCGGCGATTGAAATCTCAACACCAGGGAAATCATCGTGGGATCCACCACCACCCCCTCTCCTCCCCCTTGATGGCTTCTGCCTAGGGGAGCGATGCTACACCCCCTCCTCTCTGTTAGGCGGGAGCCTATCTCAAAGTCTTGCGAGATAACTCAGGCCGATAATCTTAATCGTAGACGGAGATTGTCTAGGAAGGCTCAATGATTCAAAGTAGAGGTAGGTAAAGTGATAAAGAT
>Ga0307509_10002885_pt1 | contig 27198 bp, 33 predicted proteins | sample 10_EM_MG_FD_202245 | JGI IMG/M metagenome (GOLD analysis project Ga0307509, IMG submission 202245) | Populus trichocarpa ectomycorrhiza microbial communities from riparian zone in the Pacific Northwest, United States - 10_EM | ecosystem: Host-associated > Plants > Roots > Unclassified | place... | reverse complement strand
CTGAGCTTTCTCGATTCCGATCCACAGACCCCGGACGGCTCACAGGAGGTGGCCATGGGGCTAACTTTGGACAATACCGTGACTCCTACTACTTTGCGACAACTCGCGCTCAGCATTGAAGATCTAAAGTCGCAAGAGGAGGCTGCTATGCATAGTGAGCCGTCAGATATGGAGCAGGGACAAGGTGGGAGTAATGATGCGTGCAGTTAGGAGATTGCGAAAGTGTAGCATAGCTGTAATAAATATTTGGATGCGGTCGTTGCTCTCACATGTGGGAAGGGTACCCGGAGGAGCTTAGTATTAATATGAGGACATCAAGCAAAACCAAGGATTCAGAGTAGAATTAGTGACACACGATCAGGATACAGTAAAACTCATGGTGACAGCGTTCGGAAAAGCCTCTAGGCGTAGGACCAGGATAGCATTAGACTTAGTTCACGATGCGTCAGAGATCACAAGGCGACGTCTGATAGAGTCACCATTGGATCAGGACGCGGCATGTATAGGGGGTAAGATCAGGAAGAACAGACCAGACGTCAGGAAGGGAGAGATCAGGATCGTGGGATCCGGACGAGTGAGGCAGGAGAAGAAACAATCGGGACGAGAGGTGGTAGGATCCACGAGCCCTGACGTTCAGTCAGAAGGAACCGGCATCTGGGCGCGAGAGTCTTAGATCAGACGTCGTCAGGGCGGGAGAGTAGTAGATCAGACGTCGTCAGGGCGGGAGAGTCGTAGATCAGCAGTGGTCAGGGCGGGAGAGTCGTAGATCAGACGTGGTCAGGGCGGGGGAGTCGTAGATCAGGGGACGTCAGGACGGGAGAGTCCTGGATGAGGGGCGTCAGGAAGGAGTAGCGGAGCACCAGACGCAGTCAAGACGCACAGGACGTAGGGGTCCGAGTCCAGATGGCGTCAGGACGGATGGCGCCACGTAACGCAAAGTCAGGACGCAACCTCGATCCGACGTTGTGTCCTGATTCGCGATTAGCGTTCCGGTGTCAGGTGCGTCAGACGCACGGAACGCACGGAACGCAAGGCATTATTTTTGCTGATAGAGTGCCAGTGGCTCTTAGGGTTTTTGGCTGAAATGGTCGGAGGAGGCCCTGCAGCCTGGTGTTGGAACCCCGGATGGGCTGGGGGAGTCTTAGGCGCACCGCCTCCCGGTAAGGATTTACAGGGCAAAGTTACCCTACCTTAACGCACACGATCTTTGAAAGAAAAAGATAACACGCCCCTCCAGCCCCGGCGTTGGGACAGCAGGTCATCACTGGCCACCTGGGTAGTCGCGTTCCAATACCAAAGACCACTCTCATTGGAACCCATCTTATAACACTGTATAAGTGGCGGCCGTCGGTACGACTCGATCCTACCCGCAGGATATATGAAGAGGGACCTCGCGGCACGTAATGCCAGTGGAAGCCGCTGAGTCGAATGAAAGCCCATGAGGTTACCGACACTCGAAGAAAGGCAGTCTGAAGTGCAGGCCGAAGGTAAGGGGACCTTTTGCACGAAGGTTAGTGCCCTCGTACCTACAAAGACGTGTAGTGTATGAAGGAGGTAACCATGCCCTGTAAGTGGATCGGGTGGTTCCACAAAGGACAGGTTGGTAAAAGATGGAGTCTGAGGGAAAAAGCCCATAGGTACGATCCTGAGGACAAGTCATGTAATGCTGGGAGAAAAGAATCCGACATGGAGTTGCTTGCCAAATTCTTGACGGAACAAACCAGAGAAGAATGGCCAACTTCATTCTAGCGAGTCAGACTACCTCCGCTAACCACGGGGCAAGATAATCCACAACCAATGTTGTCAACGGATAAACGGATGGGCTGACACCTGACGTGGTCTCCACACCATCAGGAATAACGACTCTGCAGGCCGATAAGTAGGCCATCGGAGCAAAGGCTGTGGTAGAGAGTTTTGAGGGTCTATGAGTGTTCGGACTCAGGGAAGGTTTACAGAATTGTGAACGAGGTACTTGGTTAGTATAGAGTCAGCACCTGGACCGCGCTTGCTCTGACGCGCAATATTCATATCAAAGCATCTTCGCTGCTACTACATTCAACAAGCACGGAGAACAGATCTTATCACTATCAACATTATTTTTGATCGCCACCAATACTTTGTCTATCTACGCCAAAGTTCTCCTATAGTATCTAGCCTACATTACTCGCGTCTGCTTAACGAGTTCTCCGATACAAGACGATCCAGGTCCTAGCTGCCCAAATCACTCAAGCCGAAGCTACCACCAAACAGGGAGTGGGTTTCTGCGTGGGGCATCTGGTTGAATGTCCATATGGTCAGAATCTACGGGAGCCCTGTTTTCTTCAGTGGGCGGGGAGGCGTGAGAGTTAGTTGAGTGGGGGCGCTCAGGGCTATCGCTACTCCTGGTTGACTGAGCTTCACTGCAGTTGGAGGATCTGGCAGGGGAGTCTAGACAGCAGGTGCGGATGGCTCTCAGATTGCCCCCGTCGGGGGTCGATGGATTGGGGCAGCGGTGTTCCACCTCCGTCTGCTGGAGGGAGGACAGAGGACATGTTGGGGAATCTGCTTTGCAGAGTGGCTTAACGTGACCATACTTCCAGCACTTTGGCATTGGGTGAGGGGGAAGGACGAGTAGGCTTTCTCAACAATTCTTGAGTTGCGGTAGAGTTAGATGGACGCGAGCATAGCTTGGATGGAATCAGGTTCAACATTGATAACCCCCGAATAGACACGTTTTTACATACCAGATTGACAGTTCGAGTTGAGAAACGGGGCTCCTGAGATGGCAACGTCCTTTGAGTGGAGTATTGAGCTGGAGAGGTAACTGAACAGGTCTTCATCCTCATGGGGAATATAGTTCATAGCAAGAGACTGGATCACGAGTTTGACAGCTGTGGGTGCAAGCCTGAAGGCAACTCAAGGGATTGTACTGATTGGGTAGGACTGATTGAGTTTGGTGGTAAGGGCCACAAAGTATAGGGCATAGGATGCGGCTGGGACCGAGGCGTCTGTCACTATGACGGTGACTGAGCCTCTGTCATTGATGATGGCTTTTAGGGAGCGGGGGACAGAGCAGTGTGCTTCACAGAGCATAGAGGCGGCCAGGTCGGGTAGGTGAGCCTTTATGTCAGCGGCATCAGGGTGGGGTGCAGGGGAGGAGTGAGGCGCGAAAAACCTTCTTGTAGGGCTGTCATGGCGGGGAGGGGCTTTCAGGGGAGAGGCCTTCATGTTGGCGTCCACGACCTTCGTTGCCCATGTCATAGCTGCACGCCATTTCATTCCTCTGTTATTATTCTACTTGCCAGTCATATCTGCCCGGGCCACTTCATCAAACTTTCTGGTGCCACCCACAATTGCTACATATGAGGGCATCGGACCCTTGGGGTCCTGTGGAAGAGCCCCTCTAGCCGAGGGGCCCGGAGGACAGCGCACTCTAAAGGGGCGAGGGTATGACGATTGAAGAGGTGGTGGTGGCACACCTTGGGCGGGGGGAATGTGTGCTACCCTATGTGACAGGTCACGCAGGCCAGACTTGATCTGGTTAGGTTGAGTACAGTGGTCTGAACCATCAGGCAGGGTTTTGGGGAAAGGGCTTTGAGCTTGCTTGTCTGGAGGCGCCGCTCCTCCACTGCTTTGATGGTGGCAGCCATGGCCTGTGTCATGAAGCAGAGAAGGGGGAGGATGGTGCTTTCGGCCAGGGTGAAATCCCCTACCTCTCCAAGTGATGGGATGGGGCGCTGCACCGGATAGGGACCATTGAGTTCACTAGTATTAAAGAGGAAGTGTCTGAGGTGGCGGTCTTCAGGCATCCAGGGCGCCACAGATGAAGTAGCAGAGGGGAGAGCCTCCCTTGGAGTGAATAACTAGGCCAAACTAGACTGATCCCTGCTGGGGGTGCTCGCGGATGCGAAGCCTAAGGGGGATGCGAAAATGAGGGAGTGGGCAGGATCCTGCACTATGCAACAAGGTGTTGTAAAATGTAGGGGCAGGAAAATAGAGGGCTCGGAGCGTGGGCTATCTCTTTTTCAGTTTTCTTTTTCTTTTTTTTGTTTTTATATGATCTATTCATTGTTAAGGTACAAGAACTCGCATGCAGCGCTAGCTATAGCATAAAAAAAACCTTCATCCCAAACAACCGCCCGCTGCCCCTCTTCATGGGAAAAATCAAACACCCCAAATCCCTCGGAAAAATCCCCCTCGCCTAGCACCTCAGACAATAATACCTCAGACAGGGAAGGAAACAATTCATAGAAACGGACAGGAGAGAGACCCAAACCCCTCCGCAGGCTCTCCTAAAACAAAAGCAAGGTTTGATTGGTGAAGGCCCAACACAGCCCGAGGGGGAGGATGTTTCATTGCCGTGACATGAGAAAACCGCTGGACTTGTGGGCTAACATTTGTAACCATAGCCAGAGGGTCGCGCCGGTGATTACATCGATGAATGGCGATGGACACCAGGCACGAGGTAGTGTAATACCACGACTGGGCGTAAATGAGGAGGGGTCTTACCATTAGGGACTATGATGGGGCATTAAGGTGCTAGCATGGGTAGCACTAAAGGTGCAAGCGGAGAGAACCAGGAGGCGCGAGAAGGAAGGATCCCAAATAGGCTAGCCACAACGGACAAACAGCCCATAGCAAGGGTTTTTGGGATACCGACGAGACCTAGGCGCAACCGAGATGTTGGTAACTGTGGTTTCCCCATCAGAGGTACAAACCAGACAAGCCAAGGCCTGCTTCAACCGAGAGTCGGGACAATGTAACGCCAACCGTGCATGAAGCGCGATGGTTTTCGACTGAGCAAACGCCAAGCGATGTGCAAAACCCGTGCTGGGTAAACGGGAGAACTGCACTTCATGAGGGGGTGTCAACGACGAATGAGAATGAGCACCCCAATGACGGCAGGCTGAAGGGCCTCAGAAGAGGAGGAAAGGTGGCTTAATGTCAACTCCTAGGCAGTAGCCATTGTGGGAGAAGAGAGGTGGGTGAGGGCAAGTAATGATGAATTCTCGTGGTGTGGAGGTTTCAATCGCCGGAGGTGGAGAGGAGACTGTTCGTGGCCCTATTTCTTGGTCTTTTGTTTGTTTTTTTCTTTTTGTAATCAAGGGTTCATTGTTTTAGGTACAAAAAGACTCATGCAGCATGAGTTATTGAGAGAACAAAACCTATAAATCCAAAAGTCCAAGCGCTCTCTTCAGCTCTTCATAGGAAAGAATCAAACCCCCTGAGACCATAGGAAAAGCACCCCTCGCCTAGCACCTAAGATACGGATAGCCCAGACACATAACGAAACAATTCATGGAAACGTACAGGAGAGCGACCCAAAACACTTCAGCAGGCTTTCGAAAACAAAAAAAGGTTTCACCAAAACCCCAGTAGGGCCCGGGGGGCAGGAATGTGAGACTGGGACATGAGAAAACCAAGGAGAGCGTGGGCCGACAGCTAACCATCAATGTAGGGGTGCGCCGGTTAATTACATCCATCCAAGGCGTTGGCAACAGTCACGGAGGCAGTGCAATACCATGGCTGGGCGTAAGCGCGGAGTCCAGCGATCGGGGAGGGTGAAGAGGCAGTACGGTCCCGGCTATTGTAGCAGTAACAGTGCAAGCGGACCAGACCGGGAGGTGGGGAGAGGAAGGATGGCGATCGAGCTAGCCACAAGGCACAAAGAGGCCATACCAAGGGCTTTTGGGACAAGGACAAGACCGAGGCAGGACCGAGATGTTAATCACCGAAGCTATCCTCATGAAAGGTCCAAGCGGAGCAAGCGCAAGACTACTTGGACCGAGAATCCGAGACGGTAACGCCAAACATGAACGCGGCATGAAGCTTTCCGACCATGGAAACACGAAGCAAGGTGCAAAACGCGTGAGGGGTAAGGGGGGGAACTGAACTTCATGAGTGGGTGTCAACGATGAACTAGAAGGAAAACCGTGAGGTGGGGAGGCCGCCAGGCCCCCGCAGAACAGAGAAGGGGGCTTAATGTCAAATGTTAGGCAGTAGCCAACGTGGGGGAAGTGAGGGGGGTGGGGGAAAGTGAGAATGATTTCCCGTGGTGTTGAGATTTCACTCGCCGGAGGTGTAGAAGACATGGTTTGTGGGCTATCTCTTGGTCAGTTTTTTTCTTTTTTTTCTTTTTTTTCTTTTTTTCTTTTTTTTCTTTTTTTTCTTTTTTTTCTATTTGTTCTATTTTTTCTATTTTTTCTATTTTTTCTATTTTTTCTACTTTTTTCTATTTTTTCTATTTTTTCTATTTTTTCTTTTTTTTCTATTGCCCCCATTCCTACCCCCCCCATCCCTCTTATCTTTTTTCTTTTTTTATAATCATGTCTTCCTTGTTTCTAGGTACAATAAGCCTCATGCAGCACAAGCTATAGGGAACACAAAACCTATAATACCAAAACCACCGCCCGCATGACCTCTTCATGGGCAAAATCAAACACCCTGAATCCATAAGACAAACGCCCCTCGCCTAGCACCTAAGATAATATACCCCCGGCACCTAAGAAGAAAATTCATAGAGACATACAGGAGAGAGACCCAAACCCTTCTGCAGGCTCCACTATAACAAAAGAAACGACAGCATCGCTAAGTTGCCCAGGGCCCAGGGGGGGAGGATAGGATGATCGAGTAGTGAGAGAACACCACTGGACTTGTGGGCCGACATTGGTAACCATAGTGGTCACGCCAGTAATTACATCGATCCAGGGCGTTGGCGTCAGGAACGGAGACAGTGCAATACCACGACTGGGGGTAACCGAGGAGGAGTATGATGATTGGGGAGGGTAGAGAGCCGAGCGGAGCCAGTGGGCCGAGGCGATGCCAGCCAACGAGGAGGAGAATTAGGGTGCCAGACAATGAATAGCAGCAGGGTGCCAGCCAATGGGGAGCAGCCGGGTGCCACCCAAGGAGAAGAAAGCAGCAGTAGCGTGCCAGTGGACAGCACTGGAAGGGGCAGGAGGAACGATCAAGAGCAAGCTAGGCAAAACCGACCAACAGGCCATGGCAGGGGCGTTTGGGCCGATGACGAAACGTAGCAAGATGGCAATGTTACTAACCGAGGCTTTCCCCATCAGGGGTACAAGCACCGCAAGCTGAGGCCGACTTCGACGGAGAGTCAGGACACCGTATTGCTGACTGTGAGCGAAGCGACAAGCTTTCCGAATGTGCAAAACCCCAGCGAGGAGCAACCGAAGTGCGGGGTGAGGGGGAGAACTGAACATCATCACCGGGAGCCAATGATGAATGAGAACGAGAACCACTGGCAGAGGGGCCGACAGGCAGCAGAGGATGGAAGGTCGCTTAACGTCAACTCCTAGGCAGTAGCCATTGTGGGAGAAGAGAGGTGGGTGGGGGAACGTCACCATGATTTCCCTTGGTGTTGAGATTTCAATCGCTGGAGGTGGTGGAGACATGGTCGTGCCGATCTCTTGGTCATTTTCTGTTGTTTTCTTTTTTTTTTGTAATCACGCGTTCATTGTTTCCATGTACAAATAGCCTCATGCAGCGCTAGGTATGGAGAGAACAAAACATCTAAGGCACAAAACATAAACAAAACAACGTCATGGCGCCGATAAATCTCCACTATCGCAAAGGTTTCTCCCCTGCCAGGCCACTGGCCACACAAGAAGGAAAGTACCAACTACCAACCCAGTCGTCTCGCAAGGAAAGCCTTTTTAAACAAACAATCAGAAAGAACCGCTCAGCAGCATTACGCCTCAGCTAACGAAAAAACACGAAAAGCCTGTGGGGGCACCCTGGGGTGGGGGAGAGAGGGCGGAGAGCTGCATGGAGGAGTGGTGGGGGAGAACATCTGCGGAGGGGAGCCTGTGGAGGTTACACTGATAAACGTAGAGAGACTGTAGAGGAGGGGGAGAGAGGTCGAAAGCTGGTGCTGGTGACCGACACCAGCCACGCAGTGGAGGAGGCCTGACCTGGCGTGTTGTCTAGAGGGAGGGGAGGATGGTGTGACCAAAGGTTTCTGGTTCGAAGCGACAGTGGAGGCAGGAGGTGTCGGCCTCCGGGGTCCGTCAGCTCGGATAGGTGGCCAAGTACCTCTTCCTGGCTCTCATCTCGTCGACACACCCAGCGATATACTTGCCTAGTCCCCTGAAGGGTCTTGGGTGCAAGGCTGGCGGGGCGGGGTGTGGTAATACCCTGGCGTCGGGAAGAGGCAAGCCCATTCGTTGCGGAGAGCCTCCCTCATGCTCTTCTTTATAGCGGAGTATGTGTTGTTCATTAGGGACTGAGAAGAGATGGCCAGGGCCGGGGAGACGAGGTGGGAGTTCATCATAGGCATCTTAGACAGCCTGTGGGTGAAGGGTATGGTCCTGTGGGCCACCGCATCCCCCGGGAGGTGGCTACTAATATGAGGGATTGGGCGTGGCGTTATCCAGCTCAGGCGAAGGGATACTGACTTGAGGCCCCTTGTCAGGTTCTTAGGGTGTCAGCTGTTGCAGAAAAGCAGTTCGTAGTCCATCTTTGGACCTTGTGCCAAAAGGGGTTGAGGCGGGCCAGGGTGCCCGCACTGGGTGTGAAATGGTCGGCCCCGTAGAGAAGGATGGGGGCGACTAGAGAAGTTGCCAGCCTGTTGCATAGGTATGGGGCAAGGCCTGCACCAGGGGGGCTAAGGCGTCTGCTGAAGGCAAAGGCACGTTGGGCGAGGCCAGAGGGTCTGACAAGTGGGCGGAGGAATCAAAGGCAGGTGTGAACCAATACCCAAGCCATAGTACCGAGTCGCCGGGGTGGACCTGTCCTTCTTGATCTGGATTGGGGGGCGGCACCTCGCGGAGTGCCTTTGGCTTTGGGTCCTGCAGTGTATGAGCTCTGTTTTGCGGACCGAAAAGGACACGACTAGGCGGAGGGCCTTGGCTTCCAGGGTCCCGAAGAGTTTCTGGAGGCGGCAGATGTTTCCTCAGTATGAAAGGGAGGCGACCGTGAGGGCGAAATCATCCAAGTATGAGATCATCTGACCCCAAGGAATCCTGAAATGCACAGGGGCCACATCGAGTAGGAAGAGGAGGGGAGAGATCGGGGAGCCCTGAGTGGCGCCGACATTCACTGGGGCTGGGGTCCCTTTGGCCCCTTGGAAGACTAGAGTGCAGCTCCTGTCACGGAGGAAGGATGAGAACCAGGGGACCAGGGAGGGGGGGGTGCCACTCTCCCTCAGGATGTGGGCTAGAGTGGTAATGTCGACGTTGTCGAACCCAGCTTTGAAATCCAAAAACAGGGACGAGACCTTGTGTTGCAGTGTCTGTAGGGTTCTCATGTCATTGAAGAGGGTGAGGGACTCATCGCAAGTGCTGAGCCAAGGTAGAGATCCGCATTGCTTGGGGTTCAGCAGCCCCCTTGACCGGGCCCCCAGGAAGAAGTTGGACGCAATTATCCATTCGACGATCTTCAAGAATGTGCGGATGAGGACCATTATCCTGAACGAGCAAGGGGACTGGTAGTAGGGCTTCCCCGGTTTATCGAGTACAATGCCATTCGATCTATGCAATGAGGCTGGGTGCTATCCCAGGCTGCCTAGTGGCGAGGGGATTAGGCGTATTATGGAGGGGTTGATCTTGTTGACCTGTTTGCAGGTGGAGTAGGGGATCACGTCTGGTCCAGGGGCCTAGGTGGGGGATCACGTGGAGAGGGTGGACGCCATCTCTTTTTTAGTAAGCGTGGGTGCCTTCTTGTAGGGCCTGAGCCTGGGTGGAGGGGTAAAAGCTTCTTTTGGAGGGAAGAAATGGTCTAATAGGACCTTATTCATCGGCTGAGGGGTTTCTGCCCCCGGGAGCCAGGGAAAGCGGGGTGGTGCCTCTCCATAAGCAAACCGTTTGGCCGTCCACAGGTTCTGGGGGGTCGCTTCTAACATGGAGGATGACCAATACTTGTTTTTGGCGGTCTTGATCACTTTGAAGTACCCCACTTTGGAGGTACTAGCCATGTCCCGCAGGGCAATGGTGTTGTATTTCCTGGCCATTCTGGAAGCCTTATGAAACTGACGGCGGAGGATAGGCAGGTGGGGGGACCACCAAGGCTTGGATTGGTGGGAAGGTCTGGAGAGCGGCGCGTGTTGCTTCTGAAGGGCGGTGAGACGGTGGAGTCACACAGACAGCCACTCATCTAGTTCTGGCGGTGATCTTAGGTGGTAGCTTCGGCTTGAGCTATTCCGACGGCTAGGACCGGGAACGTCTCGTATTGGAAATATTGTTAAGAAGAGACGAGTAATGTAGGCTAGATACAATAAAGGAACTTTGGTGTAGATGGTCAAAGTATTGGTAGCGATCAATAATAACTTTTATATTGATAAGATCTCTGCTCCGTGCTTGGTGTGTCCAATGGCAGCGAAGCTGCTTCGATATTTACATTCCGCATCTGAGCAATCGCGGTATATATACTAACTCTTTATTAACCCTGTAGTTCATTTGCAATTCTGCGAACCATTCCTAAGTGCGAACACTTGTAGACCCTAAAAACTCTCATTCACACCGTCTCGCTCCCATGGCCAACTTATGGGGCTGCACTTCCCTTATTCCTGATGGTATGGAGACCACGTCAGGTGTCAGACCATCCATTTTTCCAGTGACAGCCCTGATTACGAATTATCTTGCCCTGGGGTCAGTGGAGGTAGTCTAACTCGCTAGACAGAAGATGGACATTGTTCTTTGGTTGGTTCTGTCAGGAATTCAGCATGCAACTGCATGTCCTATTCTGGTCTTCCGGCATAGCACAACTTGCGCTCGGGATCGTACCTATGGGCTTTTTCCTTCGGTCTCTATCTTTTACCAACCTGTCCTTTGTGGATGCACCTGATCCACTTACTGGCCATATGTACTTCCTTCAGATTCTACAAGTCTTGGTAGGTACGCTGGGACTAACTTTCATGAAAAACGCCCCATTACCTGCGACCCACTCTTCCGCCTCTCTGTCTTCAAGTATCTCGCCTTATGCGCCTTCCGCCGATTCACCTGCTGCCACCTGCGTAAGGCGCCGGGAGGTTTCCACGCATATATCCTACGAACAGGATCCGGTCGGACGGACGGCCGTGACATATCCGGTGTAGGGCATGGTCTGTCATAGGGTAGTTTGGCGGTCACAAGGAGAATTTTCTCCCACTGTGACTTGCCCACTTTGTATCTAGCTCAGCGTGCATTCTTCTCTCTTTCTAAGCAAGACAACAACAGCAACAACAACCGAGGGGCATCAACACCCAGGCAAGCAATCAATAGACATCGTTTCCTTTCTATTCCTATTGGGTTCATCTCTTTCTCTGTTGTTCTATCCTTACTCAGTCAATTACAAGCGGGCACAACACACAAGTCAAGCACACTATTGTCAACGTTTCCTTTTTCTACTTTGATTGGGTCAAGCACTTCTCTCCTACTATCCTCTATCCGGTGAATTAAGTGGGTCAGCATCGAGTCAATCCGCTACCCAACTATCTTACGGTTTAGAAGAAGGTCACGCCGCGGGCGACAGGAGTGGAATACAGCTTGCGCGACACACCATCCACACAAGGGCAGAAGAGAGAGAGCCCGACAACTGGTGCTCTGAAACGGATTGGTGTTCAACCTCGCGACTGGCTCCCGCTCCTGCAATTGAGTGTTGAAGTGTGAAAGCTGTCGGTTGTGCGCCCAAGAAAAGATCAAGATTGAGGAAGAGGTAGAAGGCGAGCCAGCCTCTGAGTCTGTTGGTACCCCGACACTCTTGAGTTGGTTAAGGGAAGAGGACGACAGCGAGACTACCTTTTTCTTCAAAAAGAGCGGGTATTGGTATTCAGTTGAGGCCCAAGATTTGCGATACCTTGAGATCAGCGACGATAACTCTGATAAACCAACTATCGCGTGTCGATTGATAGACGGACAAGGCTTCTTGTGGAGAAAAACAATGAATCAAGCACGTGCTAGTGGGATAAAGTTCACCGGGGAAGGAGGGGTGAAGGTGAAGCAGTTCTTGGATCGAATGGACCAATGGTTTGCTACTCAAGGCGATGACCTGCTGGGAAAAACTACTCAGTCAAAGCAAGCGCGCGCTGCCCAGATTCATCTCGCCTTGCCATTTCATTCCGCCGCCTATAGGTTTGTCATGACGTTGGACAAGGCGACCCGTGGAGAGGAGGAGCTACTGAGGACAGCATTGGTCAACGAGTTTCACGATATCGAGGAGGAGACACACGCAGAGGAGGAGATGTTGTCGACAATGAATTCTCTCCGGCAAGGCGATCGTGACGTTTTTCAGTACTCGCGCCGTGTGATCAGGTTCCTTCAGCGCACACCCCGTGGTTTGGATCGGTTCAATCGTATGTTCATCAGCAACTACCTCGACGGACTCTCGAGCGCACGCCTACGTGAGCTGGCCATTTCTACTTTTCGTCGGCGCGACTCGAGCGAGTCACCTATGGAAGTTGTCAAGGGCGTTATGCGCTTGGCTACCCAATTGAAGGTTAGAGGGTACCGCAAGCAGGGGAGCAGGCGCTATGACGATGACGAGGAGGAGGAAGACGACGACGACGACGACTCTGATGAAGTTCCCAGCAGTGATGAGGATGATGATGACGACGACGACGACTATTATGGTCACAGCCGGAAGGCCAGAAGGAAGGGAAAGGGAGCAAAGGGTAGAGGAGTAAGCAAGAGGAAGGGCAAGAGAGCTACCAGTAAGGAGAGGAAGACGCGGAAGAGCAGCGGGGAGGAAGCCGCGAGCAAGGGGGAACTGGCAGAACTACGGGAGATGATGCACGACTTGATGCAGATGCAGAAGGCAACTACTACTGGCAAAAAGGAAGAGGCGGGAAGGTCCGGAGAAGATGTCATTCCACTTGATACCTTTGCGGTTGGAGGAGGTTACGGAAGGTACCCTTACGGGCAGCCAAACATTAGCCACCCTACTACTCGTCGTTCTGAGTACTATCCGAATCGTTGTAATGAGCCTTTGCCGCCTGGCGCATATCAGCAGGACCGTAGAGGGGGTTATCAGTCCGCCTACCACAACGGCCCTCAGGAAATGGAACGAATGGGTTTCCCTACTCGCTCTTACTTCGAGGATTTCTCACGACGTCCGACAGATACTTCGCGTTTCGCTCAAGCATCAGGTCAAACCGGGCGCAGATACCCGCAACTCCGTTCCTACGATAATACACAGGAAGCGCAACCTGCCGTCGCCCCATCTGGAGTTCCGTATTATCCGCCTCGTCCACGCATATGCTTTCACTGTCAAGAAGAAGGACATTTCCGTTATCAATGTCCACGTCTGTATCAACCGGTAATGCCCAGAAGAGACAACTTAGGACCAGAGCATCCCGATATCCCGACTCAAAGAACAGAACAACCGGCGCAGACTAAACACAAGCCAGTTAACGTTATTGAGGTTGTTCCTAAATCGTTGGCACTCACTGGTGAAGTAATGAAGGTGCTCAAAGTGACTGTAACAGCCGTGGAGAACTGGGACGATTTGAGAAAGTTTGTTCACAAGGTTAAGGAGGTTGAAGAGGATGATCATGCGAGGTCAGAGCTTACCGATAAGGAAGATGAAGACCTCGGATACGAGCTGGATGAAGAAGAAGCAATATTCTGCAATGCGGTTGATGAGTACTATCCAGATCAGATTACAGAGAATCCGGAAAACTAGATGCACTGGTCAATGATGTGAACCGATTGACTGGTGGCAATGATGAATCATGTACTATGGATTTACAAGGTTTACAGAATACAGAAATGAACGAGGATGACAAGGCCGATGAGAGTGCAAATGAGGCTGAAGCTGAAGATGAGGTTGAGGATGGAGATGGAGATGATGATGAGGAGACGCTGGCTGATTCACGATTGGATGAGGAAAATGAAGTTGTTGCGGATAGCACTAATGTTATTGATGAAAGACGGGTTATCACGAGTCAAGGGTCTGAGACAGAGATTGATCTGGTTGGGAATTTGAATGAGAGACTGATTGGCTGTGGTAATGGTTGCTTTTGTGGAGAATTTGGATGCCAGATTGATAGCGGAATTGAGACGCCAATGGTGAGGCAGAAAGAGTCTGCAAGAGGAGGAATCTTCATGGTTTGTAGAGGTGGGGAGAAGCATACGGTGAAACGTTGTGGAATGAGGGCTTTTGCCAAATGGATGCTGAGGATTGGGCAACATAGATGGAGAACTACTGCGAATGAGCAGAATGATATATGTGGTCAGGGTTTCGTGAGAATGGGAGTGGGATAACAAGGATCATAGCTAGTCACTGGGCAGTTTGTGCCCAAGCCTCAAGGGAGGCATAAGGAGAGCCATTTGTTACGGTGGATTTGTTTGTGAGCTTTGCTATATATTTACGGGAGCCTTCGGGGCCGAAGGCAAATGGAAGCGGGGACCCTTGTAGGGCATGGTCTGTCATAGGGTAGTTTGGCGGTCACAAGCAGAATTTTCTCCCACTGTGACTTGCCCACTTTGTATCTAGCTCAGCGTGCATTCTTCTCTCTTTCTAAGCAAGACAACAACAGCAACAACAACCAAGGGGCATCAACACCCAGGCAAGCAATCAATAGACATCGTTTCCTTTCTATTCCTATTGGGTTCATCTCTTTCTCTGTTGTTCTATCCTTACTCAGTCAATTACAAGCGGGCACAACACACAAGTCAAGCACACTATTGTCAACGTTTCCTTTTTCTACTTTGATTGGGTCAAGCACTTCTCTCCTACTATCCTCTATCCGGTGAATTAAGCCGGTCAGCATCGAGTCAATCCTCTACCCAACTATCTTACGGTTTAGAAGAAGGTCACGCTGCGGGCGACTGGAGTGGAATACAGCTTGCGCGACACACCATCCACACAAGGGCAGAAGAGAGAGAGCCCGACACCGGTGTTATGAGATATGTTCCAATGATAGTGATTTTTGGTGTTGGGACGCAACTATCCAGGCGGCCAGTGATGACCCGCCGTCCGAACGCCGGCGCTAGGGGGTGGTGTTATCTTTTTCCTTCGATGTTCGTGCCCGTTAAGGTAGGCTAACTTTGCCCTAGAAATCTTTACATTGAGGCCCTGGTTCTAATAGGGGAATGATACGGAGGTGCGGAGGGGGCCTGAAAGTTCCTGAAGATCGGGGAGAGGGTCTCCCAGTCTGTGTCGGCCCAATGGGGGCGCTGTGGGTTAGGGGTCAGTGTAGGCGGGGTGAGGTTGATGGTTATCGGTAAATGGTCGGAGCCAGTTAAAGGGAGGGAGGCTTCCCAGAGCCTTACCATTGGTAGGAGAAGGCGGTTGGCCAAGGCCAAGTCTATAACGGATGGCAGGCATTACCCACTAAGGAGAACCTACTATATTCCACAGGGGGGTTGAGGAGGGCGAAACCGGCTTGTGCTACCTTTTCAAAACATGGAGTGGAAGCAACACTTTCTGGAGGGGGGAATGAGCGTAGGGGGTCTGAAAGAGGATTATGTATGTTGAGGTCACCTAGCACCAGGAGGGGAACACCCAAGTCAAGGAACAGGGTATCCGGGAGGACCGAGTGGACCCCATGCTACCGGCTGTTGGTGGTGGAGGCGTTGACTAACCCGAAAGAGTGGAATTTGGTGCCGAAGAGGGCCTGGTTGGAGGAGTCATCAAGGGCGAGGACGTTGTCCACCCCTTTGAACCTGGGCAGCACCCAAAAGTGGGAAAGCAAAGATCTGTGCAGATAGGCCGCCACACGTGGCTTCCTACAGTGGGGAACGAACAACTTGAAACCATTAAAGGAGGCAAGGTGAGCCTGGCTGACAGGTGGATCCTGTAGGAGGACAAGCGAGGGGTGTGTCGCCGCTTCTTTGAACGACTCAAACAAGGAAAGAAAAACATCCCGGCTCGCAAGGCAGTTATGTTAAATGATTGAAAGAAAAATAGGGGCAGGGGCCGGCCCATTCCCTGTGGAGGAGGGTCGATTATGCATTTCCGGGATGAACCTGAAGGCTAGCAGGAGCAGGGGAAGGGCTTTGTGCCTCCAGGCGGAGAGGACCACCAGAGCCTTGAATAGTAGCGGAACGCGTGGGTCCTGCCGGAGCGGGTTGCCTGGGGGTTACGAGGTCCATCTCAGTGCAACCCTCCATGGCTGGGGGAGTGGAGGGTGCCGGGCCGCCATCAACCGCCATATCCATGGGGTCTTGACAAGATTGTACTAGGGTGGTAGGTCCGGTGGGGATATCTGGGACAGGTCTAAGCGGACATTCTGTAAATGTGGCAGTGTGGTGGTTACCGCAGTTGCAGCAATGGGGGGGACAGGTCGGGCAACAGGATCGGACTGGCTGATTGTTTCCGCCCCTGGGCCAGGTGGGATTCTGACATCTGTCAGCTGCGCGAGTATCATGAAGCGCACAAATGGGGCACGTTAGGTGGGTGGTGGGGCATCGTTGATTGGTGTGTCCAGATCTCCAACACTGTCTATATTGGGTGGACTCGTTGGCCGAGAAAGCAAGTTTGACCTTGGGTTTCTGTGCGAGCATGACGGCCCCAGAGGTACTGGTCGAAATATGCTGGGGGTCGACGGTAACAACCACCGAAGTGGCCTACTTGGTGTCCCGAGAATCTCGGCTAGGGTTAAGGTACCTGGTTCCGAGAACTGGAGTCGCTTTGTCATTGAGGATTGCTTGCTTGATATATGGGAATAGTTCCCCTTCATCTTGATGGAGGAAACGAAGTGGCTGGCCGTGATTGTCTAGTTGCATGGCAGTTGGGGCTAGTACCAGGGTGCACCAGGGGTTGTTGCCTACCGCGAATGATTGGTTGGGGGCCTTGGTGAGGGAGACAAAGCCTGGGGCGTATGAGGCAGCGGGGGTGGCTTTGTCCATGGCAGTCAGGCAGCTTGCACCATGGAGGTTGATGGTGGCCGAGAAGCCGAGAGGGAGGAGCCAGTTGGATTCGCAAAGGTCGCGGGCTATCTCAGGGAACCTTGTTGCAATGGCTTGGGCGTCTGGGTGAGGGGCAGGGGACTGGCAAGGGGCGAAAAAGTGTTGTTGGGCAGCAGGGAGGGAGGCAGGCCCCATTTTAACCAGAGCGCCCACCGTACTCGCAATTTGCTGGGTCGAGGGCTGTTTGCCAACTTTGGTTTTGGCCTTGCCACCATAGCCGGAGCCAGAGGCAGCCTGAGCGTAGGAGGGGGAGGGGTTGTTTTCTGGATGCCGGTGGCCGAGGGCAAAGGATGCAACATCGTACGTGCACCTCCGGTATTCTCCGGCTTAATATGAGTAGAGGAACAGCCTAGGGTACTTCCGGGGTCCCGAAAGCCTTGCCAAGCTTGGTATCAAAGAAGGGTATGAGATATTTAGGGTCATCAGCCGCTGCGGGCGTCGGTGTTGGGGGTGTTCGTTCCCTTTCCTTTCCTTTCGTAGAGGGGGCTAGGCCTGGGGCAGGGGGGGGAGGGTGGGCCTTGTGCGTGGGGGCGCTTGTCGGAGGGCAGGAGTGGGGGCTGCCACCTGATGTGTGAGGTCGCGAATTGACGCCTCGAGATCGGCCAGGGCCTGGGGAGTGTGTTGGTCATTTGTGAGGGGGAGGTTAGCCAGTTGCCAGGAGACATCGTGGAGCTCCTCGCTAATGGCCTCGTTTTCTTGGAAGATGATTGCGACTTTTGTGTTACCCCACTCAGCTCGTGTGAGATGGTGACCAGGCCCTTAACAAGCTAGGCTAGACGGGTGATGACTGTCAATTCGGAGGGGATGGTTCCGGACACCGTTTCTCCGCTGAAATCTGGGTGGTCTTGTGGGTTGAGGCGGCAGGTGTCCCTTCTCTGGGCAAGCTGATCCGCCATGAAGGCTAGGGGATAATCAATCGAGGGCGTACCTGACCTCGACGGGAGTGGGGAGCTGAGGGCCGACATCATGCCGAAGGCAGGGTTCCCTGGGGATAGCTGGTGGGGATCGGCCATGAGGGCGAGCGAGCTGGGAAAGGTGGGCCAGGGGTTTGTCCCGGAAGCAAAGCGGGGTAAGGAGGGAACAGTAGGTACAATATAGGGCGGGGAAGGAGAGTGCCAGAAGCTTGTGGCTATCTCTTGGTCATTTCTTTCATTTTTCATTTTTTGTAATCATGCATTCATTGTTTCTAGGAGCAAAAGGCCTCATGCAGTGTGAGCTGTGGAGCGAACCAAACGTATACGGAGGTACAGCGCCTAAGTGTTGTATATTAGACTAGCAGGGGGGCAATCGGCTTGAAGGGGAGGAGCAGTAAATGGGGCATAGTGGCATAGGGGAGTTGTGGCAATCAAATCTGAACGGAAGTGTCAACGCTAGTCTGAACAGTAGTCTGAACGGAGGCAATATCAAAATGTCTTTGGTAGTAACGGGCATGTATCTAATATTTTGTAAAAAGCCCATTTGCATCAATAGCTTCTTGACATCTAGCTGGCATGCTTTCTTCCTGCTCTCTAAATTCATATGGTCCAACATTTGCCCAACATTCCTTCACTGCCTCTCTTAATCTATCATAGCTCATATTTTCTGGCAAATTATCTTATAAATATTTTTTCATAATATGCCATATCCTCTCAATTGGATTCAAGTCTGGAGAGAAAGCAGGCCACTGAATCACCTTAATGCCCCATTCTCTTAGCTCAGTCCTTGTGTCTCCAGCTGCATGTCCAGGTGCACCATCCTGCATCAGCTTTAAAAATACCCTATTCCGTCTACATAATTCAAGATAACCATGGATAATAGGTACTGCATGTGCACAATAGCTCTCCGAATTTATTGGACCCCAATCCTTCTCCCAAAAAATTCCAGGACCTTGAATATTCCTATTAAAACAGCCCCAAAACATTCATCATTTCTTCCTTTGATGCTTCTCCACAATACAGGTAGGATCCCACTCCTGACCAGCCCTCCTAGTCACCCAGGTTCTGGGATGCCTTCCACCAGTAATCCATGTTTCATCTGTCCACAGGATTGAGTTCCACTGCTCTTGTGTCCAATCAACATGTTGCCGAACCCACTCAAGTCTAATTACTTGATTGCGTTCAGTAATGGGGGGTTTTCTCATCGCTAGTCCCTGGTGAAAGCCCTCCTTTATTAGGGCTGGGCGAACCGCTTTCTTCCCAACTCCGAAATTCAACTCTACCGAGCTTTGGTTAGCTATCCACTATTGTTTCAACCTTAAAGGTTTTTTCTTCTTTTTTTTTCTTACCTTTGGCTAGTGGCTGAAAAGGAAGTCACCTATTGCGCGATGACATGCACACATACTCAATAAGATGTTCGATTTGTGCTTGCGTTAAGACTGGAGGACGGCTGGGCTTCATGGTAGGAGTTGCCGGGGAGGTACACGCATATTGAACATGGTGCCACGAAACCCTGTCTTTTCTTGAATTTGCGCATATTTCCAACCGATTGACCAAAGTCGCTCACAATCTCGGTGCTGATCTCAAGTCAACTCGGATTTCTTCACAGAGTCATCTTGTCAATCTGGACATGAAGAAGAAAACGTCTACAAAAGGTTTTCTACTTCGCTTGTGAACTTCCAAGCCGCTATCCCCAATTTGCTCCCCGCTATTCCACATTTACTTCCCAGCCCCTGCTAGTTTACCACTTCCTTGCTAGCGGAATATTCAACACTTAGGCGCTGTCCCTTCATAATGGCAAACCCACCGCCCACTTCACTTCTTCATGGGAAAAATCAAACACCCCAAATCCATAGGAAAAATCCCCCCCGGCTAGCACCTAAGATAAAATACCCCAGACACGTAAGTAGCCAATTCATAGAGACGTACAGGAGAGACCCAAACCCTTCCGCAGGGTCCCGTAAAACAAAAGAAACGACAGCCTCACTAAAGCCCTGCCAGGGCCCGGGGGAGAGGATAGCATGATCGTGTAGTAGGGGGAAACCTCTTGACTTGTTCGCCGACATTCGTAAACATTGTAATCGCTGCAGCAGTCATTACATCGATCCAAGGCATTGGCATCAGGCACTGAGTTAGTGCAATACCACGTCTGGGTGTAACCGAGGAGGTGCACGACGATCACGGGGATAAAGGAGGAGTACGGTGCCAGGATGTCGGGCAGTACTACCAAATTTCACAAGTATCCAGATGCCTTGGCGCCAAGCCATTTTTGCCCAAAGTGAGAATGCGCTGGGGATGATAATATTGAAACCATTAACTAGTATCCATGAAATTTAATCCCTCCGTTATGGCTAATACATTGAGCTAGAAAACTAGGTAGCTTAGATACTTCCCTGTTAATTTCCTCTATCGTGATCCTTTCCTATTCTTGCTTTAAAATCAAGTTCATTTCCCCAGCTGTAGTCACCCTTTCAACACCTCTCCGGGTTTGGATCCCAGACTTCATTATGTTCCACAAGTGCTCTATTGGGTTTAAATCAGGTGAACTAGGTGGCCAATCAACCTTATTAATCGCCTCCTTGGTTCTCTCATAGTTGGTGAAGTCCGAATCATGTGCCGGAGCGTTGTCTTCCATTAAGAGAAAGTCTGGGCGGACCAACTTTCGTGCATGGCATGCGGGCCACAATAGCGGACGACCAAGATCAGTCACATACCGCCATGAGTCTATACCCTTTGAATCCCCCATCTTTGGCTTCTTAATCTTATACTTCTTACCTCTCCGTGAATGAGTTGTTTTTGTCTTAACACCAGTAAGAGAAGCAAGAAGGCGGGCTTCACGAGCATCGGCCAATTCCCCTCTCCGTAATTCCTTCAACTCCTCCGATGCTCGCCATGCAGTATTTAGACGAAACTCCTCTTCCCCACAGTTCTCATTATAGCTCAGGATCTTGCTCGCAGCAGTCACCCGTTCCTCCTCAGTCTCACTCTCCCAAACCCAGAATGGGCCTTGCCATCAATAGGATATCATTCTCCAGCACATAATCGAAGTACCCTGCCTTTTCTTTGCCCCTATACAGTCATCTGCCCACCGCTCGCTCTTTTCCCTCCAAATCAAACATGGCCCATAAAGGCCTCCGATCTCGATCGACACCTCATCTGTAAATGCGTAATTGGCCCACAGTTCTGTGGGCCGCCATCCCGCCTGTTGTTCACAGTATTCCTTGTATATAGTTAGTATTACTTGTCACTCTTATTTTAGTAAAACTGGAATAGAAGATAAATGGGCTAGGACATTGGAATTTCCCTTCTCAGCTATGGGAGGGGGAAACAACACAAACTCAGCCCTCATTTGACAAGGAATATGGAAGGCTCCTGACTCGGAAAGGCAACTCCAATATTCTAGTATATTTTTCTTCCAAGTCTAGTTGAGGTTTTATGGTACTGGAGTTGATGACTTACCAACAGCTGCTTTTGATTCTCCTTATTCAAAATAAATTTGAATACTTCTGGGTATGCACCAATTCCCCGCTCCTGCAAGGCCGAAAAACTGTTGTCTCCCTTACATGTGATAAGCCAGCCTCACGGCGAATATCACACAAGGTCATTCTCTGTATGACGAAGTCCTTCTTCACAAGGTTGACAAGCTTATCCTTATCAACTTCACTCAAAGAAGGCGGGTGGCCACACCGAGGATCAGAATCCAAAACCGAAGCCGAAATTAACTCAATTAAGCTGAATTCCTTGTCCGATATGTGGGCTCCCGAGTACTCAAGAATAGATGTCGGGGCACGAGTGCTTGTACATTAGGAAAAGATTTAGTCCTCATCCTGTGCGTCCCACGCACAGGACGCAGAGGACGCACAGGACAGGACGTAAACTCCCATTCTGGATGCGACGTCGATCGGACACCGCATCCAGAAGATTCACTCAACGTCCCGTTGCGTCCTGACAACGTCCTGAGACGCACCCTACGTCCTGTGCGTCCTGAGGCCTTCCGACGCTAGCCTATCATGTCCTGACGTCTTCCGACGCTCGGGTATCATGTCCTGACGCCTTCCGACGCTAGACCATGGTGTCCTGACGCCTGCCGACGCTAGGCCATCGTGTCTTGACGCCATCCTAGCGTCTGTTGTATGCGCCTTCCCCGGCCCGATACCTATACCCTCCGCACTATTTACCTGATCCTTCCAGACGCCGGTTACTTCGGGTCGCGCCTTCCAGACTCACGATACTCCCGCTCTCCCTCCGCACCCGCTGATCACATAGCCACTATTCTGGACCTCTTCCTCACACTCTCCCATGTTCTAGATTCAAGTTGATTTTCAGAAAATTATCGTAATATTGCTCATAATTTATTGCACTCATCCCAACGCCCTATACTACAGTATCTACTATGATACTATGTGACTATTGCATATGACCTTTATTACCCCCGCTTCTGCGCGTCCCATCACTAGAAAAAAAATTAAATCTACCTACATGTACCACCTCCCCTTAAGCACCCTCCATGGTATTCGCACCATCCTGGCGGCCACTGGTTTCCTCCAGCGCCGCCGACGCCCCCGGCTGTTAGGTGGTAGCTTCGGCGTGAGGTATTCCGACAGCTAGGACCTTAATCGTAATTATATCGGAGAACTCGTTAAGAAGACACGAGTAATGTAGGCTAGATATAATTTCACTCCGGTATAGATTGTCGAAGTATTGGTAACGATATAAAAGTATAGAATAACTTATTATATTGATAAGATCTCTTCTCCGTGCTTGTTTATCTCTATCTACTCCGGGCTCTTGCCCGCCTCTTATACCTTTTCCCAAGGTACATCTAACTATCATACTAGCGAAGTACCTTTCCCAACTTCTCCTAGTTTCTGTGAATGTGCGAACACCGTTTGACCCTGAGTTCCCGCACACCACTTCGGCTTTAATCATTGCCCAAGTAATTGCGTCCAATTACTGGTTCTCGATTCTTATGCCATATGAACTTGGTCTGTATATGCAGCCTGGCTTGCTATCATACCAGTCGTTCCTTCCGGTCATGTTGTGATCAACATTTCTCAAGCCGGGTAATCATATGCTTACGTCTTACATATCAGACTACATACGTCGGTCGGCTTAACTTTGAAGCGCCATAACTTCCTATCCAACCGTTCGCACTTCGCCGTTCAACTTCTTACTGATAGAGAAATATTTCTTCTATAGTAATCGGCGAAAACCCCGCAGTCGCATTGCTCGTGCGCTTGCGTAGAGACTGATAACGATCCGTGGTGTAGTTGTAATAACTATGACGGTGGTGTGAGTCGAACACGTGACCTTCTGAAAGAAGTCACGTGTTATTCCGACTGCGCTAGTTCGTGTGCGCCAAGGTAGGGTAACTTTACCCTTTAAATCCTTACGGGGAGTCCGTGCGCCTAACACCGGCCCAGCTTCTCGACTGTGGGAATCCTCCAGGCTGAGCGATAAGCGATTGCTCATTTGAGAGTCGATGGCCCCGCCTGCGTTGTCAAGACTCCCATGATTCGACCCATCCGAATCCCGAAACGTTAGCTGCGAGTCAATCGACGTTTGGCTGAGATCCAGTGATGTTTCCGTCTCCTGCGACCGATTTTGACGATCCACGAGCCCCCCCAGGCCGCCAAAGTGGGTGTCAATGGGCATCTGTCTCGGTAGGGCAGGATCTCCAGGAGTCTGGTTGCCTAGCTGACGCTTCAGATCTGCAGAAACGGCGTCGTTATCGTCCGAGAAGCCCTCTCTCCTCTCCTGCCGGATGCGATGCTGTTTCTCAAGCCTCTGTGCGATCTTCTGACGAAGGTTTAATATAAACATATCCGGCGTCGCCTGGGCGAACCAGCCCCACGTGTTCTTCTGCCGGATAAAAGGATCTTGCATTTTTCACGATTAGTGGACTCGGTTATCAAAAAACAGGCAATGATTCGGACTCTCCCACCTTGAACTACTTCAGGATTGAAGTTGGGGGGTTCTTATATACCCCGGTTTGCATTGCCCGTAGTGAAGGGCACAGTATTGCACATGTCAGACAGACCATCGTACCGTTTATGCGGTTCAGAAACTTAGGGTCCAGCATGCCTTGCATTTTGATTCCGTCGAAATACTTGCCGTATATAGGGTCCGGAATCTGGGGTGCAAGGAACCTGAAGGTTAAGTCCTACATACGTTCCGCGATTAGTCATGTCCGCCCAAGTCCAATGGCCGGAACCAATCTCATATCCAGGGGGTGGGCACATGGACCTGTCCCGTTCTAGCAGATAATCAACCCTGCGCGCCATGGCGGTAGGATTATCTGGCGGCAGATCATATAGCTGTCTGATATTATGCTTCACCTGATACAAGAATTGCGCTCTCACTGCAGTATGTTTTTGACGGAGCTGTCACAGTCAGTGACCGTCTCTATGTCGTATCACCTCCAGCTGAGTCAACTTACCTGCGTCACACTCTCCTCCGATGGCTCAATATTCCCAGCATCTGATATTGTCGCCAGCGCCTTTCCCCATACTGTCTCTATCTGAGATGTCAAAGCAACCGGGAGAGGCAGTGGGTTATCAAAAAGTGTGTACTGGAGCATCACCGCCATCACCTGCTCTAATGTGGTCCCCTCAGCCCCTGTAACGGTATTTCGCTGTGAATCTGTCGCCGGCCTGGGCCGCCCTGGTCGTGGGATACCCGGTTCACCTACCGGACTCGAGGATCTGACACCAGATGTAGTACCACTATGGGTGGCTAGCGGACACGAATATCCCACGCTTGATGACAGAAAGGTCGGCGGACTGTAGGCTCTCCCACGGATTATGCGTCCACGATTTGCTGGTATCCCTCTGACGAGACGTACCTCCTGTGATCCGGAGGTGGTTGACATTCGCACCATGGGTCGTTGACCCTTTCCCTGTCTGTGAGACACCTGCGACCTATGACGCCGTCTGGATGTTGTTCCCTCAGAAATGTCGAAGGCGTCAACATCGATCTCAGTCTCCGATCCAGTTTCATCTGCATTGCATGGGTTTTGGTACTCATCACTGCTAACGTCGCTTAAATGAACAGTTTCCAAATGCCCTTGCCCGTCAGGCTCCGCCTAGGGTTCAATATTCGCCCTTGTTTGTATTGTCGTTCTTCGCGGATGCTTGGGCGGTCTTGCTAGAACCCCGGTCTCACCCGGACCTGGTGATTGGCTTCAACGCGACGGCTGGTGGGTTAAGAGCGTCTGAGACCTGCCAGATTCGTCCGCCGGCATGCCCCATCCAGATCCCAAGGGTCGGGTACAACATCGCGCCTACGCCCGTTCATATTCAAGTTGCCAACTCGAGGTGCTGGCTGACTGGATGCCATGGTATCTGGTACGACGTTGCGTCTACGCCCATTCAAATTACCAACGCGAGGTGTTGGCTGTCTGGATCCCATGGTATCCGGTACGACGTCGCGTCTACGCCCATTCAGATTAGCAACTCGAGGTGTTGGCTGACTGGATCCCATTGGTTCTGGTACGACGTCGCGTCTACACTCGATCTGATTGCCTGCTCCATTGGGCGGCTGACTGCGTGAATTTGTATGTCGTTGCCGATGCATCATAGAATACTGGATAATCAGATGTTAGCCAAATTATAACTCTGATTTTTGGGAGGGAAGAAAATAGTTCAACCTATATCGAGTCTTGTGAAGAGGAGGAGTTTGCGTGGTTTTCTTGTTTTCGATAGGACGCGTTAGATCTTATACGCTAGGACTTAGGGGGGGGGTGCATCATACACTATCACTCGGTATTGCACGCAGATATGCTCTTGCGAAAAATGGTTTTCTGAATATTCAACATTGTGTCCGTGGTCCTACTACTCTCAGCACTCCTAGACTTCAAGACTCCAGGCTTAACGATTTGGACGAAATGGGGGCGTTCCTAAGGCGGGGTACTAGCCACAAAAGGTATCGGTTAGCGACAATAGTTCTAGCGAGACATCGGCCACACCTAAAGCGGACGATAAATATGGAACCTCATCTCCAGCCGACCAATCAACACACATGAATGTAGAACGCACTGTAGTCGCTCAATGACCGCCCCCAGCGCCTGGACAGTTCTGGTTTGATAAAGCGATGTGGGCCGAATCTAGTAAAGGTTAAACTTCAGCTAAGGTGAGGCTGGGAGTCTAAGATGCAAGCGAAAAAGGGGATCAGGCACAAGAGATTGAAATAACTAGTCATACAAGATGCTATAACAATCCTGTCGTTAGGTCGTTAGGCAACAGGCAACGATAGTCGTTTGCTAGGGTGAGCAAGTCTTCTCATTTTCAATAGGGTGTAGGTGAATACTATCTCTTCAGATAGTAAGGAACTGGCTTGCTTCTCTGAGCGATCCGTTGAAGCATACTATCTCGTTAGATAGTAAGATGGGTGGATTATTGTACTTGATAGGAGTATCGCAATAGTCCTATGTTCGAGCAGCCCGTCGAGACAATCACAATAGTCTCCGGGTCCTTAGAGCGTAGGATCTCGTATAGGAGAAGTGTATGTAAAAAGAGTAAAGGGTAATCTTATTGCAATATCTTAATTATAGAAAAGTACTTAGATGGTTGCGTGAAGATCCTATCCCGTGGTCGGTTTTTTTCTTTTTTCTTTTCTTTTTGTAATCATCCGTTCATTGTTTTTAGGTACAAAAAGCCTCATGCAGCGCTAGCTATGGAGAGAACAAAACCTATAAATCAATAACAAATAACAAAGGAAAGTCACGGCACGAATAAATATCCACTAACGCGCAGGTTTCTCGTCCGCCGGGCCATTGGCCACATATAACAGGGAAAGCACAAACTAACAACTTAGTCGTCTAAAAAGGAAAGCCTACATAAAGTGAAGTAAAGAAAAGAAAACCCAGCAACCCTATAGCTCAGCCAAAGAAAAAACGCGGAAAACTGGGGGGGGCACCGTGGGGGGTGAGAGAGAGAACAGAGGGGAAGAGGGGGGGGTGGTGGTGTTAGGCGCACGGACTCCCCGTAAGGATTTACAGGGCAACGTTACCCTACCTTGACGCACACGAACTTCGAAGGAAAAAGATAACACCCCCCTCCAGCCCCGGCGTTGGGACGGCACGTCATCACTGGCCGCCTGGGTAGTTGCGTCCCAACACCAAAGACCACTATCAATGGAACACATCTTATAACACCGTATACGTCGCGGCCGTCCGTCCGACCGGATCCTGTTCGCAGGGTATATGAGGGGAGACCTTCGGGCACCTTATGCAAGTGGAAGCAGGTGAATCGGACGACGGCGCATAAAGTTACAGACACCTAAAGACAGACAGTCGGAAGAGTGGGTCATAGGTAACGGGACGTTTTGCACAAAAGTTAGTCCACTCGTACTTACAAAGTCGTGTAGAGTATGAAGGAGGTAACTATGCCCAGTAAGTGGATCGGGTGCATCCACAGAGGACAAGTTGGTAAAAGATGGAGTCCGAGGGAAAATACCTA
>Ga0307509_10002884_pt1 | contig 27199 bp, 28 predicted proteins | sample 10_EM_MG_FD_202245 | JGI IMG/M metagenome (GOLD analysis project Ga0307509, IMG submission 202245) | Populus trichocarpa ectomycorrhiza microbial communities from riparian zone in the Pacific Northwest, United States - 10_EM | ecosystem: Host-associated > Plants > Roots > Unclassified | place... | reverse complement strand
AGTCAACGATGAACAGGAGCAAGAACCCCGTGGAGAAGGGGGTAGACCCCAGAGGGAGAGGAGGGGGTGTAGCATCGCTCCCCTAGGCATAAGCCATCAAGGGGGAGGAGAGGGGGTGGTGGTGGAAACCCACGATGATTTCCCTGGTGTTGAGATTTCAATCGCCGGAGGTGTAGGGGAGATGGTTCGTGCTCTAACTACTGTGACCGAGTCTCCTACTTATAGACTCTTCACACCAACAACCCTAACCCTGGTGACTCATAACTGGAGACACGCGGTCCTATGACTCATAATGAGTCATGCCCGAAATCCATCAGATGACTCCTATGAGTCACTGCGCAACATGCCTTAAACCAATCGCAAAACATAAAACATGTCAGGTGCACACATCGCGTCACCTGCGTGGAACTCGTGACTCCTAATGTGAGTCACGCGTGAAAGTCATTACATCATTATGACTCACAATCGTGAGTCATATAAACATCAACCAATCATAACCTAACTATGACACGCAAGTGCGAGTCATGTGGGAACTATGAGTCAACTGACTGCATAGCGTGAAACATAAACATACCTTATGACTAATAACTATTAGTCATGTGAAATCTTCCTTGCTTAGTCACGATTTGTGATAGCGTGCAGCAAGAGCACCGAAGAAGGGAGGGTAATCAGAGGCAGGGGGGAAGGGGAGACCCCTAAGAGGGTGACTGTACCATTTGAGTTGACTTTGGCTATGAAGGAAAGAGGAAAAGCGCAGTTGGACGAACGTAGGACTTCTGCGGCAATATCGGGGAAGGTGGCGGCAATGGTTTCCCTATCCCGATGAGGGTGGGGATCCTCTCTCGGAGCATAGAATCCCCTAGCCGCAGCTGGGAGAGTAGCGGGGCTAGAGGAGGTGGAGGAGGAGGAGGAGGAGGAGGAGGAGGAGGAGGAGGAGGAGGAAGTCGGGGAGGACAAGGAGGAGGGAGGAAAGGCCAAGGAGGCAACCCCTTGGGGAGAGGACTTTTTCTTTCCCTTTGCCGGGGAGGCCGTGACTTGGGCGTAGGTCAGACGGGGACAAGTAGGGTCTTGTATCCCAGGAAGGATAGTGGAAAGGGCGGGGTAGCCCCCATTGGCGAAGTGGGAGGCCTCCCAAGAGGTGGGTGGGACTTGGCGAACGCCTCAGGGTTGCCATAATATTTGTTGGTGGCGTGGTCATGTCTGGGAAAGTCGGGATGTAGGCCGGGCGTGGGGGCAGAGGGGTTTCTGGGAGGGGGGGCCGGGGCTGGTGTCCTAAATTCTCTATAACTTTTTTCGTTTTTTGTTTAAGTCATGTATTCGTTTGTTTAAAGGTACAAAGAACTCGCATGCAGCGGTGAGCTAGGGCGTAAACAAAACCTATAATAAAACAACTAACAAAAGAAAACCCTAACCACCCAATTCTCCAAAGCGTAGCCAAACCATGACGCAGTAACCAACCAAGGGAAAACATCATAAACTAGTAAAGAAACATCCAAAACCACCAGACCTCACGATCTCCGTTAAGAAACAATAAGTAAAGAAACACCCAGAACAAGTCAAACATCCTCCACGGGAGAAAACCTGAAGTGAGGCAAGGGGGAGAAGGGAGGGGAGGGAAGAGGGCTGTGGGCAGAACTGGATGCAGGGCTCGGGGGGAACATGTCGGGTGGGAACCCGGTGGCAGTGAGAGCAATAAATCTGGAAAGAATGGTGATATCGTGATCGGAGGACCAAAGGGGCGAGGCGGCGTCAAGCGAGGTGAGGGTCAGGAGGAGACTCTCTCTCAGGCGGCGGCGGGCTTCGCAGTGGAGGATGACGTGCTCAAAGGTTTCAGCCGAAGCGCGGCACCTGAGGCAGCGAGAGGGAGTATCCCTATTAAACCAGGAAGGATGGGCTGCGAGGTAGCTCTTGTCAGACCGCATCTGATGGAAGTGACCGGCCATGAATTTGGGGAGGCCCATGAAGGGGTAGGGCATGAGCGAAGGTGGGTAAGGATAGCCTGGGGGAGGAGGAGCTAGTGAGCGCCACTCAAGGAGGAGGATCGTTCGGGATTCCTTTTTGAGAGCGGTGTATGATTCCGAGGGAGGGTCCAATGGAGGGACGGACATGGTAGGGACCAGTTGATGGTTGTGCGAAGGAAAGACAAGCCTGTCTTTCAGTAGGGGAAGCGCCCTATGGGCGATCTCATTGATGGGGAGGTGTTTGCGGATCGTTACTTGAGGTGTTTTCCACATAAGGGGGGCGTGGGCGGGGTTCAACTTGACCAGCAGGGAGCAATGACAGAGCGGGGAGCGGTAGGAGGACCGGTTTGGGACTGATTTGTGAAGCCTGGCTGACACAGGGTTGATTTCGGGTGGAGAACTGACCATCCTCAGGGCCGCCATGCGCTGGCGGTGTTCTATCAGGAGGACGAGGGGGGGGAGGCAGGACTCGATGGCCAGTATAGGGACCGGGGTGGAAGAGAAGCAGTTGGTGACCCATCTCTGAACACGATGCCAAAAAACGTCCAACTTATCCTGCATCTTCACAGAGGGGGTGTAGAGGTCCGAGCCATATAAGAGAACAGGGGCGAGAAGGGACGAAGCCAGCCTGTGGCAGAGGTATGGAGGGAGGCCTTTTCCGGGGGGAGAGAGCCTTTTAATTGTGTCCAGGGCACCCTGGGCACGGGACAGCCTCTTGCTGTAGTGAGCGTTCGGGGAGAGAGAGGGGGTGAACGCGTACCCCAGCCACCTCAACTCATTCTTGGGGGCGAAGTATAGGTTGTCCAGGCGGACACCAGCTTTGGACGGGGGCGAGCGTTCCTGAGGGGTATGCCAGTGAATAAGTTCTGTCTTTGGAACGGAAAAGGTAAGGCCTCGGGGCGCGGCAGTACGGCACAGGGAGCAGAAGTGGCGTTGGAGCAATTGAACATTGCGTCTGTGGGAGGAGGAAGAGACTGTGACCACAAAATCGCCCACGTAGGAAAGTACAATACCCTTGGTGATCTTGGGGTGTAGGGGAGAAACGTAGATAATGAAAAGAAGGAGGGAAATGGGTGAGCCTTGGGGGGTACCAACCGCAACCGGCGAGAACACCCTCGGAGAACCCTGGAAGAGTAATCTGCACATGCGATTAGTGAGGAAACTACCTACTCATGCAACGAGGTACTTGTTGGCCCCTTTAGCCCGTAGCGCGGATGTGAGTTGGCCGGGGTCAACATTATCGAAGCCACCATTGATGAGGAGGAAGAGAGAAGAAACCTTAGACCCAAGTCTCTGGAGGAGGCGAACCTCGTGGGCAAAGGTAGAAGTTGCGTCGAAGGTAGAGAGGTCTGGGAGGGACCCTGTCTGATGAGGGTGGAGCAGGCCTACATGCCTGGCTAGGAGGGAGAGACGGGAGGCGGTGACCCGCTCAAGTATCTTGGAGAGATTTTTGAGTAGCACAATGACTCTGAAGGAGGCGGGGGTGTCATAGGAGGCCTTGCCAGGCTTGTCCAGCACAATTCCATTCACCCTCTTCAGGGAAGAGGGATGGTGTCCGTACTGCAGCAGAGGAGAGAGGAGAGAAGTTAGCAGGGTGTGGCATGAGCGATGGACCCGCTTTCACACCTCATTGGAGATCGAATCAGGGCCAGGGGCAGAGGTGTTAGAAGACTTTGAGAGGGTGAGGGTTATCTCCCCTGGACTAAGAGGGAAGTAGTGAGGGTAGGCGGAGAGTGTGAGGGGCGCGCTTATCGGAGGAGGCCCAGAGGGGAAGAAATACGAAAGCAGGGCCCTATTGATACCCTCGGGGGTGTCTTGGTCGGGAAAGGAGGGGAACCTGGAGCCCTGTCTCCCTGAGGCGAGCTGCTTGGCCTCCCAGACCGAGGAGGGGGTAAGGGACGAGAGGTAGCTCGACCAGTGAGCAAACTTAGCCTTCTTAATGGCCGAGAAGTAAGAACGTCTTGCCGACTGAAGAGCCGAGTGATCGTAGGGGTTTCTGGAGGATTTGTATGAACGAGAGGCCGAGTGGAAGGCAGACCTAAGGTGAGAAAGGAGAGAGGACCACCATAGTTTGGACCTGGGGGAAGGTCATCACACGGGGGTATTGGAGGAGATGAGGGCCTTGACCCTGTTGGCATGGGTGACGAACCATTCCTCAAAAACGGAGGGCGAACAGGTAGTTGGAGGAGGGGGAGGCGTGAGAGAGGTGAGGGCTGGGAGGATACTTGCCCAGTCCGTCTTCGTCCAGTTAGGAGAGGGGGCTGGAAGTCTGAACCTGGGAGAGTCGAGCGTGAGGAGTATAGGGACATGGTCTGAACCGGTAGAGTCGAGGGGAGTGTCCCATCCGGTGACAGAAGGAAAAAGCGGGCCGTTGGCGAAGGTAAGGTCCAGGACCGAGGGCCTGGCATTGTGTGCAAATGGGAACCAAGTATGCAGACCTGGCTGGTTGAGAAGGGAGTAACTGTACTCAGAGGCATGATTGAAGTAGGGTTGTGACAGGTTGTATTCTCTGGGATCAAACCTACGTAGGGGATCGGAGGCGGGATGATGGAGGTTGAAATCACCGACCACCAGGGTTGGGAAGGGGCTATCCTGAAACAAAGCAACAGGGGGGATGGAGCGAAAGAGTGCAGTCGTGAGGGGAAGATTATAGGCGTTAGTAATCCTAAAACGAGTGAACTGTAGTTCGAAAAAACCCTCAGGAGCAAAAATATCAATTGAAAACAAATCAGGTCGATCAAACAAAAAAGGTAAAAGAGATACTGAGTTAAGCAGGTGGGGGTGAACGTAGAAGGCCACTCTAGGCTTGGTAGAGGGGGGGTGAAAACATTTGTATGTAGAGAAGGACGGAAGCTGGCCCCTTCTGACGGGGGGGTCTTGAAGGGCCACCACCATAGGAGGGGAGACCAAGTTATTAAAGCTGTTCATGAGAGATAAGAACACATCCCAGCTCCCAAGGCTGTTGTGTTGCACGATAGAAAAGGAACGAAAGGCCCCCCTGGCCGGCCGGGGAGGAATAGTAGGACTGGAGTTGTACTGCATTATCGGGCCCTGTCCGGATCGTTGGAAGGAGCAGGGGAGGGGCTGGGGGCTACCTGAGGGAGTGGGCCACCCGCCCCCGGAGTTGGGCGCAAAACCGAGGGAGGAGCTGAGGGGCGGGTCGGACGAGGAGTAACCACCTCGAAGGCAGGGTGGTCATCCCCACAGTTAGCACAGTGCACGGGGGAGGCAGAGCAGCAGTTTGCCACAGGACGGAGGTTGCCTTCTTTGGGACATGTGGGGTTCGGGCAGCGGTGCTCCGTCTTTCGATGGTGGAGGGCACAAATTGAGCAGACAGGGTAATCGTATTTGCAGACGGGGCTGTGTAGCCGTACCTCTGACAATTGCGGCCTCAAGTAGTTTTATTGGCCGAGTGGGCAGATTTGACCTCCCTCTTGCGAGAGAGAAGGAAGATGCTGGGGCCCATCCTCTTACCATCCTCAGGGCAGGTTGTGACAACGACCGAGGAGGCAAGTTTTAGAGAGCGGGCTTCCGGATCTGGGTTGAGAACGCGGGCCGAGATAATCTCGATACCTTTTGCAATGAGTATGGCAGCCTTGAGGTACATGAAGAGTTCTTCATTGTCCTAGGGGAGATAGCGGAGGGGGAGGCCATGGATGGCAAACTGATTTTCATTGGGGGCGGGCCTAAAAGGGAGCCACGGGGAGGAGCTGACTGGGAAGGATTTGTTCAGTCGTGCCGCCAGGGCACCAAAGAAGGGAGCATAATCAGAGACAGGCGTAGAGGGGGAGATCCCTAAGAGAGTGACCATACCGTTTGAGTTGACTTTGGCTGTGAAAGAAAGAGGGAGGGCGCAGTTGGACGAGCGCAAGACTTCTGCGGCAATGTCAGGAAAGGTGGCGGCAATAGTTTCCCTATCCGGGTGAGGGAGGGGATCCTGTCTAGGAGCATAGAATCTTCTGGCAGTAGCCGGAAGAGTAGAGGGTCTGGAGGAGGAGGAGGAGGACGAAGCCGGGGAGGATGAGGAGGAGGGAGGAGAGGTCAAAGTGGCAACCCCTTGGGGAGAGGATTTTTTCTTTCCCTTTGCCGGAGGGGCCGAGACTTGGGCGTAAGTCAAGCGAGGACAAGTTGGGTCCTGTATCCCAGGAAGGAAAGAGGAAACGGCGGGGTAGCCCCCATTGGCGAAGTGTAAGGCTTCCCAGGAGGTGGGGTGGGACTTAGCAAAAGCCTCAGGGTTACCATAGTATTTGTTGGTGGCATGATCATGTCTGGGGAAGTCGGGATGTAGGCCTGGCGTGGGGGCAGAGGGTTTTCTGGGAGGGGGGGCCGGGGCTGGAGCCTGATTGGCTGGGGGGGGTGCAGGCCTGTGCGACGCGGGGGCAGTGCTGACCCTATGTGACAGATCACGAACTGAGGAGGTGCTGGGGGCCAGGGAGGCGGTTAACTCATCCCTGTTAGGAACCGAGTTTGCTACCTGGCTGATGGAGTCATGTGTGTGCGTGATGCGGTCGTTGAGGGTGTCAACCCTCTCAAGGAGGGAGGCCAGTGTGTTGATCGTGGAGCATAGAAGGGGGAGGATAATAGATTCACACGTAGAGAGGTCTCTACCGAGCTCAGAGCTTGTGGGGAGGGGGACCACATCATTGAAGCCTAGCTTGTTGAGCGTTTCCCCAAGGAAGTTTCTCACGTAAATGATCTGCTCCAAGGGAGGGGAAGTAGAGCTGGGCCTGGTAGATGGCACCGAGGAAGGAGGGAGAGGAAAACCCTGGGGGGCACGATGGACGGACATCTTTGCAACTCACGAAGAGTGCTAGGCGTAGTGCAGCTTACTGAGAGTGCAAGAGGAGGCAGCTCACTGAGAGTGCAGAGTATCGTGAGATTTTGTACCAGAAGCAATGTGGTGTTGAGAAATGTAGGGGTAGGGAGATAGCGGAGGCGAAGCTTGCCTAAATTCTCTATAAGTATCCAAGTGTATATATACCGATAGATTAACTTACCTCGTTTTATCACGGCACGTGTCATTGTTTTGCCTATAGGGGTTGAATCGTGATACCGGTAATATCTAGTCAATTGGCTATATACGCGTAATTATCTTGGCAGCTTGGCGCCAATCCTCGATTCCACATTTCCGGATACCTTTGGAATGGGCAAGTACTGTGACTTCCTTTCTCAATAGGAATAGACAACCACCAACGTTATGGGAGCTCTTCTGAAGTAGCTAGTGAGCAGAGGGGGCATCCCGGATCATCTGCGGGAGGCGTTTCAAAAAGGGAAAAAAGAGTTTGATGGTAGAGCGCCGCGATTTGCGGACTTGGTGGGAATGTTGAAAACCGTTATTGCTTCGCTACCCCGGGTTTTCATATGTCTCGACGCCTTGGACGAATGTTTACCGAAGCACCTTCCAGAGATTCTTGAGCCGCCGAGAGACACTATTCAGGAGTCCCCCGGGACCAGAATATTCCTCACCGGGAGGCCCCATATCAGGGAAGATGTTCAAAGATTCTTCTCCCAGGCAGTTGTGATTCCCATAAGCCCTAACCCGGGCGATATCCGAAATTATGTGGAGATTAGGTTAGATAGGGATACCGAACCGGAGGCGATGAGCAACGACTTGCGGGTGGATATTGTGAGAGCCATTTTAGAAAAGATATCTAATGTGTGAGTAAGAGCATTCGGCACTCCCACCCGATGAATGATGTATACTTACCAAAGGATGCGTGTAGATTCCTCCTGGTTTCGCTCGGCCTCTCGATGCTATTCTAGCGGAGGTGACAATTCGTCAGAGGGGAAAGAAACTTGAAGAGATGATCCATGGCAACGGACTGAGCGAAGCCTACACGGCAACTCTAACACCAATGAAGGCGCAGAAGAGATATAAATCAGCACTCGGATTGAAGGCCCTCATGTGGGTGCTGTATTCGGAAAGTCCTTTACAGGCCGAGGAGCTCTGTCCTGCCTTAGGAGTGGAGATAGGATCTGCGGATCTGGATCCGGAAAATGTTCCTGCGTTACGGATAGTCCTATCATCTTGTCTAGGCCTTATCACGGTCGAAGGGTTTTTCTTACTCACTGTCCGGCTAGTGCACTCTACTCTTCAGGAGTATCTATCAAGTGATCCGACCCTATTCCATCGTCCTCATTCAGCAATTGCGGAGGTTTGCCTGACATACCTCAACTTCGGATTTGTCTAGAAGCTTTCACCAACTCTTCGCTAGGCCCCCTCAACAACACCGCTTCTAGAATATGCTTCTAATTATTGGGGGAGGCATACAAGAAGGGGAATGACAGAGAATATCAAAATACTTGCACTAAGGCTTCTCGATAGATTTGATGACCACATCTCTATTCAATTCCTATTTCACAATGATTGGCATATATTCCAGTACCGAATGTTTAGTCGTGTGGAGAGACTTATAGGATTTACGGGACTCCACGGGGCAGCATACTTCGGAATCGAGGAGATAATTGCAGCGGTATTGGATATGAAGGAACGGGACATTAATGCAGCCGATAGTACCAGGAATACAGCTCTCACATGGGCAGTTATGAGAGGACATGACGAGGTAGTAGAGATGCTTTTGGAACCAAAGGAAATCAATCCCGACCAGCCAAACACCAAATATGGCCGGACACCACTCTCATTGGCGGCGGAGATGGGGCATGAGAGGATAGTAAAGATTCTTTTGGGACGAGAGAACGTCAATCCCAACCAAGCAATTACCGGATATAGCCAAACGCCGCTCCTGTGGGCGGCTAAGAACGGGCATGAGTGGTTAATAAACATGCTCTTGGAACGAGTGGACATCAATCCCAACCAGTTAGACACCTATTATGGCCAGACGCTACTCTTGTGGGCGGCTAAGGGAGGGAAAGAGTGGGTGGTAAAGATGCTTTTAGAACGAGATGATGTTAACCCTAACCACCCGGACACCGAATATGACCGGACACCACTCTCGTGGGCGGGGAAGATAGGGCACGAGGGGATAGTAAAGATGCTTTTACAACGAGAGGACGTCAATCCCGATACGGCGGACACCAAATATAGCCGGACGCCTCGTTTGTGGGCGGCGAAGAAGGGGCATGATGGGATAGTAAAGATGCTTTTGGAACGAGAGGACGTCAATCCCAACAGGGCAGACACCAAATATGGCCGGTCGCCGCTCTTGTGGGCGGCGGAGAAGGGGCATGAGGGGATAGTAAAGATGATTCTGGAACGAAAGGACGTTGATCCCGGCTGGGCAGACAGCAAATATGGTCGGACACTACTGTCGTGGGCGGCGGGGAACGGACATGAGGGGGTAGTAAAGATGCTTCTGGAACGAAGGGACGTCCATCCCGACCAGCCGGACACCAAATATGGCCAGACGCCACTCTCGCGGGCGGCTGAGAGCGGACATGGAGGGGTAGTAAGTATGCTTTTGGAACGAGAGGACGTCGATCCTGACCATCCAGACAGCTTTTATGGCAGGACACCACTTTCGTGGGCGGCTGGGAATGGGTGCGGGGTGATAGTAAAGATGCTTTTAGGTCGAAAGGACGTCAATCCTGACCAGCCAGACGCCAAATATGGCCGGGCATCACTCTCGTGGGGAGCGGAGACGGGGTATGAGGGGGTAGCAAAGATGCTTTTGGAACGAGAGGACGTCGATCCCGACTGGGCAGACACCAAATATGGCCGTACGCCGCTCTTGTGGGCGACAGAGAAGGGCCATAAGGGGCAGTACAAATGCTTTTGGAACGAGATGATGTCAATCCCGACCGGGAAGACACCAAATATGGTCGGACGCCACTCTCCTGGGCGACTGAGAACGGGCATGAGGGGGTAGTAAAAATGCTTTTAGAACGAAAGGACGTCAATCCTAACCAGCCAGATACTTTTTACGGCCGCCGCTCTCATGGGCGGCTGAAAGAAGGCATCAGAGGATAGTAACGATGCTTATGGAACGGAAAGATGACCCCATCGCTATGCCAGATAAGGTGAACTAAAGCCATAAGCGCCGGAGGCTCTCTCCAAATGTTATGATGGAATTGTGAGGATCCCACTTGAGCGGGACAATGCCAATTGCGCCGCAGCCGCTCATAGCGGCCGGACGTCTTCCCCGCCTTCCGCTATGTATCCAGACGAGTTCGTGGTGGAGACACAATTGAAATATCGTGATCCAAATACCGACATAACAGACTCTAGCCGCCAACCTGTGCTCCGATCGGCACCATACGGTTAGCGGCCGAGGTTGCTGCACCATGGTTATACCGGCGTTTTATCATCTCTCTTATTCTTCTTTCTTTTCTCCTCTGTATCCATCCCTCCTCATTACTAGATATATTATTCCATAAACACTTACCAGGCTGAAGGTTAGTGTAAACAAGATTTCGATATAAATAGGCTTTGATAATGGCGTTTAGTTTTCCGTTGTCTATTTACTGTTTATCAATTTTTGTCGTTTTTTCTTCACCCTTCATTGCCTTTTCCCTCTATTGGAGTTATGATTATAGACTTGGCCATGTCGGGCTATTCTTGTTCCTCATCCCTATTATTTGTGTTTGTCTTATCTTTTGTGGATAGTGTGTGGTGTATAGTAATATAAAAGTGCGGCGCGCTACAAGCAATTTGGTAGGGATAGATGGTAGGCTTGAAGAAGCCCATCCTATGTTCGTAAGCAGCTGGCTTTTCTCCTTGCTATAATTCTCCTCACTACCGCCAAGCAGTCACTGGCTATCCCCTTACAGAGCATTTTGTTCCAATACTGGTTCTGCTACAACGACTCGACATAAGTGTTTGCACCCTGAGACCTGTTTGATTGTGATTGTGCCATAATGCCGGTGGGAGTGTGGCAGAGTTGGCAGTGCTCGGAGCTTTTTAGTAGGAGCGGATCTACAAAGACACCTATGTGGCAATCACGAAACACGACGAGTGATGGGCGGTGGGGCCGGGCCAAAAGTCCAGCAACTCAAAACAAAAACGATCGCACTCAGGGCAGAAAAAACTTTTCACTAACAACCACAAGCTCTCGCTCAACGATGGCTCCACCATGCTCTCAACTCTATCTAACAAATAATTAAGGGCGATCACAGGAGTATATATCCATCCATGAGCCAGCGTGCTACTCCATGTGAGTCTCTCCTTCTATACACACCCCCGGGCTGACAAAATGAAATAAACACCACTACTCACAGTATCCGCATATGTTCCTTTCTAGTGTAAAACTTGTTTACATCCTTTACGGCTTGCCTTACAGCCCTTTCGCTTCCATTCCGACGGCTGCATTCCTGCACAGGAAATGCTTTCCCGAATGTCCAAACAAACGGCCCAAGCCGAAGCGAGTCCCAGAAGACAAACCCATGCCCGAAGCCGGAGCCGTTCGCCCGGATCCTCAGCACACATCCGAAGCCACAAACAAGCGCGCTGCCGGAAGCTATCCGAACAAGAAAGAAAGTATTATGAGAGTATGGCGAGCAGCATCATTTCAAACATTTTTTTCTTTCTTGTGGGGAGATAAATAGCCTAGCATATATTAATCTATGAAATTAGATCTTGTCATTTTTTTAGCTAGATCTGACTGTCAGGTAATTGTATGATACTACTGGCAGTTAGGATTGGTGGGGTGGCCAGGATAAGGAGTAATATTGTGTCATTGTTGGACGGATGTTCTCGGCTTCGATAGTCGCAGGGGTGTAAAGGTGTAGGAGGATAACTAATAAATGGCACACTGGATCTAGGCTAGGGCCCAACTATAAAGTACTCGTGCTTCTCAGCGAAAATTTGTCTTCCCCATTCGTCGTAATGGTTTCCGCTAGTTTTTCTTCTGTGGGGAGAGGTAAAGTGTGTACATAGTGCATAACTAGTGCGGTCTTACTATCTATTATAGCGTATTACCGAGGCACCGTGGGATGCGTTTGATGAGATTGAACTTTCTTGCGACATGTGTACGCAATCTTGATCTTCCGGATATCATACTAGTTAGCATGCACACCCTTCATGCACCATGTGCAGTATGATACATACACAAAAAACCTAGCAAACCTTACGACGACAAATGGGCAAGCAAATCATGGCTGAGAAGCACGAGTAGGGAAAATTGAAAACTTCATTCGCTCATCATCCTCATCAAACTAACAAACATGCGCCTATATACGGTAAGCATGATAAAACCATCTCAATCCTTCCATCGCTTCCCACCCCTGCCGGTCTCTCTCCATGTATGACGCCATTGCCTGCGTACTTCCTTAATATCATACTAATAAAGGAAAAACATGACCATAAATAAATGAAATCACTGAATATATTATCTATCCTTGTCCATCTACTGTCCGCTTTCCTTATATCTAACAACTATCCGCTTCCGTCATCTCTGAAAGAAGGATTGTTCCAGAGATTTGTAGATGGTTCAGATACCGAAGATTGTTTTAACGATAGATTATACATATCATGTCTTTCGTTTGTTATCACGGGGATGTGGGGAGGAATAAGCGCCTGTAGGGAAATACAGAGATAACTGCGGTGACCCATAGAAAAATCAAGACCTAGTCGCGTATTCTAAGCCATAGCGAGCGCCCGGCATAGCAAGCCATCTGCAAGTTTAGCCAATGTGATTCGCCGAACTCCAGTCCGGATTTAAATAGTGGCTAGTATTTGGGTGGATGGCTCGCTACCTGTATGGTGGGCGCTATCTACTGAGTGGAATACAGTACGGTATTTGGGTTTTACTTATACACCTGCTATAACCATTAGTTTGGGTCATCCTCCATGGTGCTTACAACCCCAGCGATGGAAATTGAACCTTCGGGTGACGTGTCATATTTGGGTGTTCAGCCAGTTGGGTCCATGATTTTCATCTCGTGATGGCTTCTTGTATTTGACTCCATTATGATGGTTTCAATTTTTCATCTGGAACGGTGTTTATTCATCACTTCCTTTCCAACTCCATCTTTAGGAAGCCTTTGGGCATTCTTTAGATCATCATTGAGTTACTTCCCCCGTCTTGATCCAGGTCTGACCTTGTTTTTAGGGCATTTGGGATTCTCGGTGATTTCATTGGTCCACTGACTGGTGAGTGGGTGGCTGGTAGCATAGTGGCGCATCAGTGGGTGGCTGGTAGTGTCGTTCATAAAGGCGTTGGTATCCATTGCAAGTGTTATCACTAGATTGTTCATGGGACGTGATGTTGGAGGATACGTTGCCCGGGATAGGACCGGGGTGAGTTGTTGAATCGGGAGCTATGGCTACGGTCATGAGCCGGGAAGTTCTGATCGACACCTTGGCCACCTGTGATTATGGGCACTTTACCGTTTGGCTGAAAGAGCGGGAATCATTAGGGGTTGGGACTGCCTAACCTGCTACTTATGTCGGTCATTACTACCGTGGTGATGTTCTTGTTTGGGGTTCTCCGATTTGTAGTCCCGCGAGGGTATATGTGAGCGGCCGTTTTGGTGGTTTTGAGGAGAGGGGGCTAGGACTTGGATTGATCCTACCGTTCCCCCGGGATTTGGGTTGGGACTGGTTAAAAAGGGCTTTGAAGCGGAAATGTGGTTGGAACGTTGGTTAAGGGGGGGTATGTAGCCGGGGTTTTTCCACGTCGTAGTGGTTTTTTGACACTGGAAATTTTCTTTTGTTTATTACTGCTAGGAAGGGGGCGATGCCTGTTGCTTAGTTGTTTGATAGGGCCATACACTTTAGAGTATCATGAGTCCCCGATATGGAAACGGTTTTTAAAACAAAAGCTATTGGTTTGGTTTTTAGTCATAGTGCGAGCCAGTGAATAAATGAAGACTGGTGAAAGTTACAGTGAAACCTCCAATATTTCCCACCTTCAAGATTGCCTCTGAAAATTGAACACCTCTTGTAGTTTCCAATTTCAGGAGATTCCACGGACCTTAATTCCAGCAAACACATATGCGAGAAAGGTTACAGCCAGTCGTCAGAAGTATTCGTGAAACATGTCTTGCCTTAGTAAACTGCCTTGCCAAAAATGTGAGATCACGTCTGCCAGCGAGTTGCGACGATGAAAGTGAACCGTATCACGCAGCTACTCGCGACTATAATATACAATAAACCCAACCGTCTCTTAAATTCATTTAATTTTTAATTATGGTTTATCGATCTGGATATGCAAAGCCTCTTCAACCTAAAAAAAAGCAAACACCTAAAACCCAGCGAAGAGAGATGACCAGTGTTGAAAAAGGAATAATAATTACCTTCTTCTACTACCTGCGGAAGATTCCACTTATTGCTCAAGTTATTGGACGGCCTTGGACAATGGTTAAAAGCTTTCTTGCCTATGCGTGTAAGCATCAGTCACTAGAGAATATTCCTCACCCCGGTCACACCCCAGTTCTCAGCCGTCAGCAGTGTTGCACAATTCCTCCAGGCAGCCAACATCAGGAAAGATTATTACCTGTGTCCTGTGGGTCCTCTGCATCTTACCCACTGGACACTCAAAACGTCAACCACTACTCTGGACGTGGCGCCTGCATGACATCGGCCCCGGACGTCGGGCCCGGACGTCAACACCTTTGACTCACCACGTTTAAGTACCATCCTGAATTATATACACTTCGGCACCCACGTCGTGAAGCCCTTCATGGCTGAGTCTTGGGGTCCTGATTATGTTCTATGCGAAGCCCTCACTCCCTGATACAATCTGGTTCTTGCTTCTCGCATCAGCATTGCTTCTGATGCGAGGGTCTCACTTTATAATTATGAAGTCCTCCGCAGAGGGTCGTCTGGACGTAGCGTGCACTTGATGCCCATCATTTGGATGTCATCCTGATCCTGCATGGCAGTATTGAGAGACCTTCCGGATGGCCTGTGACGTGGGCTTATGAAATCCCAAAGTCGTCCTGAAGATTCACATACACACTCAGAACGACGTCGAGTTCAGAGTCCGCTGTCTATTGGACTTCTGGACTCTACGAGGATAGCATCATCATGATGTTGCTAAGTTCAGAGCGTCATTACATCAGCTCCCATATTATTGTTACTCATCTAAGACACCTCATCATTCCATTTATTACTATTCCTATCAACTACTACAGAAATAGTCAACCACTGTCACCTGGAGTAGACCTTCAGGTAACGGCTATTTCAATGATTTGAGATCTCTGCGGACTATTGCTCAGAATGGAGCTCAGTTCTGCCAAAAAAATCAATTACATTGTTTGCTATATGATATTCATCGGCGCTTTACAGATATATTTCGCCAAGTCGAGGTCCATGCTCTGCTGGGCTGAGTTCAAAGTGAATTATCTGAGACTGGTGCAGGACAATCTTGAGATTTAGATTTTTGGGCGGTTTACAGATATATTTCGCCAAGTCAACGTCCATGCTCTGCTGGGCTGAGTTCACAGTGTATTATGTGAGACTGGTGCGAGACAATATTGAGATTTGTCGAGGCTCAAAGAAAGGGGGCTGGCTGGGTCGGGGCTCTGCATGCTCGCTGGCTCTAGTTCAAGCGCCAGCTCCTGTGAGTAAGCTAGACTAGGTGGACTTGAGTCGAGCATCCGCAGGGCATGTGCAAAGGCCGTCTGGCTGTAGTCAAACGACATATCGGTCTTCTGAGACGTTGGCTGAATATTTGCCTGATGATTGAGGGGTGTAGTGCGAGTGTTCCAAGTCAGTTCTCATTCGGTAGCTCGGCGTGTATTCCTTCTGGATAACTGACGCTAAAGTTCGGCGTGAACTTCGTCATGATTGTCGTCAAAACATTCTCTCCGTTCCTTCAACACTTGATGCTCTTTCTGCATTTGTTCGGTAATTGTCTCATGTAAATTCGTCAGTATCAGTTCTTTTGTCGGCTTGGGCATAGCCCGTCAGGTGTGCTTCTGTCGGGGTAGAAGATTTTTCATAAAACATTAGCCATCAAATCAAACAAAATTGCAGCCAATTGTGAGTATCTTACCTACGACAGGTTTAGGTTTGAAGTCTGGAGGGTCCTGATATACACAAGCACGGCATGCTCGAAGTGTATGGCACAGTATTGCACATGTCAGGCATACCATTGGACCATTGATGAGGTCGACAAATTCCGGATGCTGTATTCCAAGTGCTCTCTTGCGGTTGAAATACATATGGTATATGGCGTCGCCAATCTGTGGTGCAAGGAATCTGAATTTTATTCTCTGTGCCGAGTTCAGAGTCAGCTGTGCGAATGTAACGACCCTACGATAGGTAGCTACAATAACTTCCACCTTAGCCCAAATGGTATATCAAGAGGTAGTCAAAGGTGGTATGGTCTAGTATACTTAGTATACAAGAATGCTGGTTCGCCTAAACGGAGGGCCTAGGAAACAGTAGAGTGACCTGAGGCACTCTATTAGGCAGGGTAACCTTTCGGGAGAAAATTCACATAAGGTCAAGAGAATTATGAGAATGTTACACGGAGCTCCAAGACGACTTTTGTGGACGACTGGAGGACTTCCGGAGTGGTTAATGGCATAAGAGGGAAAAGTTACCCAGCTATGGGAATTTGGTCATTATGCCCATGGATCCCAGTTACCCTACTGAGGAGTCCAAGTTACCCTACCTTCACCGGCAAAGTCATCCTAGAACTTAGAGGTCGATTGCCTCACATTCTTTGGGCTCTTAGATGTTCTAGGGGGCACACGCATCTGCGTGGAGAGGCCCCACGCCTATGTAAGGGTGGCCTGAACATACTATTGAACTTGGGCAGGTTTAGCTAACACCCCCCTCTGGGCCCGGTGTTTGGACAGCGCGTCATAGGCAGAGGGCTGTGTAGTTGCTCGTTTGCTGGTTAAAAGAGGTCATTGGAGCAGCTGCCGTAACACCGTATAGGTCGTCGCCCTCCGTCCGACTGAATGTCGTTCGCAGGATATATAAGGAGAGTATGGGTAACTGCAAAAATGGGGGTTGCCCATATGTGGTCTCTCTGGCACCACGGAGTCTCTCTTAGCCTACGGGTAGTAGGGTAGTCTTCCTAGTGGTACTTAGGTAGTGCAAGGAGGCCAGGGAGCTTTCAGGACAAATACCTCACTAACCAGCTGGGACATTCTCCCCTTGTTTTGTAGCATTACTATGGGTTGTTATTGGACTCTAGAGGTATAAGTCTTATCACGGTAGAGTATGTCCCGAGAGGCTGGGTAGGGGTAGCACCCACTTAGCCAACCATCGGCTACATCTCACCGGGGGAGCTTGCATGTCAATTTATCGCATTGGATAGTTGCGTAGATTAAATGATGGACTGCATAGCTTGTATAGACGAAACTCCCACTGGGCCAGTGAGTCCACCACCTAGATATTGACTTCTGTTGTTGTCATAACAGTTAGCCACTGGTACGACTTCGATAGGAAGAGTGTTTCCACCTGCGGTGGTATTGGAGATGCATTGCAGAAACTCATATCCTATTGAAGGAATTAAGTGTACCCGAGTTGGTCCGACACTTCCGACAGGATAAATCCTGATCGAGGGTAAATGTCGGACAACCCCTGACCAGGACAGGGTACTCGCACAAGGTCGGAGTAGTGGTGCATGTCACAAGGCTTAAATCTGATATCTACTTAAGTTTAAGCGTTTGGCATTCTACTTCGACAACAAACCTTTCCTCGAGAGAACTAAATTAAGTGAAGCTTCGACCTTAACTATATTAAGTTTTTCCGTTTATTCTTCTGAATTATTTTACCTCATCTTTATCTTCTACTTTGAGTGTTTGGTGCGGTCGCAACTTTAGAGTTCACCTCTCTACAGGGTGCCCCTGTTACACCCATCCACACCTGAGAGATGGGTGAGGCGAGGCTGGATCTTAGCAGGACAGAGGATGATTGTGTGTTGGAAGGACTCATCGCCTTACTCACATAAGGGACAGAGGGTGCTGGAATCTCTATTCCTCCTGGTGATATGGGCAGCAAGGTGGCTGGCACCTGTGCGCATCTAGTGAATGCGGCCACATATAAAATGAGGAAGGCCAGTGAAGGCATGTGGAGAGAGGCAGGCACCGTAAAGCTATGACGGGGGAACTGGCGCGCTTGCGTCTAGCCAGTGGGCGAGGAATAACTGTGACAGAGGACCTCTGAGAGCTTGAAAGGTGACTAAAGGTTCTCTCTGAAGCGGCAGTGATACAAGGTCAGTTGAGGCAAGCGGGACGATAGGGACTGCCGCAATCAGATTGCAAATTTCATGACACATAGAGTCTAAAGGAAGGTGCTTGGCAGAATTAACCCAGGGCGGAGCCATTAGGTGAGATAGATGGCTTTGGAGGAGCCTTGGCGAAGAAAACGATGATCGTTCGCCCAACGTCCCTGGCCCCAGGTGGGCACAGAATCCGGTATCCGGGCTGTGGCGGGATTGAATATAGAGGGAGCGCAGACCAAGCGGCGGGCAGCTGACTGGCCGCGGTGTTTGCACATGGAGGAAATAGGTGGTAGGGAGGCTTCGTGGTAGAGAGCACCACAGGGGGTGGTGTAAAAACAGTTGGTAGTCCACCGGAGCACACAATGCCAGAAGGAGTCAAGTTTCTTTAACATAAACGCATCTGGGACAAAAAGGTCGCAACCATAGGTAAGGATTGCGAGCATTGCGCCAAAAACTAGTTTTCTACTGCACTATAAGGAGAGGCCTTTGCCAGCTGCACTGAGCTGGCGGAGTGTAGTAAAAGAGGCCTGCGGGAGAGCCAGGCTTCTCTGAAAGTGGAAGGAGGACTGAATAGTTGGGGTAAGCCAGTATCCATGGCACCTGATGGCTTCGGAGGGAGCAAAGAGCAAGTCTGTAATCACAATAGGAGCCAAGGCTCCATCTGAGCGGTTCTTTGCAGTCCTTCAGTGAATGAGTTGTGTTTTAGGGTACAAAAAGGGGACGCCCAGGTCGGCACCCTGTTATTGGATGACGCTAAAAAGGTGTTGAAGGGCACAGTGATTGGAACATAGGGAGTCTGAGCCAACAGTGAGAGTCAGGTCGTCGACATAGGAGATCACAAGGCCTTGAGGGATTGTCGGATGGAGGCTGGCAATATAGAGAACAAAAAGAAGAGGAGAAATCAGGGAACCCTGAGGGATACCGACGGCGACCGGGCAAAAGACCTTAGGGACGTCTTGGAAGATGAGTTGCCATTGGCGTTTGGAGAGGAAAAACTTAGTCCATGCAACGAGGTACAAGGAGACGCCCCCTTTAGCAAGAATATAAGCCAGCTTGTTGGCTCAGACATTCTCAAAGCCACCTTTGACATCCAGGAAAAGAGTCGATAGTGTAAAGGAAGCAGCCTTGAGCAGGCGTACTTCATGAGTGAGGGTAGCAACAGCGTCAAAACAAGCGAGACCAGCTAGGGACCCACACTGATTGGGGTGTAAGAGGCAAAGGGACCGGGCGGCTGAGGCGAGATGCAAGGCATAGAGGCTTTCGAGGATCTTAGAGACAGTTTTGCGCAGGACAATGATGCGGAAAGAAGAAGGTGTGTGGTAGTCTGGTTTGCCTGGTTTGTCCAGGACAATGCCATTGGCCTTCTTCATGGCTTGGCGATGATGTCCGTGGGTGATGAGGGGAGTGAACAGAGATGGAAGGAGCAGCTCGTTGGCCTTGTGGACCTGCTTCCAGATAGAGTAAGAAATACCACTTGGGCCAGGGGCTGACGTGTTGGAGGATTTTCGAAGTGCGGAGGACACTTCTGGTGGTAAAACCGGGGGGACGTCCTTAAACGCAGGAAGGATGAGAGGAGGAGGAGAGGGTCTAGGAGGGAAAAAAGGTTGTAGAAGTATATTGTTAATTTCGGTGGGGGAGAAGGAGTTCGCAAGCGTGAGGAAAGGATCCGGGGCTCTGCCGGCTGCCATCTTTCTAGCATCCCAGACTGATTGGGAGTCGACGTTGGCCAGAAACTGTGACTAGTGCACTCTCTTGGCAATTTGGAGAGCCTTGAAATACATGTTCCGAGCCACACGGACCAGGGCGGGTGAAGACTGATTGTTCCCCATGACGCAGGAGGTATGGTGATAGATGCGGTGTAGCTGTGTAAGTTCTGGAGTCCACCACGGCTTAGAGTAGGAGGAGGGGTGTTTGGTTGGGGTGTTGGAGGTGATGAGGTGCATGATCTTGGCAAGGCAGTCATCGAACCATAGGTCGAGTGAGTGTGGAGTGGGGAGAGGTGGGGCAGGTGCAAGCGTAAGATCGGTGAGCTGAGGGCAGATGTGATCCCAATCAGTGCACTTCCAGTTTAGGCCCCAGGGGGGGGTTTTAGGAGCGGAGTGGAGAGAATGATTGTGAGGGCGGTGTGATCCGAACTGGTTGGCAGGAGGGAGGGGTTCCAGGAGGAGGAATATGGAAGCAAGGCAGTGTTGGCAAAGGACAAGTCAAGTACTGCAGGGCAATGAGTGGAGGTGAACGGGGACCTAGAGTAGACCCAGGGAGTATTGATGAGAGAAAACAAGTGAGCTGATACAATGTCAAAATAAGGAGAACTTATAAACTAATCGTAGTCAGAGAGAAAACAAATCGGGTCGGAAACGGAGTGGTGAATGTTGAGGTCCCCAAGGAGAAGTGTCGGAAAATCATGCCGGGGAAACAAATCAACAGGAGAAACTGACCTAGTGTGACAACTAGGGATAGAGTAGGCGTTGTACAAACAAAACAAATTATGAGAAGTATCAAAAAGTCCCTCAGGGGAGTGAGAGTTCACTGCCATGAGGTCGCCCCTTTCAAAAAACAATGGAAGAATAGAAATAACAGTTCATAGCCTTTCGTGAACATGGGTTGCAACTCGAAGCTTATTGCGGTCAGTTCCTGGAGGAAAAAAACATTTATAGTTGCGAAAAACAGGAGGACAATTCCTCCAGAGAGGAATATCCTGCAGAGCCACAATATGAGGAGAACTTTCTACCGAAGTAAAAAAACTAAAAGGAGTTTGACAAACATTACTGCTACCGACAGAATTATGCTGAACAATGGAAAGATTTAAACAACGAGGATAATGGAATGATTGGGATGGTGAAGAACTATGTGTTGAGGCTGGGCTTGTCAACATGTAAAGATCTATGTGGATGTCGGTCGGGGCGGGCTTGCGACAGTCGGCACCAGTGCTAGCTCTGAAGAGAATGCTGCCAGCACCAAAGAGGTTCCTGGGGGGGAGGGGGCCGGCGAGGTTAGAGTAGCCGGACATGATGCCAACCAGTTTAACGGTTTCAGGTTAGGTAGATTCGCTCAAGGGCGGGAAACGAGGACCGTGCCAGGCTGGAGTAGCTGGTACCGTTGGGTGAGCAGTTGGACCCTGAGGGGTGGTTAGGGGGAGGCACGCATTGGGGGCATCAGGAATGTCTTGGTCCCTAGGAGGGCTGAGAGCGGAGAGGATTTCGCGGCGGATAGGACTGGTGCCATTGAAAGAGCTGGGCTGACCACCACAGTGGATACCGAGAGGAGGGGAGGCATTGCAGCATCCCACGACTGACTTCTCAAAGCCCCCTTTCAGACAGCCTTGGTTAGCCCATTTCTGGGCCGAACGGTGATGGAGGAGAGTGCAGATCGGGCAAGCTTGTGCCTCTTTTTTGCACAGAGGAGGAGCAGAGTTACCAAAACGCCAGCACTTTCTGCACTACGGGAATTTGGAGGCAGAGTAGGCTGGGGTGACCGTACGGGCGGGGGAGACAAGTCAGATGGATGCGCCAAACCGGGAAACATGAGGTGGGTCGACTGCCACAACCACCCAGGTTGTGCGCTTCTCGGCCCTGTTTACGGGGTCTGACTGCAAGAATCTAGCCCCAAATATGGGGACATCAATAGCATTGCTGATTGATTCAAGGAGTGAAGGGAAGAGGTCAGTAGGCTCGTGTGGAAGAACAGAGAGAGGAAGATTGTGAATGAGGAGCTCGACACTTGTAGGTGCCTCCCTAAAAAGCTGAAATGGATTATCTCCAACAGGGAAACTGTGATTGAGCTTCTTAGTCATTCCATCAGAAAAAGGGGAGTAGGCGGAAGATGGGGTGTAGGGGTTGGCTGTGAGAGTAACAGCACCATTACGATTGACTGAGGTAGTAAGGGAAAGGGGTAGGGCACAGTTGGCCTCTTTAAACACAGAGGCCCTGATGTCGGGAAGGATGGCAGTCATGATGAATGAATCATTTGGGAGGGGTGGGGAGGTACGCGGGCCAAAGAAAAAACATTAAGCAGCTAGGAACTGTGGGGGTCCTTTAGGGACACTACTCTTGCTTGACGCAGCGACTTCTGCTGCAGTGGCCTTTTTCTTGCCCTTACCGCCCTTCCTGGGAACCTGTGCCCCGGTTTGTTCTTGGGGCTGCGGGGGATCAGAAACAGTGAAACCGGGGAGGGGACCGGTATGGAAAAGCGAGGTGGCTGGATATCGCTCAGAGTAAAATTTGGCTTCCTCTGACTGGGGATGGCGAGAGGCGAAGAGGATAGCCTCTTTTCGGTGAGGATGGGTGGCGTTTGGCATATGTGTTCGGGTTACCATACCATTTCCCCTCAAAAAGGAAGGGAAAATCTGGAGCGGCGACCGTACGACACCTGAGGGGGGTGGCGAGTTTCTTGTTCTGCAGAGCAGGTTTAGCTTGGACTGCAGGGGCCGGAGGGGGTGGCGCGGTGTGAGGAGACAGTAGCAACCCGAGAGGACAAATCCTTGAGGGGCGCCTCCCGGTTGCATGTGGCTGGTGTTGAGGGGGTGGCTGAGCGCTCTGCCTGGACGGAGGTGAGGGTCTCAAACTGTGAAGTCAGGAAGGTAAGAGCAGCACCAAGGTCATTAACCATGGCGATGAGTTTGGCGAGAAGGGTGACCATAGTGGGCTGACTATCGGGGAAGGTAGCAGTGGAGGCATTGTAGACAGTGGGGAATCAGGCAAGGTCAAGGCGAGCGACCCTGCCAGCATGCCGAAGAATATTGGCCATATTGTCGGCCTCCCCAGAGAAGGAGACATGACTGGACTGGGATGATGACGAACGAGAGATTGGATTAGTCCTACAGTCCTGGCGAGAGGAGGCTGAGCGGGCAGGGCCTACAGCCGAGGCTGGGCCTGCACCAGTGGAAGCAAGAGGGATAGACGACATCAGGACAAGGCCAACAGGCCAGGCCAGAGGACAGGGAGGAGGTGGAGAGAGGAACTACTGTTAAACTGCCAGTTTGACTTTCCGAGTATAAAAATCCGCTCAGTAAAGGTGAAATATATATTTCAGATGAAAATAAAGTCCAACTGAAAAGCCAAAATTGATCAATCATGACGAAATAAAGACCAAAACCTGAGGTTTATGTTGGCCGAATGCGGAAAGTATTTTCAGCGAGAGGGAAATAGAGGGCGCGTAGTGTGGGGTTCTTGTACCATTTTTATTTATTTTTGCTCTCTTTTTTTTTATTTTTTTGTTTTATCATTTTCGTATTGTTTAAGGTACAAACTCCCGTATGGAGATTGCTCTAAGAAGGGAAAAACCTCCACCTACATTCCATCCTGGATCCCTTGTGGTAAAACCGTTTGACCCAGCCCGACACCAAAGCGCCCGGAACTATGGGTAGAAACTACAGAAGAGCTACATGTCTGAATACAATGAACAAAAAAAGCTCTACAGACGTGCAGCCTATAAGAAACACCCCCCAACCGTGAACAACCAGGGAAAGAACAGAAAGCTAAACAAACTCAAGGAGGAAAAATCCCAGCTGAACCCTTAAGCAACCCACACACAGCCGAACGATGGACCCCATTCTGCCGCAGCAGGGGAGGGCCTAAGGAGTCAGCAGGACAATGCCGTAGGCCATAGATCTATACAAAAAGAGGTAAATTTACCTGGGGCACTGACGTCCCGGACCCAAGGGCAGACAAGACCTCCAAGAGAAAGATCCGTGACCAAAATGAACACAAAACGGAGGTGTGTGGCAGGGCGAAGTAGCGACAGTAGACCCACCGGAAACGAGACGGAGAGGGAGTGCATCTCACCCGGAGGCAACACTCGCAGCTGGCATGAAACCCCTGCTCCAAATACAGGCAAAAGCCACACAGGCAGCCATGACAATCACCCAAGCCCAGAGATGTGAAGGTCAACAGAGGCCAAGGGTGTAGAAGCAGTAGGGTGCCAGCGGATCCGACTGTGAGGAGAAGAGGAGAAGGACGGGTAGACCCAACTCTATGACGTTGTAACGACCCTACGATAGGTAGCTACAATCACTATCACCTTAGGCCAAATGGAATACCAAGTGGTAACCAGAGGTGGTATGGTCTCGTATACTTAGTATATACATAGCTGGTAAACCTAGGATAAAGCCTAGGGAATAGTTGAGTAGCCTTGGGTACTCTATTAGGCAGGGTAACCTTTCGGGAAAACAATCACATAAGGTCAAAAGAATTATGGGAATGTTACACGGATCTCAAAGACGACTTGTGTGGTTGACTGGAGGACTTCCGGAGCGGTTAAGGGCATAAAAGGACAAAGTTACCCTACCTTGGGAATTTGGTCATTATGCCCATGGACCCCAGTTACCCTACTGAGGTGTCCAAGTTACCCTACCTTCACCAGCAAAGTCATCATAGAAGTTAGAGGTCAATTGCCTCACATTCTATGGGCTCTTAGATGTTCTTGGGCGCACACGCATCTGTGCGGGGAGGCCCCACACCTGTATAAGGGTGGCCCGAACATACTATTGAACTTGGGCGGGTTTTGCTAACACCCCCCTCTGGCCGCAGCGTTGGGACGGCGAGGCATAGGCAGACAGCTGTGTAGTTGCTCGTTTGCTGGTTAAAAGAAGTCATTAGAGCAGCTGCCGTAACACCGTATAAGTCGTCGCAGTCCGTCCAACTGAATGTCGTTCGCAGGATATATAAGGGGAGTATGGGTAACCGCCAAAATAGAGGTCGCGCATATATGGTCTCTCGGGCACCAAGGAGTCTATTCTGACCTACGGGTAGTAGGGTAGTCTTCCTAGTGGTACACAGGTAGTCTCAGAAGGCCAGGGTGCTTTCGAGACAAATACCTCACTAACCAGCCCGGACCTTCTCCCTTTGATTTGTAGCATTACTATGGGTTGCTATTGGACTCTAGGGGTATGAGTCTTATCACATTAGAGTATGACCGGAGAGGATGGCTATGGGTAGCGCCCACTTAGCCAACCATCAGCTACATCTCGCCGGGGGAGCTTGCATGTCAATTTATCACATTGGATAGTCGCGTAGATTAAATGATGGACTGCATAGCTTGTATAGACAAAGATATCTCTGGGCCAGTGAGTCCACCACCTAGGTAGTGATTCCGGTTGTTGTCATAACAGTTAGCTACTGGTATGAATGCGATAGGAAGAGTTTTTCCACCTGCGGTTGTATTGGAGATGGATTGCAGAAACTCGTATCCTATTGAGGATTTAAGTGTACCCGAGTTGGTCCGACACTTGCGGCAGGATAAATCCTGATGGAGGGTAGACCTTGGACAAACCCTGAGCTGGACAGGCTGCCCGCACAAGGTCGGAAGTAGTGGTGAATGTCCAAGGCTTAAATTTGAGATCTACTTAAGTTAAAGCGTTTGGCATTCTACTTTGATAACCAACTTTTCCTTCAGAGAACCAAATTGAGTGAAGCTTCGTGCTTAACTATATTAAGTTTTACCGTTGATTCTTTTGAATTCTTTTACCTCATCTGTATCTTCTACTTTGAGTGTTTGGTGCGGTCACAACCTTACAGTACACCTCTCTACAGGGTGCCCCCGTTACAGCCGTGGAAACTATCCGTAACCGCGTTCCTGTCTGACTAGGCAGCCTCTCAAAGAGAAGGGGGAACAGAGAGATCGACTGTGGCCTATTGAAGTGTCTTCTCTTACTGCAAACAGTGTTCGCGGCCGTTTGTAACATGGGCGTTGAGGTGAGTGTTGCTGACCGGGCAGATGCTCTAAGCGAGGCAGAGCAAAAGCAGCGTAGGGAGAGGAAACATCATCAAAAGAAGCCAAAATCCATCACCCCAGAGTGAAGGAAGCCCAAAGGGATAAACCTAAGGGAAGGGGAGTGTAGTGGAGGTATGACTCCACCCCCCAGAGCAAGCTCATAGCGGGGGGTGGAGAAAAGAAAAGTGGTGCTAATCTTGTGGTTTTGAGATTTCAATCGCCGGGTGTCTAGTGGAGACGGAGGATGGGGTTCTTGTACCTCTTTTTTTTCTTTTTTCTTTTTTTGAATCACGTGGTTATTGATTTAGGTACAAAATCCTGCATGCAGCTCGCGCTATGGCATATAAAAAACCTTAATTCCAATAACTAACACAGGAAACCACAAAATTTAAACAATCCGTACATAACTCTCTAAGCGGGATCATCAGAACCCTGTTGCATCGCCATCGATGACTAACAAAAGAAAGTAAAGTACAATCCTCCTTATAAACTATAAGAAAAACATTCATCAGTAATAAAACCCCCATCCCTATTTGTCCACAGTCGCAAACAACTAGAATAAAGGAAATTCATTAAAATAAAAAGAACATACCCTGAAGAGAAACTCGAGCAGTGGAGTTAAAAGCAGTTATACCCAGAAGGCCATGACCAAGCTAGGGAGTTCTTTAAGATGTTAAGCGCTATCAGAGTCCGAAACCAGCTCAGGGGTACCAGTACTGGCCCGAATAAGCAGCATGGCTGGGGGGAAGCCTCTGTGAGTACCGTAGAGATACTCAGCCAATCCCCTGAGAAGGGCAATTGAGAGCCAGAGGGGAGCGTCCGGACCAATGTTATCCACAACTGAGAGATAAGTGGGGCGAGGCTGGGCCTTAGCAGGGCAGAGGAGGATCGCGTGTTGGAAGGACTTATCGTCTTCCTCGCAGAAAGTGCAGAGGGTACTAGAATCTCTATTCCTCCAGGAGGTATGGGCAGCCAGGTGGCTGGCACCTGTGCGCATTTGGTGAATGTGGCCGCATATAAACCGGGGAAGGCCAGTGAAGGCGTAAGGAGTTAGGCAGGCACAGTAAAGGTATGGCGGAGGTACTTGCGGGCTTATGTTTACCCAGTCGGTGAGGAGTAGCAGTACAAGAGTGTAACATGTATACATGTTCCGGTAACTGTATACAGGAGCGGAGTGCAGGATTTCCTATGTTTAGTATGATTATTGTGCTTACTTTGATTAGTTTGATTGTTTTACAGCCCCGGAGCTATATTAAGGCCCGGTAGCTTGTGTTAAGTTTAGTTTTGCATGTTTGTTGTTTTATTTAGGAACACAAGTGTAGGAACGGTCATGTAAGCTGACGATAGCATTGAGGCAGTGTTATGACTCTTAGGTTTCATGTGGGATCACAGGACATGCAGGGCAAGGTGCACTGCCCGGTAATGATCGTGGTTGCAGGATATCTG
>Ga0307509_10002883_pt1 | contig 27215 bp, 31 predicted proteins | sample 10_EM_MG_FD_202245 | JGI IMG/M metagenome (GOLD analysis project Ga0307509, IMG submission 202245) | Populus trichocarpa ectomycorrhiza microbial communities from riparian zone in the Pacific Northwest, United States - 10_EM | ecosystem: Host-associated > Plants > Roots > Unclassified | place... | reverse complement strand
GGAGGAGCCGGAGGAGGAGCCGGAGGAGGAGCCGGAGGAGGAGCCGGAGGAGGAGCCGGAGGAGGAGCCGGAGGAGGAGCCGGAGGAGGAGCCGGAGGAGGAGCCGGAGGAGGAGCCGGAGGAGGAGCCGGTGGAGAGGAGGAAGCACTAGGCGGAGCAGGGGGAGGAGATGGTGAGGAGGAGGAAGCGGCTGCCAATGGGGACTCGAAGAAGGCTGGCGTCTGGAAGAGATTTGGTGGTAAGTTCAAACCATTTGCAAGTTCCAAACATGGATCACTAACAAGGTAATTTCATATTCTCTAGCATGGTGGGAAAGGTATGGGGCAACATTGGTGCCCGTTATTACCGCAATTTTGGGGACCGTTATCGGGAACACTCTTCCCCATGTGTTCTCCTCCACGATTAACCACAATATCGCCTTCAAGGAGCCCCTTTTTGGAAACATTACTGGGCCAGTCCTCCACCCCTGCCCTACCCTCCCTGCCTACCCTCCCTCAGGCTGGCCCACCTTGCCCCCTTATCCCACCTTCTCACCTTGCGCTGCCTGCCCCTCCTGTCAGTGCCACCCAGGACCTGCCTGTCCTACCTACAAGTGTCCCACCTACAAGTGTCCCGCATGCCATTGCCCTGCATGCAATTGCCCAGCATGTCATTGCTCTGCCAGTGGATGCAATTGCCCCGCATGCCATTGCCCCGCATGCCATTGCCCCGCATGCCATTGCCCCGCATGCCAGTGCCCCGCATGCCAGTGCCCCGCCGGCCCTAACGTTTATTATGGAGTCAACATCTCCTCCCCCGGCATTCAGCATTCGGGCAATCTATTCTCGGATGCACCCTGTCGGGAGGGCCCTGACCCGGTGGTCCTCCCGACCCAGTCGCCCGCCCCAACACACCACTGGCCCGCCCCGACACCGTGGTCTGCTCCTACCCCGTGGCCCGCCACGGCCCGGTGGTCCACTCCGACCATTACATCCGCGCACACCCGGACACCCCGGAGGCCAGCCTAGTCGGATACACTCCCCCGCAGAAATCACGGGGTAATTGATCGAAAACGTGGCTCAGTCGAAAAAATGGGGGGCCGGAACAAGGCGCCATCAATCAATCATGTTTACTAGCTACAATTGATACCTCTTTTGCTCTTAACTTTACTACCCGTAAAATCTCGTGAAATCAACTGTAGAGCAAGGACTACTTTTACTGGAAACTAAGGTTGTGATTGTTAAGGAGAAATTATTGAATACAGGAAGACGAGGCCCTGATAACGTCGACGGAATTATCTTAGATGGCGAACGTGAAGGTGGTGGCAGAGTATCCTTATCCGGGGAGGATAGCACTACTGGCCGCGATAAAAATGAGGATGACCCGTTAGAATTCTCATGTTTCCTATCTATACCTTTGACTTCTAGCAGTATTTCATTCCCTTCAATTTCTACCACTCCGCATTTACGGAATGGTTGCCATTCCCCGAATATACCCTTGCCTCACCAGCCCCGACCAGCACAAGCAAGGAGTTCACTCCCCAGCCTTTAACTCGGCCCATACCATCTGGCCTATTACACCCAAAACCAAAATAACAAGACGATAACGCAGCTAGAGTATTCGTCAAAGTTGGTGATTTAGCAAAGTTGGGTTGTTCCTCTGGGCGCCGGGTTCGGATTTCCCTGCCTGTCCCTCCGATAGATGCGCCTTCCCCGGCTCTTACCAAGGCAGTGGAGGCCGTAGCTCGGGGGAGGGGGTATCGAGGGACTATCAGCCCTCCGCCCGTGAAGGGTAGTAGGTCAGGTTCCAGGTCCTCAGGAGACATCTCTATAATTCTAGGTGATGGGGGGCCCGATTTGGAGGTTGGACGTCCGGTCAAGATATATTCTCCTCCAGCGGGCTAGGAGACCTCCGGCCTGTCCACTAGTCCCCGCAGGGCAGATGGGCAAATCAAGGGACTCGCCGTTGATGGTGACTCCAAGAAGGATTTGAATCCGGTTGTCTACCTTTCCCTCATCCTCCTCGTAAACTTAGCGTCATCTTCTCCAACTACAACTGTTTCTGATGTGGTTCTTTCGCCATTCCCCACAGCTCCTACTTCTCTATTAAGCCCGCCCCTCCTGTTTCCTCCTGCTGCCAAGGATGTCACTTTGCCTCGAATAGCATCACTAATCTCAACTGACAGAGCTCTTCAGTCTTCACTACTTTTGCAGCTAAAATCATATTTCGAATCTTGTAGAAGTCTGGTCCGCACGGGGGATGTGATTCCTGTGGGAATTGACGAAGCACTTGCGCGGAGCCTTTACGGGGGTGGGGCCGGAGACGGTATAACGGAGGAACTTTTGACTGGGGGAGTGGAAGAAAAGGGTGACAGAAGAACTTGCGTCGCGTGGTTCAAAGTAGGCAGTATTGGCCCATCAGAAGAAGCCCCCGAGAAGAGCCCGGTTGGGGTGAGAATACCGGATGAGAGAGACAAAGATGACAGCATCTGGGGTGGAGTAGTATTTGTTGATCCAGCAAGCACTCGCATGGCTCAGGCTGGGTCTGGGAGACGGAAGATACCGCCTACTATCAGTTCCACTTGGGAGTACTATCTCGGACTACCTCCGCCTCCTCTACGACTGGCCGCCGTTCAAGGGGTTCCACCGGCGTTGATTGTGCCAGGGCGCTTTGTCAATCTGACTCAGCGACGCCTGAGAGAGTTAGTTTCTGCGGCTACCTAGCAGAGAGCTATTCAGTTAGGATTGCAATCGGTCGCTATCCTATTGACAAGCACTCAAAGATCTATTGGTAAAAGAACACTTGCAATGAGAGCCGCTACTGATGTTGGGGTTCACGTTTTCCACATAGACACCTACGATATCATCTCCGATGGTGGCGCCGGGGACTTAAACACAGAGGGTTTCTTGCGAGCTAGAGTTGATAGAGCTCTCTCCTGCGGTAAAGAAAGCTGCGTCCTACTACTCTCTCTCACCTTGAAGCCCTTACAGCGGCACGAATGGGAGAAGAATTGAACGACATTGTGGGCCAAATGCGTACCGTCATCGCTACAACGACAGAAGTTGACAAACTATCAGAGAACACCCGCAATGTCTTCACCCACAAAATGAAAGTCAGAGCTCCGGACGAAAATGAGAGAGTGGGGCTCCTGGAAGGAATAGTAGATGAGCGAAGAGTCCGCCTGGGCAAAGAAGATGATCTCGGGAACATCGCTGTTAAAACAGCCACTTTGGTAGCCGGAGATCTCCTCGACGTGGTCGAGCATACGGTCGCAGCATCTCAAGACCACATTTTAAGGCTCGAGAAAAAATGCCGCGCCCGCTAAAGATATCCTAATTCCCCCGAGGACCCCTTCTCAGTGGGGGGCTTGGGGATGGCCAGCGGCGGCGGAGCCATCAATGTTCTAAAATGCGACTTCGGAGTAGCCGTTGAAGCCGGGCGCAGGAACTTCTCAGACTCGATCGGCGCGCAAAAGATCCCGAACGTGGGCTAGGATGATGTAGGAGGGCTCGCAAATGTAAACAGCGCCGTCATAGAAACAATCCAACTCCTGCTCAAGCGCCCAGAGCTCTTCGCAACGGGGATGAAGAAGCTCTCCGGAGTGCTTTTCTACAGACCTCCCGGAACTGGAAAGATACTCCTAGCAAAGATGATCTCTACGGAATTCTCCCTCAATTTCTTTTCCACCAAGGGGCCAGAACTACTAAATATGTACATCGGCGCGAGTCGGAAGCCAACGTCCGGAGAGTTTTCCAGCGCCCTAGGGATGCACGGCCTTGCGTTGTATTCTTCGACGAATTGGACTCTGTCGCCCCTAAACGAGGTAATCAGGGTGATTCCGGGGGTGTCATGGACAGGATTGTTTCCCAGTCGCCGGCAGATTAGATGGCATGAGCGAAGGTGTAGAAGGTAGTGGTGGTGTGTTTGTTATTGGAGCGACCAAATCTACCGGATTTACATGACCAAGTATTCCTACGGCCAGGAAGGTTTGACAAAATATTGTACCTATGTTTCAGACACTCACGACAAACAATTGGCCATCATGGAGGCTCTCACTAGAAAGTACATCACCTCTCTCCTTCCCCTCCACTAAACCGCAATACAGATTCACCCTCTCCCCAACCCTCTTCCTCCGTAGCATATCCGAAACCCTCCCCTTCACCTACACCGGAGCCGACCTGTACGCCCACTGCTCCGACGCAATGCTCAAGGCAATCACACGACAAGCCAACATCGTCGACGAAAAAGTCCAGCGCTTATCCGCCACCTCGGAGGAGCACTTCAAAAGCACACTCCTTTGACAATATTTCTGCGCCCGAAGACGTTCTCGTCGTAGTCGGCGAGCAGGACCTTCTACAGGCGAAAAGCGAATTGGTGGGTAGTGTTAGCGCCAAGGAGTTGGAGCACTACCAGAGAGTTAGAGAGCAATTTGAGATGGCAGAGAGAAGGGGAAGAAAGGGAAGGGGAAAGTTATCAGACAGGCGGCGGTGGGAGAGGAGGAAGATGCTGCAGCAGTAGACTGGAAAGGAAAAGGAAAGGCCTTAATGGTGGATAAAGATGCAGGTGTGGAAGTCGAAGATATAGGGCTGCAGTTGAGAAGTCGCCTAGAGATCGTGCCTGAAGAGCAAGAGTGGGAGGATGGAGCTCAAGGGGATGAACAGGAGCTTTAAGGAAATAGGGTGTGAATGCCGCCATAGCCGAACAAGCGACGCAAACCCGAGAAGCTGCCGACGGTTTCAACGGGGTCCTATGGTATTTTCCGCCCTCCGGTTCTCATGTAGCGGTATCACCCCGGGATATTTTCACAAGTGAAGGATATCTGTGGGCGATGTGTGAATTGGGGGATGTTCTTGATTTCAGAGCAAGCTCAATTTGACTGTACTTTATTGTAAGGTTATTCTAGAAAACCGCTCGATTTTATGATATCGAGCTAATTTCCCACTTGAGCGATAGCTACTCCTCGAGCAGTGAGATTGCTATTACAGACCATAACCCCAACATCACCTCAGTATCTACATCAAAACATGACGCAAAAAATGAAAAAAACTAGTCTTTCTTTATATAGACTGTATGGTTTATCTCAAAGTAGGATCTGATAGTCTGATAGGGCGAGGCTCTGGTGGCTGTGACCAGATAGGGGAGAAAATTTTCCCACAGAGCGTTAGCCACCACTGCTCTCTATCCCCTCCCCCTCCCCTTTCTCCATCACCATCCATATTATTGACTCACTGAAGAACTCCCCCGCAACTCTCCTATTTGATTCTCTTGTTCTTTCTCTTCTTTCCTTTGTTTGGATTTTCTTCTTCAATCTTCGCATTTATTTCACCTTTTTCCCCTGGACGGAAATCGTCAAGCGCATCAATACAGATGAAAACCTGCCTCAACGAAGAAATTGTCGTCCTCAACATTCGCATCAGCTCCGCAAGCAGGAGTCCTCTGCCACCAATCTCCTTTTGGCTTTCTTGAAAGGCTTTACGTAGGTAAATCGGGATGCCACTTCTTCCTACCAGCTGCACCAGAATAGCTCCGATCATGTTAGTGATTGTCTGCTCTTCTGAGCAAGGAAATCGCAGTAGAGGCAGGCGACCATGATACCTTCCTTTATTGGCTGATCGCATAGGCTGTCAATCACCAAGGAACTAGTATTTCTCCTAGTCAGTCGCATTCGTTTCCTTCAAAGAACCCGGCCCCTTACCTCAGATACTATATGTCTTGCCCACTCCCGGATTCCCGGAGCAAAATAAGACAGGCCTTATCGGCTCCACCGTCACCCCCCCTCCACTCCCGAAACTCACTTGCTTCCAACAGCCAACCCCCAACACTCCCGAATCGGTCGGTGCGCAGGCATTGATGCCTGTTGTTTGGCTCCAATGGAGAGAGCCAATGGACAATCTGGGCATCCTCGTCGGAATTTTAGAAGTTGGCGTTGAAACTATCCCTTATGTTGCCACAGTCGGTATTGTCGTGGCCGAAGTTCATCGAGTGGACATTGGTAGTGTTGGCCATGACGCTCTGTTCAAAATTTTGGCTCAAGGTAGAAGTTGCGCAGCGATCTGGTGAGTTTATGAACACTCTACGAGCAGAGCTGAGGAAAGCGGAGCGATGTGACTTGTGGTGCGACACTGAAGGTCAAGGTCACCAACAAGAGAAAACGAGAGAAACTATAATTGATAAATTGAAGTTGAAAGCCGAACACTGATGGCTATGACAAACCGAAGCGATCAGTTCTCAGAAAAGTGATGAAGGATGATGGACGAAGAACGGTTCCCATCAACCGAAAAAATTCCACACTTGACCTCCGTCCCCCCAAGTGGTTTTCCACACCGATTAACTAACAAAAGCCTATCCGCCAATATTGCTCACTTGCGCGACTACGTAATAAGCTACGTAATCCACAACAATAACGAAAAATTAAAGGAGAGCTATCTAAGAGTCCGACAGTACTTTACTAGTGGAACTAGTTCTCATGCTAAGGAGTCAAAAGAGTGTGGCGAAATGCACAAGCTCTCTGAGTAGACAGTAGCTTTTCGAGGTAGAATCTCCACAAAGCAGTTGGCCAAAAACAGAAAGGATGCCCTTTATCAGAGTTTGTTTACATATAAATCTACAAGGGCCTCGCCTTCATCAATCCCACATTGGATAATGATTTATGGAATGGGAATATGCGCGGTAACGAAGAAGCAGCATGAAAATGAGAAAAAGCTAAGAGAGAAAGGAAAGAATGCTGGAATAAAATACCCGCCGACTGCGAACCTGAGGGCTAATCAAGGTCATCTAATGGGAGTGCAGGTTGGGAGCTAAGGTTGTTGGAGATTAACCATTTTAGGCTGCTCATCCCGCAGGTTGGGAAATGCAACTACGATAACCTTAAACAGACGGTTGCTTCCTCAACGTCCTACCACTGTTAGCCTCTCACCCTCTAACACCCCGACCCTGCCTTACTAATGCGACAATATCAAACACCAATCCACCTTCAATGAAACTCGAACACTATCGATAGCCGAACACGAACACCAACCTCACCCTCGGCGACGTACTCAACCCGAAGCAGGTGGCATAACTCTACTCTCAGCCATGGAGCTTCTACCTCGGAAGCCTCCTGGCAAAGCGAAACGGAATGATGACCTAAAGATGGAAGGTGGGGGAGCAATTTGGCATGCGCTGGAAGTGTGCCGGGGAAGAAGTTTCCTCTGTTGATAATGATATAAGGCGACCTGATCTTCCCTTTGTTTGCTTCGCCAATCAGTCACTCATCATGTTTTCTCTCACGAGCCTACGGTCATCTCTTGTCTCGTCAAAGTCATTCGTTATTGCACACAATCTCTTTATTCTTTCTTGTTCTCTGAATATTTCCCCTCTATCGTCATTGCTCCTACCAATAAAAGTTCTATATCGTTCGGTAACTTAGGGTTAGATCCACTGCACCCAACCGCCCTATAATTGTTCAAAACTGTTTCCCTCCAGGGAATTTACTCACCATACCTCATTCAAATCTGAGAGGTGACAACGATAACATTGACACCTCAGGACAAAGAGGCCGAAGAATATGGCCGCGACCGGCATTGATCGTTTTTCTTCTTTGGCATTTTCTCTTGTACGAACCCTTGCGAACCTTTGCAAACGTTTGTCTATACTACTAACCCATATGGATGGTGGACGGTGAGTGCTCCTATCTTCCCCACATACTCCTACCCCCATTATGCCTCTCCTCCGTGCGCCCACAATGCCCACCCCTTCCTCCCACACCCTTCCCCCCACTTGCACTTCCCCCCCTCGCTCCCCCTGTATGTCCTCCTTGATGGAGGATCGCTAACAATCGTGTGCTCGGATGTGTTGTTGGGTGGGGAGGTTGTGGTGTCTATTCTCTATAGAGGTTGCTAGCCACGGTTCACCTTAAGTATCATAGTGAAAACTCTACTCGTACATGTGGTAGCCCTATGCTCCGCATATGCCCTATACATCGGTTCATGCCCTAGAACGTTCCTGATGTCCACACTGTTAGCTCTATTAGCTATGCAATACTATGTTGAGGTACGGCTACCCACTTAGGTCATGCATATGGGTTAGGTCTATCATTGGTTGTGCGGGAGTGGGCTTGGCACGGGGGTTTTCCTTTAAGTAGTTTTCTCTTTTGTACGACTATTTATTAACGAACATCTCACCTCACACAACGTACCACACACATCCCAAGTTCCCAACACACACTCTGGTGTCCCTTTATACATGTGAGCGTTCCCCGTGCCTCTGCTATCTCTGCTCTCAGGCAGTGCTCCACTACTAGGATTATTATGCCATCACTCCTCCCCTCCCACCTAAAGCTTTGCTCGAGCAAGTCCCATGTGCTAGCCTATAGCCACTATTAGTCTAGATTCCGAATATAAAAAGGATTAATATAGGATTGACTGATGATACTGACATTTACAATGTGCTTATGGAAACCCATGCCAAAATGGTGCAGAGAAAACTAACAGGTCTTGTTCCGAGAAGACGAAATCTCCCTCACCATCCTTTGGCTTTCTGTGCATTTCCTTTTCGAAACCGTCCTTCAAAGGGGCCCCAATTGATCTGATCTCCCTTGATTTCTACTTTCCTGACGCGCATTGTGCGTTTCCAAGTTGGGCCGTCATGGGCACAGGTAACCTGTGGGTTTTCGGTTTCGGCGATTTCCTAAATCTCCATAGTCAGCTTGTCAAAAGTTCTCGTGATCATGTTCTTAATGAAAAGTACGATCTTAACCTTCCCGCCGGAGCTGTCCAGCCACCAACTGGTGTCGCCTCTAAGGCTGCCGATAGTCTGGGAAAAACCGCACTCGACAACTAGGGTTGGCCATTCGTTGTAATCCGGGGATATTAGTTCCTCGTTAACTCTAATGTGACCCTTTTCCACTGCCATTAGATCACCGAAGACCCTGTGGGCCGCGGCCAGTGTTCCCAAGCGTCCAGTCCATCCGTCTTCGGCCCTGGACGGGATGGACGGCAATACCGAAAGGGCGCCCGGGGCGGGTAGGTGTCTTGGCTTCCGCCCGGACGACTCCCCGGGACGGACTGGTGGGGACCGCAGGTGCCCCGGGTGGCGCAACCTTCCGGGTAACTCCGGATGACTGACGGGCCCTGTGGGTGACTGACGGGCCCCACCGGTAACCGGCGAGAACTGCTGGTGACGGGCAAGGACTGTAGATGACGGGTGAGGGTTGCAGAAGACGGGCAAGGACTGTAGAAGACGGGTGGGGACTGCAGATGAAGGGGGGGTGAGGACTGCAGATATGATTCGGGAGTTACCGATCCATCGAGGACTGTAGGGCCCTACAGTCATCCTCTTAGACGGTAGTCTTTTCCAATGAACGGACGCTCTTGCCCTACAGCTCGAGACAGACGCCCGGGATGCCCGGGACTGCAGTCCTGGTGGTGCCTACGGGGCGGGTGGGACGCGTGGGAACACTGGGGCTGCCTCGTGTGCCCCGCTCGGCATGGTAATTGTACGAGATCGGACTAGACGCTTAATGGATGCTGCTGGGCGGTGTTTGTTGAGGTGCAAACCGAGGTTGGAAAGGGGTGGGGAAACGGTGGTTCAGTAAATAGAGGGGGGAGAAATCAGACCATGAGATATATCATGACAGTACATCAAGCGGGCTCCTGTATCTAGGGCATGTCACAAATGCACACGGGATTCGTAAGCCGCTATTGGGTTGCTGGGGCAAACATGGGGTACACGCGGCAATTTGCGCCGGAAAATCCCAGGCTTTGCTGCTCTATGCGCTTAGCGAAGGAGCTTTCGTTTAATACATTAATGACAGGAACTCACCAACAACCCAGATCTTCATGTCCACACTACGAGTAGAGGCTTGCGACATTCCCAAACCTTGGTGAAGGATATTCCCCGACAAAGATGACCTGTGAAGAATCAAAGCCAGGCTGCGCGACTTGGATGAAAAGGGGTAATTAAAAATGTAAGGCTGAAAATTTCTCAACAAAATACTAGCTTGGGGATGATACAAGTCCTGGGGTTTGCAGCACTTTTGGAAGATATGAGTGATATCATGTGATTTGATAAACACAAGTGACAATTTTTCGGGCTGTTTAAGGCTACCCGGGCTTGCCACCTGAGCGACCCGGCCCGGCCCAATCTCAGCCCGGGCCCAATTGCGAGGCTTGCTTGGGGTCTCTAAGCTTGCGTGAGGGTGGGCAAGTCCTTGATGAAGAAATCCCATTGTGGTATGTCAGGTTTGGGTATACTAATGGACCTGTGATTAGGGTTGGTCTTGAGGGGCTTGGTTTCCGGGGGCGTGATAGTGTTCCAACTATCATACGTGGGTTAGTTATCACAAACTAGATTTATTCTAGTCGAATTTTTTTTATATTATTTACATTAAACACACCGGTTTGTTTCCTATCGCACCGTTTCCTCCGAGCCCTTCACACGGGCTCATGCTCCACGACGACTTTCCCCTACAACGAGGGTTTCTACCCGTGCCCTATCGATTCACCATCACTCCGCCGGCTCCAAAAATACTAACCCAAAATTCCTGCTCGCAGCGGCTAGCGAGAGTAGGGTTCGGGTATAGTCGGCTTCTGTATGGTCGGAATTGGCCTCCTCTCGTCTCAAAGGCATCTTTACTACTACCTCATACCCTCTCTCTACTACCCACAAGATTGGCGCTCGGTCATATACAGTGTCTGCCTGGCAGATATTGACGCCCTCTCGTTCCAAAAGCATCTTTACTACCCTCGAACGCCCGCCCTCCGCCGCCCACGAAAGTGGCGTTCGGCCAGAGCAGGTGGCTGCCTGGTTGGGATTAACGTCCTCTCGTTCCGAAAGCACTCCTACTACCCCGAATACAGCCTCTCCGCCGCCAAGCAGAGTGGCGTCCGGCCAACCCAGCTGTCCTCATAGTTAAGATTGACCTCCTCTGGTTCTAAAAGCATCTTTACTACCCCCGAATGCCCCTTCTCCGCCTCCAAGCAGAGTGGCGTCCGGCCAAACTAGCTGTCTCTATAGTCGGGATTGGCCTCCTTATTGTAATTCACCGGCACTCTCTCCGGCACTGTCACTAGGGTATACAACTCGGTGAATGGTGCGAAAGGCGGGGTAGCGGTGAAGGCAAGGCGGGGTAGCGGTGAGAAAAATAGGGGTAAATCGGTGAGAACTTGACCGAGGCAGTGAGGGGTAAGAGGATAGCGTCATTAGGACCATATGGTATGATGTTAGTGGGAAGACTATGAGGGCGAAGAGATCTGGGCTTCTGTACTTAAGGGTTCGGTTCACGCACAAGTGTAGAAGACAAGTCAGCGAATAATTTGTTTCCTCTCCTACGTCTTTTGATCCTCTCCTGGGCTTCTTTATGTACGATTGGTAGTTGTTCAGAAAAAGATAAGACTCCTCTCGTTCCAAAAGCAGCCCCACTCCCCCTCATGTCCGTTCATCGCAGCCCGCGAAAGTGCCGTTTGGTCATATTCAGTCTCTGCCGGGCGGGGCTTGACGTCCTCTCGTTCCAAAAGTATCTTTACTACCCCCTATGTCCATTCTCCGCTGCCCACGGGAGTGGTATTCGGCCAGATTTTATGTCTGCGTGGTCTGGATTACCGCCATCCCGTTCCAAAGGAGACTTAACTACCTCCTCGCGCCCTTTCCTAGCTGCCCACGCGAGAGCAGTACTCCCCGTGCAATCGGTTGCGCTAACATCCCATTCTTTCACCTCCAATACAGCAGCAACTATACCCACTATCCCAAGAAATGCTGCCCCGTGGAGCCCTGTAAATCGCATAGGTCCTATATTCTCGACAAGAGAAGTGACCTGATCACCATGTTTATTATAGTGCAATAGCAGCAGTTGAGCAGATATATGCTCATCAAATCTGTCGAGAAGCCTGAGTGCAAGTATTCTGACATTTTCCATCATCCCCATTCTGGCGTGCTTCCCCCAGTAAATTTAAATAGAGGCATATTCTAGAAAGGGCATTGCTGGGGGGGCCGAGTCAACCATTGGGTGAAAGATCCCTGATACATTCAAAATTGAGGTATGTCAAGCAAACCTCTGCAATCGTTGAGTGGGGGCTAGGGAACAGGGTCAGGTACGTAAGAGAGATGCTCTTGCAACGTGAAGTGCACCAGCCGTACCGTGGACGAAGACGCCTCGACTTTGACAAGACCCTAGCAAGATGATAGGAGTGTCCGTAACACGGGAATGCTTTTCGGATCCAGATCTAGAGATCCCATGTCCACTGCCAGGGCATGACAGAGCTCCTCGGCACGTAACGGCTGTACCGAATATAACACCCACTTCAGGACTTTCAACCTGAGCACTGATTTATTTCCCTTCTGCCCCTTCATTCGGGCTAGAGTTGCCGTATAGGCATCGCTCAATCCATTGCCTCGCGCCATCTCTTCAAGTTTCTTTCTCCGAAGACCAATTGTGACTTCGCCTAGAACGGCCTCAATATTTAGCGAAACGAGGAGGAATCTACACAATCTTTCGTAAGTATACATCGCTGATAGGATAGAAAAACTAAATGCTCCTACGCACATATCAGACATCTTGTCCAGAATAACTTGAACAATATCCACCCGCAAATCGTCGTCCATCGCCTCAGGCCCCCCACCCCATTTAACCTCATCTCCAGGTAATTCCTGATGTCATCCGTGCTAGGACTAATGGGTATCACGACCGTCTCAGCGAAATATCTTTGAATAGTTCCTCCGATATGGGGCCTCCTGGTGAGGAATATTCTCGTCCTCGGCGACCCCTGAACAATATCCCTGAGCAACTCAAGAAGCTCGGGCGGGTGCTTCGGTAGGTATTCGTCGAGCGCATCAATACAAACGAAGACTCGGGGAAAAGAAGCAAGGGCGATCCCCAACATTTCCATCATATCGCTAATGAGCAACCCTCTACCACCAAACTCCCTTTTCGCCTTTCGAAACGCCTCGCGTACACCGCTTGGGATACCGCATTTTTTGAGCCAACCCGAAATCACGCTAAGGCTCCCTAGCACAAAAATGGTGCAAGAAGCGAGCTTGAGTAAAGCTTGGCCCAGGCAGATCATACTCTTCAGGAAATTCTTTCCCTAGAAAAAGCATCCTGTGGCAAATTATTCCCAGAATCTAACTCTAGGGGGCAACTCTCATGCAAATCCCATTCGCTTACTGAGCCACACCTTGTTTGACTCCGTTAGCGTGATTTCGGGTTAGCCCAAAAAATGCGGTATCCCCTCTACCTACTACCTGCTTCAGAATAGCTCCAATCATGTTGATGATTGTCTGCTCTTGCTGAGCAAGGAAGTCGCAGTAAAACCCTGCAACCGTGACATCTCTATCCCCCGTCTGATCGCACAGCCTATCGATCACCAAAGAACTAGTATTTCCCACTGTCAGCTGTATTCGACTCTCTCATAGAATCCCGCCGCTTACCTGAGATATGTCTTACCCACCCCTGGACCCCCAGAGCAAAACAAGACAGCCTTATCCGCTCCACCCTCACCCTCTCTCCACTCCCGAAACTCGCGAGTTTCCAAAAGCCAATCCCCGACACCGCCGAAACGCCCGGTGCGCAAGGTTTGATGCCTGTTACTTGGCTCTAGTGGGGAGAGCCAACGCATTATCTGTGCATCCTCGTCGCACCCGCAGAAGATAGTGTTGAAATAATTTGATATGTTGGCGCAATTGGAATTGCCATCGCCGACGTTGACTGATTGTCTATGCGTAACGTGGGCCATTGTATTCTGTCTACAGCGTTAGGTGAAGGTATAAATCGTTGGCCAATTTGTTGTAGTGGTATCGGGGGAGTTTAAAAACTTTGTGCGAGCAGAGCTGAAGAAAGCGGGGCGATGTTGCTTGTGGTGTAACAATACTTGCGCAGTATCCAGCCACCTCCGCCCCTACTTCAACTTTAAGTCTATTACACTGCATCCCAGTCGGAATTCATGTGGCGGGAGTAGTTGGCATCACCGTATGAGGGATACTTCTATAAAAGGAGCGGACGGCGATCATTAGGTGGCGTTAGGAAAGATTAGTGCGAGAGATCGCCCCTCCTTGCGGATATACTCTAGATGGCAGACAGGACTTCTTCAAGCTTCACCGTCGACTCCCAGGATACATGGTTACCTATAATGGGCCATACAGGACACCGCCGTTCAGAAAATATAAGCCGGGTATTAAGTTGGGGAAGTGAAGGAACGAGGACAAGAGACCCGATTTGGATGAGTTCTAACTAGAACTAGAAGGGATGAAATAAAAACAGTAAATAATAAATAGAGGGCGGGCCCCCTATCGGAGTCCACTTACATAAATCGAGTGAGTTCTTGCTTTTATTAATTAGGTAATTATTTATAGTAAAGAAGAAGGTAGAATGTAAGTGTGAAAAGCCGAGACAAATGAAAGATGCGATAACGAAATATGATACCGTACAGGAGGAGCATTATACCTACACCGTCACCTATTTATTCTATTGTTGACTCTCCAATACCCGCTTTTTACCAGTAAGTTCGCACTTCCCCCCACCAGCCCCTACTGTCATCCTCCATCCCACTAGCCCACCTCTCTGCTGCGGTGTTTTCCCCCTTGATCTTTGATTGTGCTTTCTTCTTCCATTGCTTAAACAAGAGGGCTAATCTAGTATGGGGAAGGTGGTTGATATCAGCGCCCTGTCGTTCCAAAAGCATCTTTACTACCCCCTCATGTCCGCCCACCTTCGCCCACATGAGTGGTGTCCAGCCAGTTTTGGGGTCCTTCTGGTTGGGATCAACGTCCTTCCGTTCCAAAAGCATCCTTACTACCCCTTCATTCCCGTTCCCCGCCGCCCACGAGAGTAGCGTTCGACCATAGCTTCTGTGTTCCTGGCAAGGGTTAATGTCCTCTCGCTCCAGAAGCATCTTTACTATCGCCTCATGCCCATTCAACGCCGCCGACAAGAGTGGTCCCCCCTGGTTGGGATTAACTTCCTTCCATTTCAAAAGCATCCTTACTACCCCCTCATGCCCGTTATCCACCGCCCACGAGAGTAGCGTTCGATCATAACTGTTCTGTTCCTGGCAAGGGTTAATGTCCTCTCGCTCCAGAAGAATCTTTACTACCCCCTCATGCCCGTTCTTCGCCGCCCACGAGAGTGGCGTTCGGCCATAGGCGGTGGCTCTCTGGTTGGGATCGACATCCTTACGTCCCAAAAGCACCTTTACAACCTCTTCGTACCCTTTTCCAGCTGCCCATAAGAGAGCAGTACTCCCCGTGCAATCAGTTGCGTTAACATCCCACTCCTTCATCTTCAGTACAGCAGCAGCTATCTCCACTATCCCAAGAAATGATACTCCGTGGAGCCCTGTAAATCCCCTAGGTCCTTCACCCTTGGTAAGATAAAGGCCCCTGCTACAATGTTCATTATTATAGTGCAATAACAGCAGTTGAGCAGATATATGCTCATCAAATCTATCGAGAAGCCTGAGCGCAAGTATTTTGACATTTTCCGTCATCCCCATTCTCGCGTGCTTCCCCCAGTAAATAGAAGCATATCCTAGAAAGGGAATCATTGGGGGGGGCGAGTCAACAATTGGCGAAAGCTCCCTGATACATTCAAAATTGAGGTATGTCAAGCAAACCTCCGCAATTGTTGAGTGGGGGCTATGGGATAGGCTCGGGTTACTCAAGAGATGCTCCTGCAGAGTGAAATGCACCAATCGGACGGTGGACGAAGACGCCTCAACCACGACAAGACCCTGGCAAGATGACAGGAGTGTCCGTAGCGCAGGGATGTTTTTTGGCTCCATATCTAGAGATCCCATCTCTACTGCGAGGGCATGACAGAGTTCCTCGGCCCGTAACGGCCGTTCCGAATACAACACCCACTTCAGCACCTTCAATCCGAGTACCGGTTTATTTCCCTTTTGCCTCTTCATTCGGGCTAGAGTTTCCGTATATGCATCGCTCAGTCCACCGCCTCGTGCCATCTCTTCAAGCTTCTTTCTTCTCAGCCCAACCGTCACTTCTCCTAGAATAGCCTCAATATTTAGCGCGACGAGGAGGAATCTGCACATAATCTCATGTAAGCGCACATCATAGATAGGATAGAAAGACCAAATGCTCCCACGCACATATCAGACATCCTGTCCAGAATAACTTTCACAATATCCGCCCGTAAATCGTTGTCCATCGCCTCCGGCTCCTCATCCCTGTCCAGCTTCATCTTCAGGTAATACCTAATATCATCCGTGTTAGGCGTAATAGGTACCACGACCGCCTTGGTGAAATATCTTTGAATAGTTTCTCCGACATGGGGCCTCCCGGTGAGGAATATCCTTGTCGTGGGCGACTCCCGAACAATATCTCTGAGGGATTCAAGAAGCTCCGGCAGATTCTTCGGTAGGTATTCATCGAGAGCATCAATACAAATGAAGACTTGGGGTAACGAAGCAATAGCCGTCCTCAACATCCCCACCAAATCTGCAAGCAGGAGCCCTCTGCCGCCAATCTCCTTCTGCCCTTCTTGAAACGCTTTCCGTACGTAGATCGGAATCTCGCCTCCGCCTACTAGTTGCTTAAGAATTACTCCCATCATGCTAGTGATTGTCTGCTCTTGTTGGGCAAGGAAGTCGCAGTACAAGCATGCAACCGTGATATCTTCCCCCCTCGCCTGATCGCATAAGCTGTCGATCACCAGGGAACTAGTATTTTCCACCCGTCAACCACTTTTGTTTTCCCCCAAGAATCTCACCACTTGCCTCAGATAGGTCTTGCCCACCCCCGGATTCCCAGAGCAAAACAAGACAGCCTTGTCGGCTCCACCCTCACCCCCCCTCCACTCCCGAAACTCACGCATTTCCAAAAACCAATCTCCGACACCAGGAAATCGGTCGGTGCGCACTCCTTGATGTCTACTATTCGGCTCTAGCGGAGAGAGCCATCGCATAATCTTTTCATCCTCGTCAGACTTATAGACGGTGGTATGTGTGTTGAAACTATCTGTTATAATGCCACAGTTGGCATTGCCGTCGCCAAATTTGATTGAGTGCGCATTTGTAGTGTGGGCCATGATGCTCTGTTCAAAATGTTGGTTGAAGGTAGAAGTAGTGCAGTGATTTCTAAGAGTACGGTACAAGTATCGGGTGGGTTTATAAACTTCTGCGAGCAGAGCTGAAGAAGAGGGGTGATGTGGCTTGTTGTGTGACAATGCCTGAGCAGCATCCAGCCACCTCCACCCTCGAGGATCTATGACTAATTTGCGACATGGAAGAATCCCCCAGTGAAAATTTCTCCTCCTAGAGCGCTGGCCATATACCCTGACTACAAGCTGGCATTCTCGGGACTACAGCGAGGAGGGCTAGAAATTATTGGGGCCTGCGGAATAGTGAAAGGTTGGTTCGTCAGCTCATTGATTACCTGTACCGTAAATTCTGGGTAAACTCGAGCCGCCGCCATGCCTCTTTAGGCAGCCACTATTCCTCTCAAAGACTAACCCCGTGGCGAATTCGCTCTTCCGGGGATAGTAACTGCCATACCGGGAATGGTGGCTGGTCGAGTTTACCCAGAATCTACAGTATGCCATCGCAAGCCCGGAACTTGAATGTCTAGGTAGTCAGGCTGGCCCTCTTCCTTCTCGATGGCATTTTCTACTGATCTACAGGTATTTCATTCACACCCATGAACATAGATTCCGGCAGAGAACCACCTGATATGCCTCATGCCCAGCATATTGATCAATAGGACAGATACATCGTTTACCCTACAAAACTTGCTATCGACGCTAGTATGGATAACCTGATCTTTATAACGGTTCCTACGAAACGGGTAATCCCCCGCGTCAAACAACGAGCAAACCCACTGCCACCTTATTCACCCCGACCTATTATCATTTCCTCCCACTTCTGGCCCCAAATCTCGCCAAAAACCCCACGTCCCCCTCCCCAAGAAGGTCCCCCCTAACACATCTCCATTCGCGGCAATCACTGACCTACCTTTGGAATAATTTACCGTGCGACGCGGCGGCCACGGCTGCAAATGCAAAGGCAAGACAATATTATACTTTAAGACGGAGACTGATATAAACTACCAGATTTTGCAAATAAAGACAAAACAATTTGATCAAAGACCTTCCCTTACCCCACAAAAAGCCCATCATCACCCCCTCATTAAGGGAGCACACTGACCAGCGCCCCTGGTGTTCAGCTCCCTTTGTCGAGCGTTGCCAGCATGGTGGATTCTTTATGGTATGAGAGTTTTTGGAAATTGCGGTGATGTGGGGGACAGGTTAATTAACTAACACATACAGTACTACAATATATTGTGGCCTTACTTTTCTTATTATTATGATATATCTCACTCGCGCTTCCTAGAGTGTTGAGCTCAAAGTAGCTTCCTATGATGGCTATTTTTCAAAAATTCCAGTCTTTTGGATAAATTACTACAAGGAGTGCGAGTCGTCGGTTTGAAGGGTTTGTCCTTTTTTTTTTTTACTACAATGGGGAAGCGAATTAGGTTGTAGTACGGTAGGTGCGATACCCGCGAGAATAGCGTGGGCTAGGGTTAAGGTGTTGAGTCTAATCGCTACAGGTAGAGTGACGGTCTGGTAGGGGGTTGGTAGCTGCAAGTATATACGGGACCCGAGTACCGTGGGGGGCTCTATAACTTGGAGCGCTTTTATGACTTTTATATGTTGTGGAGAGGTTTGCGTATGCGTTTACATAGTTAGAGTGGGCGGTTGAGATGGTGCTTTTTCTGTTATTTAAGGAGGTCAACAACACCTCCGGGAGGGAGAGCGCATCGTGGGATTTTTTCTCCAGTAAGAAGGAACCGCCCTGGGGGTCTTCGTCCTCCTTTGTTTTCTTCATCAATCGAATCAATTTATCGCAGCTCTCTAGCCTTTAATTTTTCACTTTCATCAAGAGCTCTTGCTTCCGTCTATTTCTCACTTCTCTATCACCCCTCCGGGAGTGTCAGTTGTCAAGACCGACCAAAGAACGCCTTCCGAGGAAGCCCCGCCACAATACTGGTAGATGGGTGTGATAGAGATATGATCATTTGTAGAGTGCCATCTTAGCGCCAAGGTCACGATTGCACACTCACTCAACGGGTCCATGCCATACCGCACTTGATATCTCACCCTTTTCACCCCTACCCCACTGGGAGAGTGGACACCTGCAAATCACAGACCGCCGAAAGGCATAATTCATATAACAAACTGCTTCAGGAGGAAAGTAGAGAAGACAACAACTCCCCATAAAAAGACTTAACAAGAGTATAATACTGGTAGGCCAACAACTACAAGATCGCCGCCCTCGCCTCCTCCCCTCCACTACTAACCTCCTTCCCCTTCATCCCCTCGTGGCTCCCCGAATCTCCGATCCGCATTCGCTTAGCAACGTACCTCTGCGCCACAACGCCAACTGCGAGCCCCACCGCCTCTTCAACCCACTCGACAATCCATTCTCGCGGATCAATGCCGCCAATATCCATTATGTTCCTTATAACGTCCGGTACGGCCCACTCGCCTGGCGCGGCATCCGCCGGGGGTGGGGCGTCGAGCCATTCTAGCCATTGGGCGGGGAGGGCTTGGGATACGGTTGAGTAGGAGATGCCGTGAACAGGGTCGAAGAGGTGGATTGCGAAAACGACGACTTGATCTTCTTGTTCTTCTGGGTTTTCCTCGACCGGTTCCTGCCCCCCGGACGCTAATGTGGAGGGCTGTTGGGAGTAGATTGTCGGCTGGATGGAGAGAAATATATTTGATTTTCTGGTGGGGTTGTCCTTGCTTGTAGGATCTGAGGACGCGTCTGATGTTTGTAGGAACTCTTGTGCATATGATTCCGCCGCGGCGCCCGCAAGTTTAACCCCTTCCTGTAAGCCGGCTGTAGCATGCAGGTCCCGCCTTTCCATCCCTTTATACCAGGGCCCACCAAAGGCACCATCTAGCGACGAGCGTGGCTTCGACCCCCCGCCCCGCTGCACAACGAGAAGGTCACCGCCTTCCACCTGCTGCATCACCCGATCGAAAACTCCGTAAACGACCGTGTCGATAAAGGGGTAGTTCTCAAGGTCGTGCGTAATGTGGATACGTAGCTGTTCGTGGGAAGAGATTGGCGGGGCAAGTGTGTGTAGCAAAGTGGTAAATGTGGGAAGGGCCCTAGATCTCACGTCTCCAGCTGAAACCTCCGCTGTTAGCTGCAAAACGCGAAACCTCGCAGTATGACGGTGGATAGTAAAACAAACCAAGGCCACGTAGAGCACCAGCATTCTCCTTAACTTGCTGTGCCCACTTCTTCCCTTCTTCGCTCTGCTGCAGCTCCTTAACGACCCCTTCCGCGGTCTTAACCGCAGCGGTGGCAGTACTCGCCGCCGTTTCCCAAATACTACCCCACCCCCATCCCCCGCCTCCTCCGCCAGAAGCTCTGCTCGTACTCGCGGTAGAAGAAGCACTAGTCGGTGGCTCAACAGTATTCACCAAAGTGGCCGCCGATCCCTTCTCTCTAAGCGTAGGAGTATTATCTCCCCCTCCCCGCCTAACATCCCCACTATCCCTTCTAACCGGAGGTATTCCATACCCGCCGTACCCCTCCCCGCTATTACGGCCCATGGGCGTACGGGACCTCACACCGGGCGTGGAAACCCGGGGCGTGTGTGGACGAGAAGAAGTTTTGTGTCCGGCGGCGAGCGATTCAAGGCCCGCAAGGAGATCCTGTTCATCCTGGGCGGATGGCGGGGGTCGTGATGTTGAGGCGTCTTCAATGCCTTCGAATAGCTTGTCGAGGTCTGCATCTGGCTTTTGTGTCATTATTGTTTGTTTCTTTTCTCAAGAGTTAGTGGGAGATGGGATGGAAGTGGGTGGACGGAGGGGTGGAAGCGAGGGTGAATCTGGCAAGGCTCGGTTGGTACTGCTGCGTGAAGTCAATCACGAGTGTCATGTGATGGGGATCTGTGCCAAGACATTAGGAGGGCGAGCGCTCTTCAAGATTGATGTTAAATTTAGGTTACTGCACGACCCCGTTACCCCACAACATCCATCATAGTTGCAACTCCCGCTCCTCGCATATCATAATAATATTATTATTATTATGATACGAGTACTATAGAAAACAGCCGAATCCCACACCCTATTTTATCCATATCCCACCATTAACCATCTAGCATACAATCAATCCCTCTCGTCGGTATAGCACTTGCACTCGAGCACCCGAGCACATCGAGCTCCTTCCACCCGCGCGCTAATTATATCCCTTCATAAACAACCTTGTTTGTACCCCCGTTAACCAGCCAACAACAACCCGGCAGCTCCCGGGCCCAAAAGCGTAGCTCTAGTACAAGTAGCTCTCCCGAGTGATTGAAAAAATGACGGCAGCAGTTATCGGGCGTCTATTCAAACTACTCCGGCCGGCCAGCAACGCATACTATCGATAAGGAAACGCTCACTCACACAATCTCTCACTAGCTCTCATACAGAGTCCCTCCCAGACCCCCCAGGATAACACGTAGGAACTCTTGCGGTCTTCATACACATCGTCCCATACGACGCCAACTAGCGAATACTCTCCCACTGCAACGAAACCCAATTATCCTATCACACTGGGCGCAGATGGCAAGAGTAGCATGCACTTACAAATGTAAACCAGAAGGAAGCCGCTGGTAATATTTATCGTTTGGAAAAAGGTTGTTAGAGTAACCGCATCGGATAAATCAAGCCTTGATTTCGTTCAGCAATAGTAACAATACCGGAAAGAAAGGCCGATTCTCTAGCGCGCCCAAGATTCTGCAATTGCTTGTTATTTAGTTCTTGGTCCCCCCTAAGGCTAATGACACCCATAGCATCGCTCGCGGGAACGCTATCACACGGAACATTCTACTACAGCAGTTGGTGGGTATTATAGGCTTGGAGCAAAATGTACCGGCGCATCGCAAGGGGGAATAAGCATCCACCCCCTCCTTTTTAAATGCTAGGGGGCATTGTCTGCGAGGGATAAATATGTTAATAATATGAGGCCATTTCGGATGAGCTACCTCGGGCACAGGGTTAAAGGAGGAGGGGTAGCAAACAATACAAACTACAGACATCCGGCGGTAGTTGTCCACGATGGGATCTCCACGTTCCCAAAGAGGAAAAAAAACACGATAGAGATGTCACGATAATGAATACTAATATGCAACACAGGATTCGGAAGTAAGTGACCGATTTCCATGTACGGCCAAAGGGGTTCAAGCTAGGCGACACCAGACAACAGTAAATGTATAACCGAAGAGCACTGCAGTATCCGTGGCAATGATAATCTTATCCAGGGCGTTACGCCGGGCTTTCGGGATAGGCATCACAAAGTCACTTTCGAGATCTGACGCAGCATGACACTCGTGTTGTTAGACGGATATGCTTGGCTCTGTTACGGGAGTGGGAAGGATAGTTCAGGAGATATGGAGACGGAACGGCTGGTTACGGGAGAATGTTCTATAAAGGTTCCACCCTCAATGTTCTTTTCTTTGTTATCACAGGAGTGTACAGTACAGAGAAACAGGGACATGTAGCAAACACAGAGATAGGTGTGGTGATCCTTGAGAGGATCAGGAAGTAGTATTATGTTTTACTTATACACCTGTCTTTACCGATGGTTTGATTTAGAGCAGAGTTGTGAGCGAGAGCGAATGAACGAAGTATTACAGGGGGGAAACTTACGTTCCATGTCTTTCCTCCATAGTGACTAAGTTCTAGGCGAAATCTCTTAGTCTATTGGCTACTTACGTGCGACCTTCATTTCCATGCATTGACAACTCGCGGGCAAAATCCTCACGAGATTATCCCATCTGATAGACAAGATCCCACGTAACACTACCACTAAAAACGCGGGGGGGGAGGGGGTAGCTTACCATGTTGAAATTTTCGAACTACATGGGTTCTTTGCCTTATCCTTAGCAGCGACTTTAGAGCAATGTCTCGCAATACAGATATTATCACTCGGCACCAGACGGCCGCCGGCCACTGCGCTAGGCAGCTCAACACTACTAGATACGGCACTACTACCGTCTCCACACTCTCTTGCTTACGGGGGAAATATCTCCGCCCAACAATACCATTAGAAATGTAACACCCAATTACCAAGGAATGACTATACCAACTAGGTACGATAGCACGGTTTATGTTGTATTGAGAGCTAAGCATAAAAAAAGTGACAGCATCCAGGACGAGGACGGGAGGCCTTGTGCACAAGGAACCCCCGCCTTGGTGACCGCACTCACGGGGGGCTTATCAGCCAGTTTATCCGTACCCAATACGGATAAGAAACCCAAGATACACTGGTATGATATCCTATGCTATTCCATCAGCTGCACTGTACGGCAACTCCAACATCATTCGAGTAACCTCCCTTCCAAAACTGATGGGAGGGGCTGCATACTATGCAGTGGCCTACCAGAACAATTCCAGCAGACAGAGCAAACATAGTCCCAAGAAAGTAGATATACAAGTCACAAGCATACAGAACCCAAACACTTGGGTCCGAATTTTGTATGGACGGTCAGATACGCATAGATAATTTACCATACAAAGGTTTTATTCCCGTCCCTTCCTTTACCAAAGAATAGTTACACCAGGGATACTAGCCATGGAATTCGGGGAACATTTCTCCTCTGACAAAGAAAGCGAGTGTTTCGTTGGCAGAGCATAGATATTCACCGGAACCCCCCGCTCCCGGCTCTATCGATATCATGAGAGAGAGCACAATGATTGGATACCAATGTCCTTTTTTTTTTACCAAAGATAAAGTATCAGGCGCCTGGACTGTCTATTCCCCGAAGAAGCAGTTAAAAGATCAAGAAAAAATAGTTTTATCGGCCAGTTCCTATGGTCTAATGGCTTAGGAGACTGGTCGGCTAATTTGAAACAGGGACCATCACGAGTTCGAATCCGGGGGACAGTGGATTAGTCGAGCATTTAAAAAAATGCTCGGCGAACCACTTTTTTGCTGGGGGGTAGGTCTAAGGTTTGGTAATGCCCTTGGGGTCAATTCCTGCCAAATGTTGCGGTGGGAGGGCTGGTTAGTGTTCGGGCACTATATCTCCTTAACCCGTACACATATTTCAATGCTAGCCGACTATCCGTACTCTCTTCCCATATCTAGAGAAATCGCGGGGATAAGAGTATGAGTACCGTATTGAGATTTCTACATTTAGCTTCTCCGGGAGAGGGTCGGGAATTCCCCCGGCATCATCGAAGTATGATAACAAAGATCGCCAGATCAAAAATCAAAAACTTGACAGGCTCCGAACACTACGCCTTTAGCACATTCATCCCAGAGAGGTAGCGCTGGGGAAGGGTGAAAACGGGCAAGGATCTAATTCCCAACCTTGGACCGAGAGTTAATTCCTCCTCCATCCTCCTGGGCATGTGATTTTTTTATTTTTTGTATGATACTCCATCCCAAGGCACCAATTACCATCCTATAATAGCTAAGAGTCAAATTTTGAAACCAGGGAGACCAATTCTTCCGAGACCCGCCGCTATACCATTAGCCGGCAGCCACGGACGGAATCAGCCGCTATCCTACTCTGACTCTCACATTGGAAGTACTAGAAGGAAGAAATGGCCGATGGACAAACCGGAACAGGAATCCACAATGGGGAGAATCGTCTCGCGGGGATAAATTAGTTAAAAAGTAAGGTTTTGTGGATGGGGTATTTCAGCAAGAGGGTTGGAGGTATAGCAGACGGGAAGACCCCTCCGCGTTCAAAAAAGTGATTGCGACGGAACTTCAGCAATTGGAGAAAAATCTCACAAGGCAGGATCCAAAGACTTCCAGGAAGCGCGCAATTATAAAAATACAATAGAGGTATACCCCACCATTCACGATCTACAGTAATCCAATTCTAGGGCATGTCCGGGTTTCACGAGCAGAGCACACCAGCGAGCGCTATGCGGAGTGCTTAAATAACCGAATGACCACCCATGACCGCAGTGCAGAATAAAAAGTCCGTGCCAGCCCACTCACACAGTAAATCATCCGAAATTCAAATTCCCAGCGCGCAGCATGAGTATCGTACCAACTGTTGGAAATGATCCCTGGCGGGCCGAGTATCAACCATACTTTAAGGGGTGGGCAGAATGAAGTGTTCGCAAACCGCTGGACGGGTACTGACAGATAGTATGATATGGGAAGAACTTTACCGAACGCGAGAACAAGAGAGAGAGAGATTAAAGGTCAAATGGGGTTTGTGTTAAGAACACTTTTTTCGTTAGCTTTGTTCACTGTGTAGAAAGGGCTTGTTAAGAGGAGAGAAAAGGAAAGAAGCGAAACGGAGGGAGGGGGCAAAAAGACTAGAGGCATCGTAACCGATGACAAAGTCATGTCAACCGTATGACTAAGCATCGGCAAACAATCCATGATATCCAACGCCAAAAACCGGGGAGCGAGAAACAAATATTTGTCCGCTCACCCGAGCCAGCGATACGCAGGCACCCGACCACATCCCCTGCTCGTGCACTATCGCGCTCGCCCGAAGAGTCACGACATCGGAGGATGGGGACACATCCAGAAATTCTGGTACCGGTGGAATGCCCACCGTGGGAATTGGGATATGGATACCGGCATCCTGCATGTCGCCTGTTTATTCCGTATCATATAAGCTCCTCCCCACGGCAACATACCGGTACCACTCAGCTCCCCCCCCTTCGGTGAATTGCCCTTCAAGTGGTAGTTATTACTTATCCCAACCCTTTGAAAACTGCCCACCACTCGAAGTAGCTTCACCGCTTGATGTTGGTGGGAATTCACGAACACTCTCATCACTGCGCGAGGTGATATGTTAGCCCACTGCGTAGGAGTGCCTTGCCCTCACCCACGCACCCCCCGCACCAAGCTAACCAAACACTATCACCCAGTGCTGTGCCGTACAGTACGTCCCCATCGTGCACCAAATCCATCTTGAAGGAATTATTTAGCATCTACTCGTACAGTACTCCCCCCAGCGCTTCTAGCGAGAACGTGAAGGTAAACTGCGATACGGTAGTCACCAAAACCATCCTGATCCAAATACAGAAAATCACGTGATCTACATCGGCCACCCCGCACTCATCCTTCGCAAAGACCTCACAACGAACCACTCTCCACACGATCTGCGGGAGTACGTACCAAGGCATTACGATTCCAAACCCGCACACTCCCCGCCCGAACGAGAAAATCCCCTTCCGCAGCGAATTGGTAAATCTGGCAAACCCATTGGATTCAATTCATACCCGTCGGCGCAGAAGCAAGACATAGCATCAAGTTTCCGTCCACCGCCTTATCATACCGGAAGGACACCTATCCGCATACCACCACAGCACCAACAACAAACCTCCGCGATTTCTTAGAATTCCGCCGCGACGCTACTATCGAAAATGCCAGTGGTAGTAGTAACGGAGCGTAGAGCACCGGCAGAGTACTAGTACTAGTACGTCACCCCTAGCTAAAGCCTCAATCGCCCCATCTCTCTCACGCCGGTACTTGCCCATCGCCATCGCGTATAATACCATCACCTAAACCCAGCACACGACAGAAACAACCACCATTATTAGCAGCAAACAACCGACCGAGACCAACCACAAGAGCATGCTATCTCGCTTGGGATTTTCGCACCGATGACTAAGGCGGTTGGATCTGACAGTACGGTACCGGTACTACACGTGGGCACCGGGCGATCAATCGACTCCAGAGTGAATAAGTCCGCATAGTATGATAGTACCGCAATAATCTCGAAGAGCGCTTCACGAAGGACATCAGAGCGGGTTCTCTTTTCCACGGTTCGTTGATAATGTAGCCTCTGCTCCTCAATCGCGCTACGGTAATGGCTCTCTACCCTGCACCGGTAGAATTGGGAGAGGAGAGGGAGAGGGAGAGATAATGCACCAGTAGAGTACTAGTACAGGTGGTTTTCCACGATCGCGTACGATGCCGCCGACAAGGCAAGTTGTAAATTCAACCCGTAGTATTTTATAGCATACATCACATCCAAACACCGGTAGACTAGATAAAGCAATTCCAACCCACGATACCGAGTCGTATTTTACCCTAGAGTTATCCCAACCCCAAGAAAAACCCACAACCATGATATGATACCACACCGTCCCCAGTCAGCCCCCCCCCCCAGCAAAGCAAGTCCCAATTTTTCCGCCGCTGAACCCTAACCCTCCCACCCCTCCCACCAACACCAGAACCGTACCGACTCGCAGAACTACAAGTATATAACCCACCACACCCCCCACACCCCCCTTCCCCCAGCAGAAAGTTGACACCCGGGAAAAAATT
>Ga0307509_10002882_pt1 | contig 27217 bp, 18 predicted proteins | sample 10_EM_MG_FD_202245 | JGI IMG/M metagenome (GOLD analysis project Ga0307509, IMG submission 202245) | Populus trichocarpa ectomycorrhiza microbial communities from riparian zone in the Pacific Northwest, United States - 10_EM | ecosystem: Host-associated > Plants > Roots > Unclassified | place... | reverse complement strand
ACTTTTGCAGAAAAGACTTAATCTTTTTTTAAGTAGCATACAGCTCTTGTCCTTCTGAATACCTTTCTCTCTATGCTACTCTTTTTTTTTTTTTTTTTTTTTGATCAACTAAACCCAGATCGGATTTGGCCTGTTTTGAGGACCCACTTTGTATCGCATTGCACTATATGGGATCCCGAATTGAAGGAGTTCGTGAACGATCTAGAGGTCAATTACTGGATTAGTCCTGCGCATGCTGGTATTTTCCTTTTCCTGCTTTCAGAGGGGCTAATTTTTAGACTTTAAAGGCGGGGATACTATATTCGACGAGTGACGAGCGGTGAAACGAAACGAAACGAAACGCCGAGCAACTCACAACTAAAACGATCGCGCGCCCAAGTGCGGGGGGAAAATCGTTTCTCTAACAACCACAGACTCACGCTCAACGACTCCACAGTTCTCTTTCAACTAACTAACTGGCGAGGACAGGAGTATATATCAACAATAACACCCTATTCCCCATGAGTGCCCATGCTATGCCATGTGAGTCTCTCCTTCCCCCTGTGAGCACTCCCGGGCAAACAAAAGGAAAACAAACACTTTCCCGCCTCTCGGCTTCCAGCTCTTGCCGGCTGAGCTTACAGTAATTCCGCTTTTCTCCCTGCTTTCCGGCAAGTTGCAGGATCCCAGAACTATCGCGCATTCCTGCATTCGCAATGCTTCCCACAAACACCCGCGAAGCCGAAGCCGTATGCCCGATTCCTCAGCGCATTTCCGAAGCCACAAACAAGCGCTCTCCCGGAAGCTATCAAACAACAAAGGAAGTATCCGGAGAGTATGGCGAGCAGCACCATTTCTAACACTAATGAGGGTCGTGAATACGTCCTAAAGGGGTAGAACAATTCAACATGGTATGGTGCCGGTCATTGGTAATCTGGGTACTGTAACATTGATCTGGGTGCTGAATAATCATGCCAAGATGCCGGATTTGGTAACTGGAACAAGAACACTTACCATTTTCGGCAATTTTATTGCTTATTAATTAGGAAATATAAGGGAATATTGGAGAAAATTAGGGTTACCCTGCCTTTGGGACCTGTTTTTCGGGGGTGGGAAGGGGGTTTTTGGTGGTGGAGCAGGGGTTTTGGCATGTAACATTCACCTCACCCCCATACAAAACTCTCCAACTTCAAACCCTTATAACTCCACAACCAGTTCTCTTTTCACAGGTTTAAGAGCGACCACCAATAGAGTACATCAAGTAGTATATGGTTTCGCTCTTAAAAAAAATATAGGTCATATTATGGTGGAGTAGTAGACCTTCAAAGTTGGGAACACTTTTCACGAAAAATACCCAGGTTACCCGTGACCGGCACTATACTTCTCGTGCCGGACTACATCCCGGCGGTGGTGCGACAACGGTTGAAAGAAACGTGGACGGGATGCGAAAGATCTACAAAGGCTGGGACCCAAGGTGCTCTCTTCCTAACCATCTATTCCCTCTCTCATCATGCCAACCCTCTCAAAGAGATAGGAAAGCTGCTGGCCCTGAGCGAGTCGGGTTACAAATAGAAACTTTTCATTCGCGAAGAACTCACAAACTAGTCCGACCCGTCAGGCACCTTCACCCTCCTCGGCGACGCTGCCTTACCTGACTTCAGGCAAGGGAGCATGTCACTCGAGGGCGCTGCGGTTCTAGGTGAGTGTCCTTCCCGTATATCCTCAAAATCCGACCTCTCGTTAGTTCTATCGGTATAGGAAACATGCTGGAAGAATTGCACTACGAGGGTAGTACAGAGGGGCAATGTCCAGCAGCGCCTTTATCACCTACACGATGGGCCGGAGCAGCAAGAGAGGGACGCGGGAATGCCTCGCCTGGAGGGATCTGGAATTTGCGCCTTGGTTGCTCGGGTATGAAGTTTTGAGGGATGTAGAGGCGCATTGGCCAAAGAGAGTAGAGAAAGAGAGGATGGGAGTAAGATGGGATAAGGAGAAGTTTAGTGCGAAGATGATGTGGGGGGCTGCGGATTCTATGCTTTCTTTCTTTCTTTCTTTTTTTTCTTCAGGTTGCATGTGGCTTGTGTCTTGTTCACACCGGGGGACAAAAGTGGATGAGTTTTCGTACAGCGCAACTATCGCTAAAAAAAATAAAAAAATTACCCCAGCACCCGGAAGGCCCAAAGTCCAACACAATGCCAGCCACACAACATACGGCACCAACACATGATAAAGAATGAATACCGATAAGGCCCCAGAGGCCTTGCTACACCTTGTATAAAGGTTGTCTTCTAGGCCGAGAGACGGTGGAAATAGGTGCAAGTCTAGCACTACAAAGCAGGCTTGCTGCAGAGAGAAAGTTAAGTTACCCAGCAGACACCATCAACTGATATGGAAGTGCACGACTCCGATTGGTAAAGTACCTGGTACTAGCGCATCAACGGTATGCATTATTATCCACTCTGACATCAACCGAAATTGGGGATTTACTATTAAATGAGAGTTGCATTCGTATTTTTTAGGGAAAAACAAAAAAGTATTGCGAAGATGAGATCTGTATACCGGTATTCGTTCTAACTACAGATAACCATGGTTTGTGATCTCAGCTTAGGGGCCCACATTTTTACTAAAACGGCTAGTTCTAAGAGAGACTTGACTTGAGTAAAACACTCATGCACTTGTCCTCCGGTGTACCCTTTCTTTCTTTCTACATATTTGCGTTCTTGTCTCTTTAATTGTGATATTAGCACACGACGGGTAAATAATGACAGACTGCATTGCATAATAAGTATTGCATCGCTTGCCTAGGCAGGGTAGGTTGCCATGCGAGCCAACCCCCCAACACACCAAAACTCTTTTCAACACTCATGTAATAATTTGCCCGGGAATATCTATCCCCGTAGTCTGCCCCCAATAAAAAAAACCATAACTACTTGCTTTTCCGAACAGTCATGGATTGCCTTTAACTCAAAAGATGCCTGGAGTATACACTAGAGCACTCCTGGCACTGGCTCTCGCGGCGGGAGTGCGGGGTTATGATATACGGTGGGAGAGATATCAACGCCCTCAAACTAAAGGGGAATCGCTTAAACTTATCTGTTTATTCCCTTCACTTGGGCTTCACGCGCCAACTCGGGGCGCGGCTGGTGGTGTATCGGGTCGTCAGTTGTCGGTTGTGTTGTAAACTGCTAATCCGGAGCAGCCGAAAGGGGGGGGTGTGAGGGTGCTGGGATGGGGTCAGGGCATGTATTTTATTCGGGATTGTTGGGATGGTTCGGGGGCGCCTGTGAGGATTTGAATCGGTAAAGAATTTAAGTCGAGGTAGGGGCAGCGATTCCATAGGAATGCAAGGTGGGGTACTTGAGACACTGCTGACGGGGGAGAAAGCGGGGAGGGAAAATAGCGGCTGGAGCTGTGTCGGTGGGGGGGGTGCAAGGGAGGGCGCGGGGGTTGGTCTCATGCTTTTGGAACCGCTGGAGGCGCTGCCTGTAACATAGCAGAGAGCAGGGAAATTTTGCGGAGGCCGTCGAATTCCTCGTGGTGGAAGTAATGTCGTTATCGCTGTCAATTTTATTCTGACAGGAATTGTTGCGATCGCTGTGATTGTTAGCGAGGTGGATTATTTCAGAAATTATGAGTCGTGAGCTTTGGACGGTTGCGCCTCAATCGCCTCAACATTGATTTCAATCCCTACGATTGTCGGGCCGATATTTGTTTCCTACAAGGCCTGTGTCGCTGAACTTTCGTGTTCGAGAGAAAACAGTGAAAATGCTTCTGGTTCCTTATTAATCTGTGACCTGGGTATCACGAGGGTTCGTACCAAAGGGTATGCTTAGGGCTTAGGTTTTCTCACAAATACAGTATTTTGTTGAGTGTCTTGGCAGCTGGCAGTAGCCCGCCTGCTCGTGTCGCAAGTCTGAGTGTTGGCATGCGCGAGCAACACATGATGCTTGGAGAATAATCTATGGCTTCAGGGATAAATACTGAAAATAGCTTTGAACTGTACCACCGGCAGGATATCGGTTTCTGAGATTTCAGCTTCTTTGAAATGTTTGAAAAGGAAAAAAAGGGCATGAGCTGACATGGTTGAACATGAGGCTGAAGAAAATGCGAGTCGAATCAGAGTTTCTGAAGGGATCAGTTGTGTCGGGGTTTGTGTAACAAAGTTCGGGTCAAGTGATTGCCGACAGAATTGTCGGCTGGGATGGGCACAGGGTTTTATCTACCCCACTTTCCCCTAAGCTGAAGTGATTGCGTTTGACGAACCCAAGGCCGACCAACACCTCATCTTACTCTGAACATTCACGTCGGTGAAAATTGAAAAATGTCACAATCATTCAGGAAAAACGATAACTCCCCCCGGGATGCGAATTATGGCTTCAACACCATAAATTCTTGCAACAATAACAATAACTCTTTCAACACAACTACCGTTAGCTACACCACCGCCAATCATAGGCCCGAAATACTGGCATGGCTATCCCCATTAGAGCCACAGGTGCGGCATCGAGACATTGTAGCCCGTCGGGTCGGCAGTATAGGGACATGGTTGCTGGAAGCTGAAGAATTTAAATGCTGGTACAAGGGTACCTGGGAGGATGGATCTTATTGTCAGACCTTATTTTGCGATGGAAATCCAGGAGTGGGAAAGAGCTATATCACGTAAGAGAGAGTGCATCATTGCTAGGATTCAAAGAATGCTATTGCTAAGTAGTTGAGATGGTAGTTCACTAGTTATAGATAAGCTGTGCGATGAGGCCGTCCAAGGAGATCCTACGGTTGCGTGTTTTTACTTCGATTTTGCTGCCCGAAATGAGCAGTCACCATTAAATATGCTTGGATCCCTGCTGAGACAGCTCGTTAGCGGGGAGGAGGAAATTCCGGAAGCGATAGCCGAAGATTTTCGAAAGGAGAAATCGGCTATTGGGGGTAGAGGACTCCAAGTTCCCGCGATTTTGAAGATGTTCCAGACAATCGCAGCCACCAAGCGTGTATTTATATGTGTCGACGCACTTGACGAATGTGTGCCGGAGAATCGAATGGTGGTTCTTGGGTCATTAGGCCAGATTCTGCAAGGATCTCCAAGTATTCGCTTGTTTATGACAGGAAGGCCACACGTGCGGAGGGAGGTAGAGAGAGAGTTGGGTGGGGCGGTAAATTTTATATTTATACGCGCTACGGAAGATGGAGTCATTGGATTTCTGCGTGAGAAACTTAGGAAGGACACTGCCCCGGATATGATGAGCAGCACATTGGAGGAGGATATTATGAACAGTATTCCTACAATAAGTTCGGAAACGTATGTAGGAAGAAGGTCGAGGGCCGGGCTACCCCAAGTTGATGGCTAACATATTTGGACCTAGATTCCTACTAGCATCTCTCCATATCGAGGCAATCCTGAGAGGTACCACTGTTGCTCAGCGGAAGAAAACACTTGAAGCGATAAAAGGTGGGGCGGAGTTAGGGGATACATACGATGCGACACTGGAGCGCATAGAGGCTCAGGGCCAGGAAAAGGCCAAGCTTGCTATGGCTACTCTCACATGGATCTGTCATTCGGAACGACCGCTGCAGGTAGCTGAGCTGTGCCATGCTCTGGCAGTGGAGATAGGGGAAACAGATTTTGATGCCGAAAATGTTCCTTCGATAGGGATATTGCTGGACTACTGCCAAGGCCTCATCACAGTGGATGCGGAAGCTTCAACTGTACGGTTAATCCACTATACGGTCCAAGAGTATCTTCGTAATCACCAAGATCTCTTGAGTAAACCTCACTCGATTCTTGCAGAAACCTGCTTAACCTATCTGAACTCACACCAAGTCAGGAACCTCACACCACATTCTCACTCACCTCCTCAAGCCATGCCATTCCTCAAATATTGTGCGAGGTATTGGGGAACACATGCGAAGAAAGATCTCTCGAACTGTGCGAAGGTTCTTGCTCTGGAGCTCTTGAACCAGTATGAAGACCACATATCCGCTGTATCACTTATGGAGCAGGCAGTGAATCTCAAATATTTCGGCGACCTCCCTGGTTCCCCGCTCTTCTCTGGGCTGCACTGCGCATCGTTCTTCGGGATTGTTGAACTTATGACTGTATTGATAAATGCTGAAGGTTGCCAGGTCGACCAACCGGATTATACGGGTAGTACACCACTCGCATGGGCGGCGAGAAATGGCCACGGAGGGGTAGTCAAATTGTTGCTGGAGCAGGAAAATGTCGACCCCAATCAGCCAGATATCCTTGGCCGATCACCGCTCGTATGTGCTTCACTTAAGGGACACGAAGGTGTGGTCAAGGTATTGCTGGGGCGGGGAAATGTGGACCCCAATCGTCCAGGTATTGATGACCGAACACCACTCGGATGTGCTGCTATTGAGGGTCACGAAGGAGTCGTCAGGTTATTGCTGGAACGGGAGAATGTGGACCCCAATCAGCCAGATTGGGACGACCGAACACCGCTCGGATGTGCTGCTGTTGAGGGTCACGAAGGGGTGGTCAAGTTATTGCTGGAACGGGAAAATGTCGACCCCAATCGGCCTGATAAGGGTGGTGATGGGCCACTTGGGTATGCTGCTATATGCGGACACGAAGGTGTGGTGGAATTACTGCTAGGACGGAGCGATGTCGATCTTAATCGCCCAAATAGGAATGATCGAACACCCCTCGGGAGTGCTGCAATCAAGGGATACGAAGGAGTGGTCAAGTTATTACTGGAGCGGGAAGATGGCGACCCCAATCGCTCTGATAAGTATGATCGGACACCACTCGGATGCGCTGCTGTTGAGGGACACGAAGAAGTGGTCAGGTTGTTGCTAGAGCGGGAAAATGTCGACCCCAATCTGTCAGATATGAACGACAGAACACCACTCGGATCAGCTGCCATCCAGGGACACGAACGAGTAGTCAGGCTATTGCTGGAGCGGGGGGATGTCGACCGCAATCGCCCAGATTTAGATGGTAATGGACCGCTTGGGTGCGCTGCTATCTGGGGATACGAGAGCGTAGTGAAGATACTGCTGGAACAGCAAGATATCGACCCCAATCACCCTAATAAGAATGACAGAACACCACTCGGGTGTGCTGCTGTCGAGGGACACGAAGGCGTGGTCAAGTTATTGCTGGAGCCGGAGGATGTCGACCCCAATCGGCCCGATATGCACGACAGAACACCACTCGGATCGGCTGCTATCAAGGGACACGAAGGAGTTGTCAGGTTATTGCTGGAGCGGGGGGATGTCGACCCCAATCGGCCAGATATGCACGACAGAACACCACTCGGATCGGCTGCCATCAAGGGACACGAAGGAGTAATCAGATTATTGCTGGAGCGGGAGGATGTCGACTGCAATCGGCCAGATCAGGATGGTAATGGACCACTTGGGTGCGCTGCAATCTGGGGACACGAGGGCGTGGTGAAGATACTGCTGGAACAGCAAGATATCGACCCCAATCGCCCTAATAAAAATGACCGAACGCCGCTTGGATGTGCTGCTGTCAAGGGACACGGAGGAGTGGTCAGGTTATTGCTGGAGCGGGAAAATGTTGACCCCAATCGCCCAGATGTAGATGGTAATGGGCCACTTGGGTGCGCTTCTATTTGGGGACATGAGAGCGTGGTGAAAATACTCCTGGAACAGCAAGATATCGACCCCAATCGCCCTAATAAGAATGACAGAACACCACTCGGATGTGCTGCTGTCGAGGGACGCGAAGCAGTGGTCAAGTTATTGCTGGAGCGGGAAGACTTCGATCCCAATCAGCCAGATGAGGGTGACCGAACACCACTCGGATGTGCTGCTATCAAGGGACACGAAGGAGTTGTCAGGTTATTGCTGGAGCGGGGGGATGTCGACCCCAATCGGCCAGATATGCACGACAGAACACCACTCGGATCGGCTGCCATCAAGGGACACGAAGGAGTGGTCAGGTTATTGTTGGAGCGGGAAAATGTCGACCCCAATCGGCCAGATATGAACGACAGAACACCACTAGGATGGGCTGCTATTGAGGGACACGAAGGCGTGGTCAGGCTATTGCTGGAGCGGGAAGATGCCGACCGCAATCGCCCAGATGTAGATGGAAATGGACCACTTGGGTGCGCTGCTATCTGGGGACACGAAGGAGTGGTAAAGATTCTGCTAGAGCGGCAAGATATCGACACCAATCCGCCTGGTCTAGATGGTCGAACGCCACTCGGATGGGCTACCGTCATCGGGCACGAAGGAGTAGTCAAATTATTGCTGGAGCGGGAAAATGTCGACCCCAATCGGCCTGATTACGATGACCGAACACCACTCGTATGTGCTTCTATCAATGGACACCAAAGAGTTGTCAAGTTATTGCTGGCACGGGAAGATGTCGAACCCAATCGCCCTGATAAGAATGATCGAACACCACTCGGATGTGCTGCTCTTGAGGGACACGAAGGAGTGGTCAAGTTATTGCTGGAGCGGGAAAATGTCGACCCCAATCGGCCGGATATGAACGATAGAACACCACTCGCATTGGCTGCTGTCGAGGGACACGAGGGTGTGGTCAAGTTATTGCTGGAGCGGGAAGATGTCGACCCCAATTGCCCGGATAAAGATGATCGAACACCGCTTGGGTCGGCTGCCATACAGGGACACGAAGCAGTGGTTAAGTTAATGCTAGAACGGGAGAATGTCGACCCCTGCCATCCAGACAAGTATGACCGAACCCCACTCGTGTGGGCTACTATCAACCGACACGAAGGAGTGGTCAGGTTATTTCTAGAACGAGGATATGTCGGCCTCAGCCGCCCAGACGAACATGGAGGCACGTCGCTCTCTTATTCTGCTAGTGAGGGGCCTGGAGTCGTGCACATACTTCAAGCCCGGAAATCTGTCGAAACCCTGGACGCTGGTGCTAAGAGAGAAGGAGCGTGGGATGCGTGGAAGAGTCTCCCGCCTTTTTGGGGGAAAAAACAAATTTAATTCCCTAGTCTGTACGGGTTGAAATATGCTCAGCTCTGTGCAAGAGGAGCGGTTGTACCCTTTGTAGTTTCAATTTAAGCGACTTCGATTGCATAGAATAAACCAAATGAAAGGACCTGAGTCGTGTTATAGTTTACGGAAGCCGATAGTTGTTAGAGATAAGGAAAGCGGATAGATGAAGGACAAGGCAGGAGAATTGTTTTAACTATACTTGTTTCATTTGTTCTAGACTGAAGTATAGACGGAAGGATGGACGGAAGGATGGACGGAAAGGTTTTTGGTTATGTCTTTTCTTTGTTGTTATCACGGGGATATACAGGCGAATGGGAATATACTTGAAGGACAGATTGATAGATGTGGCAGACGATAGAATGGTGGAGATACTTTTATTCTTATATAGATTTATAGTTTGTTTAGTTAGTTTTGTTTTAGGATAACGAACGAATGAAGTTTCCAATTATACCTATCCTTTGGTTTACCCCTAGTCTAGTTCTACCATGTGACCATTACGCGATTTATCCCCCACAACGGGTCTATGGCCGAATATGTAAGTAATATCAGTGACTTCATTCCTATGGGAGGAAACCCATTTCCCGTCCTCAGCTCATAAGTCATCATCAGTTCCGCACCGGTACAAGCCGCCAAATACAAATTCAATAAGGATATCCGACTTATGTAGAATAGCTGACAAATAACCCAGGCCCAACCAAACCCTCCCATCACCTAAAGGAACGCAACCTGGTATGGAGGGATGGGGTTGTGAGACAACATATAAGGCAAAAACCCTCACTCAGACCCCGGAAGACAATATCCAATGATGCATTTAATATTCCTAGCTGCATGAGAGATTCTGAAGCCGAAAGTTTGGCATCGAGTGGTTGGAAGAAGTGCGCACCCCCTTTTGAGGGGGGGGGCCTTTCCCCTGTTTGGGAATAGTGTGTACGGAAGCAGATGTCCGATGGGTTTCTAGGGCTTAGAAAGATTGTCCCATCTGACATGGTTTGTATTGATGGCTCTTTTAGATTCTAACGCTAATTGATAATAATATCGTACTCTCTCGGCGACAACGAGAAATATAAAGGTTAGGAACTTGAAGGGAATGTGCGGAGCTGTGATGGAGAGTCCAGATTTCAGAAGAAAAGCTAAGGTCTTGTAGTTATTTGTTCTGTAGGGAGGAATCGTGACAAATTGAGAGCGGATGGGTGGACTTGGGATGATCTTTATTTCGAATATGTATATATAACTATTGGGGGTTGGTAGAGGTAATAGCTTAGTATGGTTGTCCACTTGGGGGCCTAGTATTGGTGACTTGGGTATATTGTGGTGTTGAGCATATCTTCTCACCACATTTCTCCTCCTAGTTCCAAAAGATCCAATGAATCTGTCTTAGAAGTGGGATGTGATTGATATTGTGGATCACGGTCCGTTATTTTTTTTTTCGGATTAGGAGACACCCTACGGCTGATAGCCAAAGGCACAGATGTATATACTGTGCGTCCGGACGTCCCATGTATGCGAAACTTCGCCAATTATCCCCCCCCCCCTCACGTCCTACCCCTCCGCCTTCATTTATATCATCTCACGAGAACATACTTCTCATAGTGGCATGCTGCTTTGCCCATCCATCCCTCGTAGACCCGTTTGGCATGAGGACCCTATATTGACGGTTGCTTCACCATCCTATAGAGTCAGTAATCCAGCCTCTAGCCCACCAATGCCCCCCTTGGATTGTGGGATGCGCCTGAACTGACTATTAACGGAGGTAACAAATAAAGTCCGAAGATGGATTACTGGGCAAAAAGCATATTCACAAATTAGATCTCGAGATTCCTCCGAAAGTCGTTCGTGGATCACACTTCAAAGCAGATAGCGAGGCGTAGATCACCAAATATCACTCACCCCATCCGAGCTGCCACACTCGACCCAGCCAAGGCCCTTTCTTTACTCGAGTGCGGACCTCTAGCCTCAAGAAAAAAGGTCTTGAGAGAGACTAGTGTCTTCCTGGCACGGTATGGTCTTCGCTGTTTAGAAGTGTTAGCTCTCATTCACTAGTTTCCCCTTATTCTTAACTTATGCTGGGCTGTGGGGGACGGCCGGGGAAGGCATGAGTGATGTCTCATGATGTGGGAATGATTCGTTTGGGAGCGTATGATTTCAGATTGGCTAGTACTGGAGGTCAAAGCGCTAGGACTACAGTCCCCCACAGTCCGTCCGGTCCTCACCTCCCCAGGCGTGGTCCATCCTAGCACCCAGGGAAGATGGACTACGAGCCGGGGTCTGTCCCGTTCTCCCCCGAAGACACATGGACTGGACAGGTGGGAACACTGATCCTAACTGAGGGGAATATATTTGACTTGTTAACCTTAAACGGCCATTCAATGACCTCTCGTAAGACCCTCCACCAATTTCCCCCCACTCCGGAAACCCCATTCGTTCTCCAAGCCTAGCCGAGTTGTGAGATTCATTCCGGTCGTCGGGGTAATGCGATTACGCTCTACGTCACGGAAGGGGGTTATATCCGGTTGTGCCAACCGGTGCAGGCAGCCGTAGCAAATTATTACCTCTACCCCAAGGGGAAGGGAGGAGAGGAGAGTGGAGGTGAAACGGAGAGGAGGAAAAAGAAAGGAAATTAAATAAATGTCTTCGGATAACTATTTCAACATTGTGGATTATAGTCCGTGATGGCGAACGCTTGAATTCAGCTTAATGTACCAACTCCACTCGCGTCTGGGATCGGAGAAGTAATTTGTCACTCTTTCCCCATATTGCCCTGTCCTTTGGCTTCTGAAATTGGATAGATTAGGGAAGGCACCCGGATCCCCCCTGACGCTTCCGAGGTCTTGACTCTATGGGGCATGCGTGAAGCCCTTCTCCGGTATCCCCGTTGACAAGGCAGGTGAACATGATCGGCTCGGAGGGGAACCATATAACACACATGAACTTTGCCGGCTCCCCCATCTGTGGCTTGCGCCGCGTGCCCCTGAGAAAGTGATTACTTGGCTGAGCCATTGAGCTCTGTAGCAAAGTTCTGATGAAATCAAGGGTGTGCAATGTGGAGTTTGAGGAGGTGGGCGGCGTGTCCACGGTTTTTCTGCATGACTGGAGGAGGTTGAGTGCGGTTTTGGTTGTTGGTACTGGGATCAATTCTGGCATGAGGGAGCACTTAGTCAGGTACCCGGATAAGCCCTCGCCCAAAGGGGATGTAGAGTATAGGTTGTTGCTCAAGGTGAAAGATATTATATGGGATCTCAAACTGAAGGCGTTCGGGACTGATCCGGAGGTCAATTAGCGGATAGGGCCCGATGCGCATGCTGGTATTCTCCTTTTCCTGCTTTGAGAGGCGCTAATAAGGTATCGTGAACTACGTTCTAAAAGGGGGTGAACAATTCAACATGGTCCTTCTCGTGCCGGACTACATCCCCGGTGGTAGTGCGGGGGCGGTTGAAGGAAACGTGAACGAGATGCGAGAAATGGACAAAGGCTGGGGCCCAAGGTACTCTCTTCCTAACCATCAATTTCCTCTCTCATCATGCTACCCCTGTCGAAGGGAAAGGAAAGCTCCTCTCCCTGTCCGAGTCACTCTACAAATGGAAAACCTTTTGCGAAGAACTCTCAAACTGGTCCCACCCGTCAGGCACCTTCACCCTCATCGGCGCAGCTGCCTTACCTGGCTTCAGGCGAGGGAGCATGTTTCTCGAAGACGCCGAGGTTCTAAGCGAGTGTCTTTCCCTCATACCCTCAAAATCAGACCGCTCGTTGGTTCTATATAAAGCATGCCGGAAGAAGCACACTAGGAGGGTAGTACAGAGGAGCAATGTTCAGCAGCGCCTTTATCACCTACACGATGGGCCGGGGGGCAGGGGAGGGGCACGGAGATGAGGGTGGTCCCGCCCCGGCGGAATACACCACGTAGGTGGATCCGGAATTTGCGCCTTGGCTACTCGGGTATGAGCCTTTGAGGGATGTAGAGGGGCATTGGAATAAAGTAGAGAAAGGGAAGATGGTAGTATAGCTGGGATAAGGAGAGAAGTTTAGTGCGAAGTTGTAGATGGCGGAGGGGGCTACGAATTCTATACTCTTTGTTTCTTGCTTTCTTTGTTAAAGTTGCCTGTATGTCTTATTTATCATCCTTCCTTCTTTCTACACGTTTGCGTTCTTGTCTCTTTAATTGTGATATTAGTGCACTGGGGGTAAATCAAGACTGCACTGCATAATAATTATTACATTGCTTTCCTAAGCACGCTGGGTAGATTGCCATGCGAAGATCGACTCCCCCCACACCAAAATTCTTTTTAACACTCACGACCCTGGAGACCTTCGGGCCCGGGCAATGAGTTGTCCTAGGAACATCCATCTTCAGTAGTCTGTCCTAAGTAAAAATATAAAAAAACATATCATTACCAGCTTTTCTGAACGGCCGTGGATTGCTTTTACCCTGGGGGATGCTCGGAGTATGCTCCAGCGCACTTCCGGCGCCAGCTCTGGCGGCGAGACTGGGAGATTATTATATATGGTGGGAGAGATATTAACGCCCTCTAGCTACATGGGATCGCCTAAACTTATCTGTTTATTCCGTTCACTTGGGCTTCACGCTGCCACTCGGGGCGGGGATGGTGGCGTGTCGGGTTGTCGGTTGTCGATTGCGTTGTAAACTGTTAATGTCGGGCCGCCGGAAGGGGGGATGGGGGGCGGTGCTGGGATTGAGTCGGGGGGTTGTGTTTGATTTTTGATTTTGGGATGGCTCGAGGGCGCTCGAGGCGATTTGGATCGGCGGAGGAGCTTATACTAAGTCGAGGTAGAGGCTGCGATTACATACCATAGGGATACGGAGGTGGTGTGTACTGTATTGCTGGCAGGTGAGTAGAGGCTAGAGGGTAGCGGCGGTGATGCAATCGAGGGGCGCGGAGGTTTGTCACAAAGTGCTGAAACTGCTAGATGTGCTGCCGGTAAGATAGCAGAGAGCGGGGCAGATTTGCGAATGCTGTCGAATTCCTCGCGGTGGAAGTAGTGCCGTTACCGCTATTGATTTTATCGCGACTGGAATCGTTGTGATCGCGATGGTTGTTGGGCTGGTGGGCTATTCGACAAATAACAAGTCGCGAGCTTCGTACGCAATCGCCTCAATTTTCGTTCCATCGCTACCACTGTAGGTGCTGATATGTGTTCCCTAGAAGCCCTGTGTCGCTAAACTTGCGCGTTCGAGAGGAAACTGTGAAAATGCCTGTCGTTCTTTATCAATCTATTAATCTGTGACTTGCGCATCGCGGGGGTTCGTATATCGCGTGGACAAAATTAACCAAACAGCGCATAATTTTGCGTTGAGGACAACCTCCGCCATACTTAAACCACCACAAGATAAGTCACAAAAATAAAGAATCTAAAAGGATAGCAGTAACGAGTGCTTAGTATACGATCCATCAACCTTAAGAAAAAATACAGAAGCAATTATCATGTACCAGTATCAGTTGAGCTGGAAAGGGTTGGTGGTGCGGGGTTGTGGCGAAGCGATGTGGCGTTGCACAGTGGCACTGGCCGGGGGTGTTCGGTTAATTTGTCAAACCCACAATATCAAAATGAATTCTCAGACTTAAGATAGGATTCCCCTCCGTAACCTGTCGAGTTTCTTGGGCCAGCCCGCCCGCTCAAGCAGAAATTCTGAGTATTAGCATGCTAGAATACTATATAGTGTTTGGATAGTAATCTGTGGCTTCGGAGATAAGTGCTAAAAAACAGTTTTGAAGAGCACTAGCAGTAAGTTATCTCCCTTCGAAATTTTCTGCTTCGTTGGAACGTTTGAAAAAAACAAACAGGGGACGAGCAGCCATGGTTGAACACGAGGCTGAGGAAAATATGAATCCCACCGGAGTTTCTGAATGGATCACTGGTCGGGGGTTTGTGTAAACACCAGTGGACGAAAGTGCATGAGTTTTTCCACAGTGCAACCATCATTAGGATAGATAAGCCTGGATAGGTGCCGTCCTTCCCTGAGTTAATTAGGTTAAATAAATTATTGAACGAAAAAAAAAGATCTTCACATCCGAATTAAGGCACACAAAGCACCGATCACCACCACCATGCCTCTATGAACCCCTTACATAGTGTCCCTGCATGCTTAAGCCAAGCTTCTCTTAGGACTATGGTGGGGGACATCTGTAGCCGGAACAGGCGGACATTCCTTCTAGTTTGTTAACAGTAGGTTAATTTGCCAAGACTGGCTTTTTCAAGGTTAATATCTTAGCAAATATCGATTAAATGTCATTACCAACGAAATTAACAGTAATTAACCTCTCCCGGACATTGCCCTTGCTCCTACTAAATTTTGACCCACCTTTAAACCCTAATATCTCCATGAAAACTTGAGATATTTCTGTTTTCTCTCTATTAATGTGTAGAGGGCCACCTACCCTACCACCTAATAGAGCCACAATTCTCATTGGACTGGTGGTTGAAAATCCTTTGGTGGTTGAAGATGGGCAATATTTGCTCGGCGAAGTACTCCGGCTACAGATGTCCCCCACCATAGCAATTTTTTCTGGTAAAAATGGAAGTCGGGCTAGGATTGTGGAGTACAAGGTCCACCACATCCAGAATATTAGTTGATGGGTCTGCCGGGTAACTTATCTTGCTCTGTACAGAGGGGTTCGTTAAATGTCGGAAAGAGAGAGATCCGGGTTGAGATGAACGAGCAGCAATAACTCAGAAAACTTGGAAAGTAGCAATAGTGATTTGTAATCGATATACTAGTAGGATAGCAAGAAAAATGAAAACAAAACCTAGCCGTATGATGACAAGTGGTCATAGTTGAATGATATTCATTAACACTGCTATTGCATACCATTGTTCCTTAGCAAAAGTAACTGAACATTCAGCCCCCCAGCGTTCCACCACGAGCATGGCAACCCACCCCCACTCCCAAACTCACCATACATTTACCATAACAAGAAAAATATCTATAAAGTAGGTGGATAACACACAAGGCGTTAATTAGGATTATTTGTTTATTTTTTTAAATATTTTTTAGTTGTAAATTAGCAGGTCATTTGTTGAGTTGAGTGTGGATAAAGAAGTGCGAGTCATTGCATCGCTATGTTCGGTTACTTTTGCAAAGGCGCAATCAATACTCGAGTACTAGTCTAATCCAGGTTTTGTGCCCGGATCTCAGTACCTCGCAATGAGTATTGTTTAAAGCTATCCTATAACCATAACACTCTTTCCAGATCTTCTGGTCATCCAATTTCCCAGCTTCTATTTTATAGCGGCTGTTTTCCAACCTTTAGCGAAATCCTCTATAGAGCAGACTTGCTTTGCGGTGCCAGGCTCGCACCTATTTCCACCATTTCTCAGCCTAGAAGACTAAGTTTACACAAGGTAATGCAAGGCCTCTTCAGTCTTAACTGTATTCTTTCTTTGGCGTGTGCCGGTATGTTGTGTTGCTGGCATTATGTTGGATTTTGGCCTCGCAGCTGTTGGGGTGATTTTTTTTTTGCCCATCGTTGAGTTGCACGAAAACTCATGCACTTTTGTCCTCCGCTAAACTGGTTTCGCGTCCAATGATTGGAAACAGAGCTGCCAGTCATGATACTTGTATTGTTCTCCGTGGACAAAATTAAGCGCTCGACAACGGACGTGTCAGACTCCGGCCGTGACAACAGCGCTCCCTCATTAACTCCAATATCATGAAAACCAAAGAAACAAATCAAAAATGTAAATTCACGATAGAATAAACAGTAGAAACTAATATTTGATGTAGAGAAATTTCTTTAGGTGAAGTTGAAAGTTGAGATTGGTGGGGAGTGTTGGGTTGCTGACAATCATCAATGAGCTTTTAATTTTGTCCACTCACCATATGCGCAAGGCTCTAAGTTATCTACCCCGCTTTTCCCTAAGTTCAAGTCATTGCGTTCGACAAACTCCATGTTAATCAACACCTTCTCAACATTCACAGCGGGGAAAATTGAAAAATGTCACTATCATTCAGGAAAAGCGGTAACTTCCCCGGCAATGTCGAGAACTCTTTTAATACCACAGACTCTTTCAACAATAACGAGAACTTTATGAACAATTACGAGAACTGTTTCAACATAGACGCATCCCACACAACTACCGTTAACTACACCACCGTCGAGAATAGATCTGAAATACTGGCATGGCTATCTCCATTAGAGCCACAGGCACGGCATCGAGACATTGCATCCCGGCGGGTCGATAGCATAGGAACATGGCTGCTGGAAACAGAAGAATTTAAACGCTGGTACAAGGGTAGTAGAGAGGATGGGTCATATAGTCCAACTCTATTTTGCGATGGAAATCCAGGAGTGGGGAAGAGCTATATCACGTAAGCGAGTGTGTATCATTGCTGGGATTCAAAGAATACTATGGCTAACTAGTTGCGACGACAGTTCACTAGTGATAGACAAGCTATGCGACGAGGCCGTCGAAGGAGATCCTACAGTTGTGTGTTTTTATTTCGATTTTGCTGCTCGAAATAAGCAGTCCCCACTAAAGATGCTTGGATCCCTGTTGAGACAGCTGGTTAGCGGGGAGGAGGAAATTCCAGAAGCGATAGCCCAAGATTTTCGAAAGGAGAAGTCGGCTATTGGGGGTAGAGGACTCCAAGTTCCGGCGATTTTGAAGTTGTTCCAGACAATCGCAGCCACCAAGCGCGCATTTATATGTGTTGACGCACTTGACGAATGTGTGCCGGAGAATCGAAAGGTTGTTCTTGGGTCATTAGACCAGATTCTACAAGGATCTCCAACTATTCGCTTATTTATGACCGGAAGACCACATGTTCGGAGTGAAGTCGAGGGGGGGCTGAGTGGAATACCAACGTTTGTATTTATACGGGCTACGGAAGATGGGGTGGTTAGATTTCTGCGCGAGAAGCTCAGGAAGGACACCATACCAGATATGATGAGCAGCACATTGGAGGAGGATATCATGAGGAGCATTCCCGCAATAAGTTCTGAAACGTATGTAGGAGCGAAGAGAAGCGCAGAGCCATTTCAAATCAATAACTGACTTATTGCAACCTAGATTCCTGCTGGCCTCTCTCAACATCGAGGCAATCCTGCGCGGTACCACCCGGGCTAGGCGGAGAAAAACATTCAAGGCGATGAAAGGTGGGGCAGGGTTAGGGGGTTTATACGGCGCAACGCTAGAGCGGATAAAGGCTCAGAACGAGGAAAAGGTGAAGCTTGCGATGGATACTCTTACATGGGTCTGTTATGCGGAACGCCCATTACAGGTGGACGAGCTGTGCCATGCGCTCGCAGTGGAGATAGGAGAAACGGATTTTGATCCGGAAAATGTTTCTTCGATAGGGACACTGCTGGACTGCTGCCAAGGCCTGATCACGGTCGACGCGGAGGCTTCGACTGTACGGTTAATCCATTATACGGTCCAAGAGTACCTTCGCAGTCACCAAGATCTTTTCAGTAAACCTCACGCGGTACTTGCAGAAACCTGCTTAACCTATCTAAACTCTCCCCAAGTCAGGAATCTCACATCACAGTCTCTCTTACCTCTTCAAGCCATGCCGTTCCTCAAATATTGTGCGAGGTATTGGGGAACACATGCGAAGAAGGAACTCACTGACAATGTGAGAGCCCTTGCTCTGGAGATATTGGATCGGTACGAAGACCACATATCCGCCATATTGCTTCTGGACCAGGTACCGTACTACAAGGATATCGGGGGAATCACACATCCCCCCCTGTTCTCTGGACTGCACTGCGCATCGTTTTTCGGGATTGTTGAATTTGTGAGAGTGTTGGTGAATTTAGGAGGTTACAATGTGAACCAACAAGATTGTGGGGGTAGGACACCACTCACATGGGCAGCGCGAAATGGCCATGAAGGGGTGGTCAAATTATTGCTGGAACAGGAAAACATCGACCCCAACCAGTCAGATAAGAATGGCCGAACCCCACTCGTGTGGGCTGCTGTTAAGGGACACGAAGGAGTAGTCAGGATATTACTGGAGCGGGAGAATGTCGACCCCAATCGCCCAGATATAGGTGGTAATGGACCACTTGGGTGCGCTGCTATCTGGGGACACGAGGGAGTGGCGAATATGCTTTTGGAACGGCAAGATGTCGACCCCAATCAGCCTAATAAGAATGACCGAACGCCACTCGGATGTGCTGCTGTCGGGGGACACGAAGGTGTGGTCAAGTTATTGCTGGAGCGGGAAAATGTCGACGCTAATCGACCGGATATGGATGGTCGAACGCCACTCGGTTGTGCTGCTGTTGAGGGACACGAGCGAGTGGTCAAGACGCTGCTGGAACGGAAAAATGTCAACCCCAATTGCCCGGATCAGAATGAACGAACCCCACTCGTGTCGGCTGCTGTTAAGGGACACGAAGGAGTGGTCAGGATATTACTGGAGCGGGGGAATGCCGACCCCAATCGCCCAGATATAGGTGGTAATGGACCACTTGGGTGTGCTGCTATCTGGGGACACGAAGGAGTGGTTAATATGCTTTTGGAACGGCAAGATGTCGATCCCAATCAACCTAATAAGAATGACCGAACGCCACTCGGGTGTGCTGCTGTTAAGGGACACGAAGGAGTGGTCAGGTTATTGCTGGAACGGGGGAATGTCGATCCCAATCGCCCAGATATAGGTGGTAATGGACCACTTGGGTGCGCTGCCATCTGGGGACATGAGGGAGTGGTGAATTTACTTTTGGAACGGCAAGATATCGACCCCAATCAGCCTAATAAGAATGACCGAACGCCACTCGGATGTGCTGCTGTCGGGGGACACGAAGGTGTGGTCAAGTTATTGCTGGAGCGGGAAAATGTCGACGCTAATCGACCGGATATGAATGGCCGAACGCCACTCGGTTGTGCTGCTGTTGAGGGACACGAACGAGTGGTCAAGACGCTGGTGGAACGGGAAAATGTCAACCCCAATTGCCCGGATCAGAATGAACGAACCCCACTCGTGTGGGCTGCTGTTAAGGGACACGAAGGAGTGGTCAGGATATTACTGGAGCGGGGGAATGTCGACCTCAATCGCCCAGATATAGGTGGTAATGGACCACTTGGGTGCGCTGCCATCTGGGGACACGAGGGAGTGGTGAATTTACTTTTGGAACGGCAAGATGTCGACCCCAATCAGCCTAATAAGAATGACCGAACGCCACTCGGATGTGCTGCTGTAGGGGGACACGAAGGTGTGGTCAAGTTATTGCTGGAGCGGGAAAATGTCGACGCTAATCGACCGGATATGAATCACCGAACGCCACTCGGTTGTGCTGCTGTTGAGGGACACGAAGGAGTGGTCAAGGCACTGCTGGAGCGGGAGAATGTTGAACCCAATCGGCCAGATATGAATGACCGGACGCCACTCGGATGTGCTGCTGTCGGGGGACACGAAAAAGTGGTCAAGTTATTGCTGGAGCGGGATAATGTGGACCCTAATCTGCCAGATATGAATGGCAGAACGCCACTCGGTTGTGCTGCCGTTGAAGGACATGAAGGAGTGGTCAGGTTATTACTGGAGCGGGAGAATGTCGACCGCCATAGCCCAGATGTAGATGGTAATGGACCACTTGGGTGCGCTGCTATGTGGGGACATGAGGGCGTGGTGAAGATACTGCTGGAACAGCGAGATATCGATCCTAATCAGCCTGGTCTGGATGGTCGAACGCCACTCGGATGGGCTGCTGTTGAGGGACACGAAGGAGTGGTCAAGGTACTGCTAGAGCGGGAAAGCCTCGACCCTAATCGGCCAGATATGAATCACCGGACGCCACTCGGATGTGCTGCTGTCGGGGGACACGAAGGTGTGGTCAAGTTATTGTTGGACCGGGAAAATGTCGACGTTAATCTACTGGATATGAATGACCGAACGCCACTCGGTTGTGCTGCTGTTGAGGGACACGAAGGAGTGGTCAGGTTATTGCTGGAGCGGGGGAATGTCGACACCAATCGGCCAGATATGAATGACCGAACACCACTCGGATGTGCTGCTGTCGGGGGACACGAAAAAGTGGTCAAGTTATTGCTGGAGCGGGATAATGTGGACCCTAATCTGCCAGATATGAATGGCCGAACACCACTCGGTTGTGCTGCTGTTGAAGGACACGAAGGAGTGGTCAGGTTATTGCTGGAGCGGGAAAATGTCGACGCTAATCGACCGGATATGAATCACCGAACGCCACTCGGTTGTGCTGCTGTTGAGGGACACGAAGGAGTGGTCAAGGCACTGCTGGAGCGGGAGAATGTCGACCCCAATCGGCCAGATATGAATGACCGAACACCACTCGGATGTGCTGCTGTTGAGGGACACGAAGGAGTCGTCAAGGCACTCCTGGAACGAGAAAATGTTGACCCCAATTGCCCAGATAATGATGATCGAACACCGCTCGGGTGGGCTGCCATGGAGGGACGCGAAGAAGTGGTCAAGCTATTGTTAGAACGGCAAAATGTTGACCCTTGTCACACAGATAAGTATGACCGAACCCCACTCGTATGGGCTGCCATCAACGGACACGAAGGAGTGGTCAGGTTATTTCTAGAACAGGGATATGTCGACCCCAGCGGACAAGGTGGCACAATGCTCTCTTATCACCCTGGGGACGGGCGTGGAGTCGCGCAGCTACTGCAAGCCCGTAACTCTGTCGAAACTCCAGACGCCCGTGCTAAGACAAAAGGGGCGTGGGATGCGTGGAAGACTCTTGCGCCTTTTTTTTGGGAAAAAACAAATTTAATTCCTTAGTTCATACTCTTGAAAATACACGAATGTTCCATACCTTGTAGATAGTCGGATCACTAATGGGACATGGCTGAGGGGAATTCAGTTTGATGACGGTTGCACGATTGAGTAGTATGGTATCAGAAGGCAGACGGTGTGTTTGGTTAAGGAGTTAGATGGAGGAAAAACTTTTGTAATGTTTGAGAAATTGGAACTAGGGACGACTGGAGGTTAGAGGTTTGGTTTTGCTAGGAGTTTGAACCGGGTGTCGCAATATGATGGTTAGGAATAGGAGGCAGTATTGGGGCAGTAACGGGTCATGGATGATGAGGAATACTGTGTAAGATGAAGCAAGGGAGAGGGGAATCATGGAATGAGTTCCGGGAAGGTTCAATGGGGTTGTGAGGATGGAAAGGAGGAACGAGAAAAGGAGCGACTAGGGGGTGTATTCTGGATGAAGAGCTTTTCTGTAAAGTCGAGTTTGTGTATATGTATGACACCTGCGGTGACATAGAGACAATAAGGACCCCAATACACTCTCTACCGATCATACCCTAATTTTGTGATATACATGTTAAAATAAGTTAGGCTCTATACAGGAGGAGCAGTTTCACTCCTAGCGTTTTCAACTTGAACGGCTTCGATTGCATAGAATAAACCAAAAGAAAGGACCTAAGTCGATGGCCGAATATATAAGTAATATCAGTGACCCCACTTTTCATCAGACGAAACCTATTTCCCGTCCTCCGCTCATAACTCATCATCAGTTCCGCGCTGGTATACGCCTCCAAACACCAAGCTAATAGGATCCCTGACTTATATGGAATAGCTGACCAATAATTTAGACCCAACCAAAACCCCCCAATCACCTGAAGGAGTGCAACCCAGTACGGTATTGAGGGATGGGAATGTGGACAACATATGAGACAAAATTCTGTTGTAGACAACGGAACACAATATTCAAGGGTTTATTCGCTATTCCTAGCCTCGTGAAAGATTGTGAAGCAGAAGGGTTGACTTTAAATGGTTGGAAGAAGTGCTCAGCCCTTTTTGAGGGGCGTTTTTGGGTAATGGGGTGTGCGGCAGCCGATGCCGTATGGGTTTCTAGGGCCTAGCAAGGGAGCTCCATCCGGAATGGTATCATACCAGCTGTCCAGCCATCCCCTACAGGCCACCACAGGCCCCAGCGGTCCCCCTATCTTCGCTAGTGTTGAAAGTCACCAGGAATCACTCGCTTGGCTCGGATAATTTTTGTTGAAGCATCCTTCCATATCAGGTATGGTTGACTGTAGAGCGGTGATACATTAGTCAAGGAAGTGGTGGAGATGCAGCGGCGAGTGAGGCCGCATGAACCTCGGGTATTGTGACTGTGTCTCTCTTGTACACATAGCCGGGGGTTACTCCCCACCTCTCTCTTTCTTCCTTAATGAAAATCATCAGTCGTTCCAACAATTTTTGCATTCTTTTCTTTTACCTATTAACTTTAGTATTATGTCTACTACCCTATTGTTTGTTTTTGTTTTTGTTTCTTTCCTTGCACTCACTTTCCTCTGCCGTAATTTGGTTTGGATTGATGGAGCCGGAGACGTAAATGCAAGGGGTTCTCATCACGATTGTTGATCGTGTGAGGAGGCTTTCTTTATAGCAGGCCAGAGATCGAGAAACATGTCCGTTCTCTTTCACCAATATCCTCTTTTTCTCTTCCGTAGACTACCATGCCAACAAAAGAACGACAAACATTACAAACACCTTCCACTTTTCATAGCCTCCGTATTCCTTCTGACTGGATCGATCGTCGATCCCAAGCCCATATCCGAAGGCTTTCTCTCAACGATCAGAGATAGGCTGTCCATAGGCTGCGTATACCTAGCAGCATCAAAGACCTCCAACAGTAAGCGTTATTTCCAGCCGCAATTTTGCCTGGTCCGTCTGCTGAGCTCCCTTTTCCGTTGGCCCCCTCCGATGTTACTCAAACCCAAATCCCCAGATCTTATCTTATTCCGATCTTATAATAATCACATCTTATCACTCCAAAGCCTGCAGATATCTGCAATCCCGCCAGGCCCGGCCAGATGATCCTCAGAAGCCGGACTGCGGCCCACAGTCCGGCCCGGGCCGACCCAAAACCTGACCGGACTGGCCGCTTGCGAACACTGGACTACATCCCAGATGGTGGCATAACTTTTGTTATGAGATCTGGATGGATGGATGACGGACTAGACTGATGGAGAAGGACAAAGAAGCATACGAGAGTGCGAAAAGATATCAAAGACGGGCTTGTATTTCGGTGACCTGTCCTCCCTATAATTCTGGTGGCATAGCCATCTTTAAATACAAAAAACAATGTCGACTCTCCTGGGAGTCTCTTGAACATAATCACGCAATTTTCCTTCTTTCCTACATCATTCCCTGACCCATCATACCCGTCTTCTCTTCCCTACTCCTGTGTACCCTCGGCCCCACAAAATCGCATACTTCACCGGGTTCCTGACTCCGGTGAATCCTCCGATAGTCTTCTCGCATGTTCTAACAGGTGGGGCGGTATTGTGTCCGGGGGAGCACTGGTGATTGACAATAATAACAACGATTAAAAGGAATCGTAGACGAGATGTGAGAAATCTAGAAAGACTGAAAAACAGTGATATTCCTAGCCACTCATTTCCTCCCTCATCACGATAACCTTCGCAAAAAGGTAGGAAAGCTCCTTCCTCTATAAGTCTGTCTACAAATGGAAATTCTGCATCCGCGAAGCACTCCCAAACTGATCCTACCCCTAGGGGACCTTCAACCTCCTCGATGACCCTTCCCACGCCACTCTGCCTTACCAAGTTTTTTGCGCAGGCATATTATTACTCAGAGATGTCGTAGTGATAGGTGAGTGTCTTTCTCGCATATCCTCCAAATCTGACATCTTGTTAGCCCTGTCTGTATACGAAACATGTAAGAGGAAGCTCACCAAGAAGGTAATGCAGAGGGGCAATTCCCCGCGGCCCCTTTATCAGCAACATGATAGCCGGAGCATCAGGAGAGAGACGCGGAGGTGAGGATGGTGCCCGCCCCCGCAGGGTAATGCCCCGCGTAGAATGATCCTGAATTTGCGCCTTGCCTGTTCGGGTATTAGGCTTTGGGGGATGTAGAGGCTTATTGGCGAAATGAGATGAAGAAGGGTGGGTGGGAGTAAGCAGGTGATAACCGGAAACTCGGTGCGAATTTGTGGACGGCGGAGGGCCTACGGATTCCTGACGCTTTGTTTTCTTTTTTCTCGTTCCAGTCACCTCTAGGTCTTATTTCTCTCTCTCTTTTCTTTTTTACTATGTTTTGCGTTCTTGTCCACGATGATTGTGATACTGGTGCACTGCGGGTAAATCAAGATTACTCAATTAGGTTCCTATGTCAAGAGCAATCCCCCGCACCGATATTCTTGAACACTCACGATCCCAGAGATCTGCAGGTTCACGCAATAAGTTATCCCAGGACATTCCCAGTCTGCCCTAAACAGAAAACTATCATACCAGCCATTCCAAACAGCCTTGGATTGCTTTTGCCTCAAGGGATCCTCCGAGTATATTCTAGCGAGCCCCCGGCTCTCGTGGCGGGATGCGATATTATACACAGCGAAAGAGATAGGCACTCTCTGACTGTAGGGCATTTTACCGAACCAATTTATTTATTACGTTCACCTTGTCTCCCAGGCGCCACCCAGTGTGGAGTGTGTAGTGTTTCGGATCATCATGATAGCTGGAATCCCATAGTTGTTAGGGTATGATAGTTAGTTTGGGGTACGACCGGTTTAGGGTCGTGACTGCCACTTGGGGGTTTTTCCTGTTGTGTGGGTTTTTCCTGTTTTGTGTGTTTGTGCGCTCTCTTCTGTATTTAGTCTGAGCTACCAGTAGAGAGCTTCCTGTATCGTACATCGAACATCCACATCGTTATCATCACATACCGGAACCACCACCTACGTGCTTTCTCCGTGCTTCGCGCCGTTACCTACGCTACCCCAGTTATCATTGGGTTGTGAGCGAGCTGCCATCAGAGTGTCGCTATCACATCAGATATCACCTGCGTTACACACAGCCAACCCCTGGCCTCCGGGGATAGGGAGAATGCGAAAATGTCGTGATAAAGTGAGGGGCTATATTTTATTCTGGGTTTTTGAGATAGTTCGGGGTGTGCTTGTAAGGCTTTGGACAGGCGGAGGATCAATAGCCACTCGCCAAAAAAAGTCTGGTGAAAGCTTACTCAGCAGTGGCTAAGCGAGAACGGTACGCCACCACAGCCCCCCCCCGCTCCCGCACAGCGAAAACCACCATATGACCCTAGAATACTAAACAAAATTTTGTTCCTTTGCTACCAAATAATGTTTTTTTCCCGTTTAATTCTTCGCTTTTTTCCACTATCGCAGTACGATTATCTGCCTTTTACTAAATGCTCGTTGGATGCACGCACACTGTCTCAGCATTCCACAGTCGCCAAGACATATGTCCAGTGACTGGACCTAGGAATGCGGAAGCGGTGTACGGTACATTTCTGCCGGAGGGGGGGGAATATGTTCAAAGACGTGAGATGCTGCTCGGCATGCTCGAGTTATTTGATTATTGCCACAGTTTCCGGGATCTGTTGAGGCTTTGGGAAATGGGCTGAGGTTTCGGGAATGCGCTTGGGTTTTGGATCGATGCATTGGTCGGAAGGGAAGCAGAGGAACCAGAAAGGAGTGTGAAAGTGCTGGATACCCGCAGGCTATGAACAGTGGTAGTCTTTGTCTTTTTGTTAGTGTGGGAGTACGCAAAAGAGAATAGGGGGCATACGACGAAGAGAATGGATATGTGTAGTGATCTATGGAGAATAAGAGGACGACTTCCTTGGGGTTTATACAGTATATACCTCCGCTTTTACCGCTCGTGAGAATGTGAGCGATCGGTTAAGAAGAGAACAAGCGAACTTCCCCCATTCACCCCCGTCCCAAGTCGTACGCTGACAGTCGCATTTGTGTTGAACTCTTGGCGTTTGGTTTGGTTGTCGTAGCTCTCGATCTGTTAACCCGCTTAAAAGAACTGACGCTAAAGGGTCTCAGTGGGGCGCGACGGGGGGCGCAGAGGTTGGTTTTAGGCTTCTGGAATTGCTAGGGGTATGATGGCTACTAGGGAGCCGAGAGCGGCGGGACGAAGTAGCGCTGTTGTTGCTGTGATGTTACAGTATTAACCCTGGATGGGCGTTCAGGATGGGAGTTTGTAATCAAAGCGGATTGGCCAAAAAATCCCAACTTGAACTTCTATCCGGCAACAATGTGGGCATTTGATAGTGCACCAAGCCTCATCACATCAATTCACACACTCTCTACTCCGGCGCAAAATAAATTTAAGCTATGGAGCACTACCCGGTTAGGTTTGCCTACCAGTGCTCACTACCAAAACTTCCTAAGCTACTGGTACCACAGAGCCACCCTATTCTATAGTTCTTGGACAAAACTCATCGTTGGTGAGCCCAAGTACCCCCTAAAACACACCAAAATCACCCAATTTGAGGGTCTTGTAAATAGCTATTACCACCACCACCTTGCAATTAATTAAGATGAAG
>Ga0307509_10002881_pt1 | contig 27220 bp, 25 predicted proteins | sample 10_EM_MG_FD_202245 | JGI IMG/M metagenome (GOLD analysis project Ga0307509, IMG submission 202245) | Populus trichocarpa ectomycorrhiza microbial communities from riparian zone in the Pacific Northwest, United States - 10_EM | ecosystem: Host-associated > Plants > Roots > Unclassified | place... | reverse complement strand
TGCCATGACCAAAAACCGACCTTCACAATCGCGCTGTATTAGACGATCACGTCTTCTGGAATGGTTTGACCACCCCAGAAATCGCCTTCGCCTGACCCCTCAACCACTTTTTCTACAGCCTCGTTAGCTTTCACTATGAAACTCATTGCTGCTTTCGTACTTCTCCTGTTTGCAACGACGCACTCGTGGGCCAACGACAGAGCCATTCGTGCTATGTCGAAAGGGAACCGCGGCTACACCGAAAAGGAGATCCGAGCAGAAATCGCGAAAGGGTGCGACGGCATCGGAGACATGGCTCTTTGTGCCTGGTACGGTTACTACAAGAAAGATGTCGCTCTAAACGACACTTATCGAGAATTGATGCGACGCCTGGTGAGCACCGACGTCAAGGAAGCTCTGCGTAAGTCACAGAGAGCGTGGCTAGAGTTTCGCGACGCTCAATGTGTGTTCTCCTCTGGCGATTGGGAAGGAGGCAGCTTCCGTCGTGTAGCAATCGCCATCTGTTGGGAGGGAATGACTGAGGTACGCGAAAAAGAATTCTCTGAGATTTTGAAGTGCAATGCAGATGAAGGCCCGTGCTTCCAACTGCAAGGTTCAGAGCCCCCTCGGTGAAAGCTAACCCGGCGCTCAACCTCGCTCCTTTCAGTCGCTGGACGCTGCGCGATAAAGCCGCGCAGCGCCGGTTAGCTCTACGTTGAGGCTATAGAAAAACCCATTTTCCAGGTCCTCCCGACGTAAAAAATGGCGCGGTTTTCTCCGCGCCATTTTTGTTTTGCTCGTCGTTTTTTTATCGGTCTTTCTGCTTGCCTGCGGCCGCACCTCGCGCAACCGGCCGATTTGCCGCCCTGCTTCCTTTCGTTACTGCATGCCCCCATACCGCGCCAGCTTCTCGATGTTGTGCACCAGACAGAAGAGCTTCCATTGCGTATCGACTTTCTTCTGCCCGCGCAGGGTGAAGCGGTCCAGCCCCTTGTTGTAGCGCAGGTTACCGAACACCGGCTCCACCGTCGCAAAGCGTCGGCCATAGAGCGCCCGCCCGAGCTCGCTGTCGATGGCCTCTTTCATCCGTTCGACCGGATCGAAGGTGTTCGGCTGAGCCTTGCCCCGGAAGAAACAGACTTGCCGGGTCTTGGTCTTTGCCGGGGTGCGCAGGCACTTGGCGCGCAGTTTGCAGGGCAGGCAATCGCGCTGCGCACCCTGGAACTTGAGCGCGCTGTAGCCGTTGTGGATGCAATTCGATCCGTTCCGGTAGAGCTGCTTGCCGGCCGGGCAGTGGCAGGTGTCGGCGGCTTCGTCGTAGGTGAAGTCTTGCGGGCGGTAGTGACGGGATGATTGCTTGCCCCGCTTGTTGTGCAGAGGGTCCGGTTTGACTTTGTGGCGTTCGCGCCCCTTGAATCGCTCATCACGTCCGCGCATGCCATTGTCCGCAATGAGCGCGGGGATGTTGCGGGCGGCGAGTTCGGCGATGTTGTCCTTGGAGTGATAGCCGGCGTCGGCGGTGATCAGGGTTTGGTCGCTGCGCAGGTGAGCGGTGGCGTCGATGACCGGCATCAGAAGCGCTTGTTCCGAGCCGGTGCCGTGGGCCTGTGCGTCGACGATGATCTGGTGTTTGCCGTCGACGGTGGCGACGCCGCAGTAGCCTTGAATGACGCCTTTGTCGGTCGCCATCTTGGCTGACTCGTTGTCGGTGCGGTTGGAGAGGCGGACGCTGCCGCGCGTGCCTGGCCGGTCACTCGGGTGCTCGGCCAGCCAGGTGCGCAGTTTCTTCGCTTCGGCATTGAGCTTCTGCCGTTGCCGGGCTTCTTTCTCGGCGAGGTCGGCTTCGACAGGCTGTTCGTCGTTGGCGCGATGGCGCTCCAGCATGCTCTTGGCTGCGGCTTCCATCTTCTCGGCTTGGCGGATGAAATCGGCGCGGCGGCCGCTCTTGCCTTTGCTGGCGTTGCTCGGGAGTTTGACGCCATCGATGGCAAACATCTGGCGACCAATCAGGCCTTCCTGCTCGCAAAGGGCGAGGACCTGCGCGAAGAGTTGGGCGATCTCCGCATCCAGGCCGGAGACGAAGGCGGCAATCGTGGTGAAGTGCGGTGCGCTGTCGCCGGAGAGGGCGATGAAGGTGACGTGTTCGCGGCAGGCGCGTTCGATGCCGCGACTGCTGACGATCCCTTGGCTGTAGGCAAACAGGACGACTTTGAGCAGCATGGCCGGCGGGAAGGCGGTGGCGCCGGTGTGGTCGTTACGGTAGCGGGTGTCGAAGCCGGACAGGTCGAGCTGGTGGTCGATCAGGTAATTCAGGGCATGCTCAAAACTGCCGGGGATGAGTTGGCGTTCGAGATCGACAGCGAGGAAGCGCGGACTGGTGTCGATGTGCTTGTAGCGCGCCATGATTCACCTCCGTTATGCAATATCCATTGGATCATTGATATTCCATTCGGTTCACGGCACGATGCGTTGATGAAGATACTTTTTCTACAGCGTCGTTAGAGAGCACATCCCTGTGGTCGAAGCACTCACAAACAAAGGGCAATCATCATTGCCAGCGCTGCCGTCTTCTCGGTTCCGGGGGGCGCAATGACCGTAGACGAATTCTTGGACTATGTTGTCTTCCCCATCTTCTTTCTTTCATCGATCGTCTGGCTGGGCTGCATAGTGTTCTTTCGCTCACAAATCCCGCAGGCCGCATTGGTGAAGGCCCCGCTAATCCTCGCTAGGCGTGGCGGCGTGTTCGGCTGGGTTGGTGCCCTATCTTCCGGTGGGCTCATCCTCAGTTTTCTTTTATTAGCGGCACTTGAGCTTGTTCGTGTATGGCATATCTAGCGTCGCTCTCTAACCCGGCAATCGAGAGGGACACCGTAAAAGCGACTTCTCTCCGAGCAATCCGCCTCGCGCGGCGCCCCTCATTTTTACGTTGAACTAAACCGCTGGCGCGGTGGTTGAGAGATCAACCACCGCGTTGTTGTTATTGCGGTGCCCGCCGCAAAGAAATCCTGCCGTCGCTCAAGGCTTTTGCTCGTCATCCGATGCCTCTCGTTGGGACTGTTCCCGACCTTTGAGGAGAACGAGATGAGCGAACTACGCCAACGGATGAATGACGCCATGGTGCTGCGCGGTTTTGCAGCGCGGACCAAGGAATCGTACCTGGCCTGTGTGACCGGGCTGGCGAGATACTACCGGCGTTCGCCGGATACGCTCGATGCCGCCGCCATCCAGACCTATCTCCTGCACCTCATCACCGAGAAGAAGCTGGCGTACGCCAGCGTCAATCAGGCAGCCTGCGCCATCCGCTTCCTGTTTGGCGAAGTCTTGCGGCAACCGGCGATCTGGCTTGAGATTCCGATGGCCAAGGTGCCCAAGCGCCTGCCGCTCATCCTGTCCCGCGACGAGATCGCCCGCCTGTTCGCTCATTGCCGGACGTTTCGCGAACGCACCCTGCTCGAAACGGTGTACGCCGCCGGATTGCGCCTCTCCGAAGTCTGCGCCCTGGAACTCTCCGACATCGAATCGGCACCCGACCGGATGTGCATCAAAGTCCGGCAGGGCAAGGGCGGCAAGGATCGGTACGCCCCGAAGGAAGTCCCCTTGGGGGACACGATCCTCTCGCCGCGCCTGCTCGAATCGCTTCGCCTGTACTGGCGCGCCTTCCGCCCCCGGCGCTGGGTCTTCCCGAACCGCGCCGGCAACGCTCAGATCGGAGAGAAGACGGTCCAGCGGCTCTACAGCGCCACCCGCGATGCCGCTGGGCTCCCCCCGGGCGGCGGCATCCACACGCTGCGCCATTGCTTTGCCACCCACCTGCTCGAAGCCGGTGTCGATCTGCACACCATCCAGCGCCTGCTTGGTCATGGTCATATCTCGACCACCATGCGCTATCTGCATCTGGCGCAAGCCCGGCTGACCGGCACCACCTCACCGCTCGAACTGCTTACGCCGCACTGACCGGCGCGCGTGAACCGGAGTGGTTTGGCCGAAGTGTTCGCCACCTTCGGCCCGGCCTATCTTGCCACCCGGTCCTTGCCGCGCGGCGGCGCCAAAGTCTGGCGCGCCATCGTCGCCTGCCGCACGGCGGCACTCGGTGGGCATCTCGACACCTGCGATGCCTGCGGGGCGACCCGGCACGTCTATCACTCGTGCCGTAACCGGCATTGCCCGCGCTGTCAGACGCGGGCCAAGGAGGCGTGGCTCGCAGCACGGCGGCGCGAGGTGCTGCCGGTACCGTATTTCCATCTCGTGTTCACGCTACCGCACGATCTCAATGGCTTGATCGCCGCTGCGCCGCGCGCGCTTTACGAGAACCTGTTCGCTGCGGTCTCGGCCACCTTGTCCGAATTTGCGGCGAACCCGCGTCACCTTGGCGGGATGCCGGCTTTCTCGCTGGTGCTGCACACGTGGCAACAGGATCTCGGTCGGCACGTCCATCTGCATGCGCTGGTCGCCGGCGGGGCGCTGACGGATAGCGGGGCGTGGGTCTTGCCGAAGAAGGGCTTCCTGTTTCCAGTGCGTGCGCTCTCCAGGGTGTTTCGCGGCAAATTCATCGCCAGGCTCGATGCCTTGCGGCGTGCCGCGCGATGGCCGCTGACGGTTGACTGGCCACGATTGAAACCGCGTCTCTACGCCCATGACTGGGTGGTCTACGCCAAGCAGCCGCTGGGCGGCCCGGCGGCGGTACTGGAGTACCTTGGCCGCTACACACACCGGGTGGCGATCTCGAATGAGCGGATCGTCGGTATCGAGGACAAGGATGTGGCCTTTCGTGTCCGCGCCGATGCCACAAGCGGCAAGAAACGGACGCTGCGTCTGCCGGGTCCCGAGTTCATTGCACGCTTTCTGCAACATGTCCTGCCGTCCGGCTTCAAGCGCATCCGGCACTACGGACTCCTGTCGCCGGCACGGAAGAAAGTCGGATTGGCCGCCGCACGCGCTGCGCTCGATGTGCCGCCACCGCAACCGGCGGTGATCGAGTCGCTCGCCGACTTCATGCGCCGGGTGGCGCGGCCGCAGTGCGGTGTCGGGCAGTTCCGTCTCGTCGCTTCGATCTTGCCGCAACGCCGTTTGCCCACGCCGAGGGGGCCGCCTTGAGGCCGGCCAGCGGCGAACACATCAGCGCTTGGCGAAGTGATGGCGGCATCGCTTCCGGAGGTGCTTGCGCGCTCACTTGCCAACATATCTGTTTCTCGCGACTTGCCTGCGCTGGGCGACCAGCCCGTTGCAAAAAATGGCGCCAGACGCCACCGGGCCATGATCAGCGGACCGTCGACATTCATGCCAAACGATTGACTTCGCCAGACCCTTCCTTACAATCCCCATAGCATCCGCCAACGCGGCGGTTCAGTCCAACAAGGTTTATCCGCCGAAATGACTCCGCGCTCTCTTCAATCGCTTCCGCTGCGGCGGATAAACGCTATTCGTTCGGCCCCTCGGTCGCCGTCTCGTCAGCGCTGACTTCCTTGTCCCAGTCAATGCCAACCGCCAGCATGGCATCTTTCAAACGCTTGAGCGTGCAAACGTCTCCGTCTGCGAGATGTGCGTTTTCATCCAGCGTCTGTCGGATCGCTACCGCCAATTCGTCGCGATCACGCCTTGCCACAATCAATTCGCCGCCGATGCCAAAACGCCGCCGCACTTCCGCCGCCAGCAGCATGCATACCACGCGCCAGCCTTGCGCGCCTTCGTACAGCGTCAAGCCTTTGCTCCACTCGTCCGCTAATTCCAGCGCTTCTTCAATCGTCATTTTCAGCTTCACTGCTTTGTCCTTTCTCGGCCGTGGCCGAACAATCGCTTCGAGCGGGACCGTCGCCATAAAGCCGGCGCCGGCCCCTCAAGCTAAACGTTGAGGCTGTAGAAAAAGTCGATTTGTAAAAAACACACCTGCCATGACCAAAAACCGACCTTCACAATCGCGCTGTATTAGACGATCACGTCTTCTGGAATGGTTTGACCACCCCAGAAATCGCCTTCGCCTGACCCCTCAACCACTTTTTCTACAGCCTCGTTAGGCGCTGACGGATCTCCGTGGAATCCCCTATGAAAATTCGAAAAAGCCTCTTCTTCTGCGTTCTCTTTTTATCAAGCTACGCCTTCGCCCAGTACGCAAACATCGAGGGAAGGTTCAAGTCAGCCACGACTGATCTCAACTTGATTGCACTGGATAAACAATCTGGGGTAATTGCTGCGTCAACTACAGTCGTCGTTGGGCCATGTTCAGGAAGCATGGCCGGCATCGGAAAAATGAACGGGAACGTCTTGACCTTTTCCCCGTATGCCAAAGTAACTGCCGACGACGCATGCGTCGTCACTGTCACCTTTGACAAGAAGCGCAATACTGCACAAATAGTTGGCGAGTCATGCTCCTCATATAGTGGGGCTTCGTGCGGTTGGGAAGGCGACACGATCAAACGTGCAAAATAGTTCTTTCATCGGGGGCGTTCACAAACTGACTCCAAAGCCAGCGCCTAACAGGCTGTTGAAAATCGCAGGACCTAACGGGGTCAGGTTCAATTTTTGTTTGAACTATCGGGGTCAGCCTCGAATAGCTTTTGGTCGGTTTATCGGAACAGTCCATCCAATAGCCTGTTGGCCGGACTTTTTCCCCGTTCCCCGCGAAAAAGGATTGCCTTGGCATCGCCATTCGATGGCGCCATAATTTAGCGAACTGTCTGAGGAATATCGTTTTCCATGTTGCCAATGATCGAACAGCATCGCGCCGACCTCGCCAATCTCTGCCGCCCTCTTGGGGTGCTCCGGCTGGATGTGTTCGGGTCGGCTGCGGCTGGTGATTTTGACACGATGAAAAGCGATCTCGATTTCCTCGTCGAATTCGAAGATCTGGAACCGGCTGCCTATGCAGAAGCCTGGCTGGCGCTGCATGAGCAACTGGAATCGTTGTTTGGCCGTTCGGTTGATCTGGTGACCTTGGCCGCGGTGCGCAATCCGTATTTTCGCGAGCGCGCGCTGGCTGTCCGGGAGACGGTTTATGCCGCCTGAGGCGCGCAAGTTTCTCTGGGATGCGCAGCAGGCGGCGGCGCTGATCGCGGGCTTCGTGGCCGGAAAAACGTTTGCCGACTATTGTCAGGATGCGATGCTCAAATCTGCCGTCGAGCGGCAGTTCGAGATTGTCGGCGAGGCGCTCAACGCGCTGTCGAAAATTGCGCCCGAGTTGGCCGAGGCGATTCCCGAACTGCGCCGAATCGTCGCTTTCCGCAACGTACTCATTCACGGTTATGCCACGGTTGATGACCGGCTCGTTTGGGGTGTTGTCGAAGGCAAGCTGCCGCTTCTGCGCAGTGCTGTTACCGGGCTGCTCGACCAAAGCTGATTCGTTGCGCGGTCTTAACGCCCGGTTTCCTTGACCGACTCCCTGCGCCGAAAGCTCTCTGGCCGCTGGCTCGACGATTGTTATATCATCCCGTGATGCATTTTATCGGGATGCGATGCCCTGGGTTTCCGGCGCCCGCTCGCTCCTGAATAACAAAAGGAGGAGACAAATAATGAACATGGGCTTGTCGGAGCTTTTTCCCATCATTGAAGTCGACGTGCCGCACATCGACGCACAGCACCGGCGGATATTCGAGCTGGCCGCGACCTTCACCGATTGCGGCGATCAGATACGGGTGATGCAATCGCTCGCCGCGCTTTGCGACTACGTGAAAACCCATTTCCGCGAAGAGGAGGCGCTGATGGCGTCCTGCGCTTTTCCCGGCATCGAGGCGCACCGCCGGCAGCATGAAGAGTGCCGGACGATGCTGGTCAAACTGCTGGCCGACGCCAGGCATATGAGCCTCGACCAGATCGCCGACGAAGTGCAGCGCCTGATCAACGGCTGGATCTACAACCACATCCTGACGGCGGATTCCGCCTATGCGCCGTATCTGAAGTCGGTCAGGGAACGGGAGACCTGCAGCAGTTCGTGAGGCCGCGAGTTCTTCCCGTTCTTCACGCCTTCTGCGCCAGCACCAGATAGCCCTGCGTGCGATCCTCCGCATCGAGCAGCAGCGACACCCGCAGGTCCATCGTTCCGCCGCCGATCGCCACGGCATAGTGTTGCGCGCCTTCGGCAAGCACCTCGCTGCCGAGGAATACGTCGGCATCGTGCCAGCCGATGCGCTTCAGCGTGGCGCGGATATCCTTGCCGATGATTTCTTCGGCGCGCTGGCCGAGCACGTCGGCTACGGCGGGTGTGGCGAACGAGACGTTGTAATCGAGATCCGAGGCGATCACCGCGGTCGCGGTAGCCGAACGCAGAATGTTGGCGAGCAGCAGTTTTTCGTCGATCGCCCGCGCGGCCTCGTGCAGGTTGCGCGCCTGTGTCTCGACGATGTCCTTCAGATAGCTTACGTAATCGCTTTCCAGCCCGCGCACGATTTCGTGGTGGGTGAGCAGGCCGCTGACGACGCCTTCGTCGTCGACCACCACCAGGCGGCGAATGTGCGCCGAGGCCATCGATTTCACGGCCTCGTGCAGCAGTTCGCCGGCCTTCACGGTCTTCACCGGCGCGTGCATGACCTCGCTCAGCGCAAGGTTCTCCGGGTGTGCGTGTTTGTGGCACAGCGCAACGATGTCGCGCTCGGTCAGTACGCCAACCGGCGCCCCCTTGGCGTCGACGATCAACACGCAGCTCTGGTGCTTGCCGATCATTGCCGCCACCGCATCGGCGACGGTCGCCGTCGCCGGCAGCCGGCAGACTTCGCGGCTCATGACGTGGCCGACGTCCTTGAAGTTCATGTAGTACTCGATGCCGAAATCGCGCATCAGGTCGCCTTCGCTGGCGATCCCGAGCACGTGCCCGGCCTCGTCCGTCACGGCGAGGTGGCGGATGCCGCGCCCGGCCATCAGATGAAAGGCTTCGAGGCAGAGGGTCGCTTCGCCGACGGTGATTACCGGCGACTGCATCAGGTCGACGCAGCTCAGCGCCTTGAGATTGCCCTTGTGGTGCAGGGTGCGGACGATGTCGCGCTCGGTGATGATGCCGAGGATCATCTCGTCCTCGACGACGAGGACCGAACTCACCGATTTGCTCTGCATCAGCGCCAGCATATCGGCCGCCGCCAGGTCGGTGCCGGCCTGGCAGACGGTACGCGTCATCACCGCGGAAATCCGTTTCCGGTTGGTATCCATCCTTGTGTTTTCTCCTTCGCGCACTGACGTGCCGCCTGCCCCTGATACTAGTCTGTCGGGGGCGATTCAACCGTGTTTTTACGCAGGTCCGCTCAGCGCGGCCAGCGATCGTGGCCGACGTATTCTTCCCAGCTCAGGAAGCCGTCGCCATCCTTGTCGCGTTCCTTGAATTTCTCGGCCAGATAAGGCGCGTGCTTTTCCAGCTCTTCACGCGACAGCTTGCCGTCCTTGTTCTCGTCGGCGGCGTCGAATTTCTCCATCGCCCGCTGTTTCGCTTCGCGCGCGACATCGCCGCGGCGTCCCTCCTGATCGAGCTTGGGCACCATCGTTTGTGCCTGCGCGCCCGCTGCGAACAAGGTCAGGGCCAGCGCGGGCAGCATTCTTCTGTACATGATCGCCTCCGAAAAAAATGGTGGAAAATTCAATGGTGTCGAGGGTTCAAAGCCAGCCGGCGCGCTTGAAGCGGCGATAGAGAATGCCGCAGGTGGCGGCGATGACGCCGAGCGCCATCGGGTAGCCGTACTGCCACTGCAGTTCGGGCATGGCCTTGAAGTTCATTCCCCAGATGCCGGCGAAGGCCGTCGCCACGGCGAAGATGCCGGCCCAGGCCGCGAGGCGTTTGTTGACTTCGCTTTCCTCGATGGTGACCAGCGACAGATTGACCTGGATCGCCGTGCCGATGGTTTCGCGGATGGCGTCGATCGAGGTGTTGATGCGGCTGAGGTGGTCGTAGACGTCGCGGAAATAGTGCCGGGTGTCGCCGCATACATCGGGCGCCCGGCTGCCGAAGAGCTTGCCGGTCGCTTCGGTCAGCGGCGCGACGGCGTGCTTGAGCAGCATCACCTTGCGCTTCAGTTCGTAGAGCCGCTCGATGTTCGAGCGCGCCGCGCCCTTGGCGAAAATCTGTTCCTCGATCTGCTCGAGTTCGGTCTCCAGCATGTCGACGATCGGGAAGTAGCGGTCGACCACGGCATCCATCAGCGCGTAGAAAACGAAGCCGGCGCCGAGCTTGAGCAGATGCGGTTCGCGCTCGCAGCGGTTGCGTACGCCGAGAAAGCTCTTCAGGCTATGGTTGCGTACCGAGAGCACGTAGTTCTTGCCGACGAAGACAGCGACTTCGCCGAAACTCAGCTTGCCGTCGACGATCTCGACCAGATGCATCACCGCGAAAATAGAATCGTCGTACTCCTCGATTTTCGGGCGCTGGTGGCCGTGGTGTGCATCTTCCACCGCCAGCTCGTGCAAGCCGAATTCGTCGCGCATTTCATCGAGTTCGGCAGGTTCGGCATCGCGCAGCGCGACCCAGACGAAACACTCGGGGCGCTCGAGGTAATCGCTGATGTCGGCAACGGGGATGTCGGCGAGTTTCTTGCCTTCCTGATAGGCGGCGCAGTTGATGAGCATGGTCGGGTGCTGGTCGAGAGAGGAGGGAAGCCTGCCTACTTTATCCGATTTCTGGTTCAAATTCGGCTTCGGATTTCAGCTTCGAGTTCTTTAGGCGCAATGAAAAGGCCCCGGCCGGCAAGGCGCGGGGCCAGCATGGTGAGGTGTGATCAGTGGCCGACGCGGACCACGATCTTGCCAAAGTGGCCGCCGCTGCGCATGTGGGCGAGGGCGGCGGGGGCTTCGGCAAAGGGGAATTCGCGGTCGATTACCGGGTGGATGCCGTGGCGGGCGATGGCCTGGAGCATGGCGGCAAACATCGCGCGGTTGCCGACGAAGATGCCGTGGATGCTCGCCGCCTTCGGAATCAGCATGACCGGGTTGGCCTGCCCGGCAAGGCCAGTCAGCACACCGATGTAGGCGATGCGGCCGCCGACGCCGACGCTCATCAATGAGCGTTCCAGCGTACCCGGGCCGCCCACTTCGACGACGACATCCACCCCTTGCCCGGCGGTCAGGCGCAGCACTTCATGCTCCCACTCGGGCTGCGTCCTGTAGTTGATGCCGTGGTCGGCGCCGAGCCGCTTGGCGTGTTCCAGCTTGCCATCGTCGCTCGAGGTGATGATCACCCGGGCGCCGGCCGCCTTGGCGAATTGCAGCGCGAAGATCGAGACGCCGCCGGTGCCGAGCAGAAGCACGGTCTGGCCAGGTTTCAGGTTGCCGGCTTCGAACAGCGCGTTCCACGCGGTGACGGCGGCGCAGGGCAGCGTCGCCGCTTCGGCGTAGCTGATCCCGTCGGGCAGCTTGATCAGGCCGCTCTCTTCGCTGACGAAACGCTCGGTCAGCGCGCCGCCCATCTCGGCGCCGAGTGCGCCGGCGATGAAGCCGGCTTCCGGGCGCCCGCTTTGCCAGTGCGGAAAGAACAGGGTGGCGACGCGGTCGCCGACCTTGAGCCCCTGCACCTCCTTGCCCACGGCGACGACTTCGCCGGCACCGTCCGAGCAGGGGACCAGGCCGTCGGCGATCGGCGAGAAATAGGTGTTCTGGCAGACTAGGAGGTCGCGGTAATTGAGCGACACCGCCTTGATGGCGACGGCCACCTGGCGCTCGCCGAGGGGCGCCGGCTCGAAGTCGGCGAGCTGCAGCGGGGCGCTGGGGTGGGCGGGGTGAACTTCGTAGCGTTGCATTGGGGCGTCTCCGTTGTTGGTATGGATTATTGGTTTGCCATTCTCGCACAGCACCGCCGGCGCACAACGGTTCTCCGGGGGGCGGAAATCGGGCAGAATTGGCCTCTCCGATGCGCCTCCTTGCCTTCCTCCTCGCGATCCTCCTTGCCGGCCACTGCCGGGCGGATGCGTGCGACCAGCTGCCGAAGCCCTCGGTGACGATCAAACGGCTCGACGAGCGCCTCGTCGTCAACACCCAGTACGGCTACAAGACGCTGAACCATCTCGGCGGGGCGCTCGTGCATCCCGGCACGCAGGTGCTCGGGCTGACGCGCGGCAACGCCGTCGCGCAGCTGGCGACCAACACGCCGATGCTCGTCGACCGCAGCGGCCGCTGGGAGTGCGCCAGCCCGCAACTCATCCTGACCATCGGCTACCAGCCGCTGACCATCTACGTGGCGAACGAATTTCCCGATGGCGGCTGCGCCTATCGGGAGATTTACCAGCACGAGCTGCGCCACGTCAAAACCTACCAGGCGCACCTCGCCCATATCGAGAAGGAGCTGCTCGACACGCTGAACCGCCGCTTCGCGACCGGCAGCCCCTGGCGCGGCCCGGTCGGCCAGCTGCGCGGCCAGCTGCAGCGCGAACTCGACGAGCGCTGGCTGCCCTACATCCAGCGTCAAATCGGGCGTGCGGACGAAGCGCAGGCCCTGATCGACACGCCCGAGGAGTACGCCCGCGTGGCAAATGCCTGCAACGGCGAAGTCAAGAAACGCGTGACCCGCTGAGCTGCCGTGAGCGCACCGCGCTTGGACCGATTCCGCCGGGCTGTGTTACGCTCCAACCCCCTGATTACAAATGGCATGATTTTCGTTGATGAATCCTTCGAGCCTTACCCCCGCGGCCACCCCCGCTGCCGCCCCTTCGCCGGTCCTTAGTGCCCGCACCCTCCTCAAGTCCCTGCAGGAGGAATTCCCGGCTTTCCGCGACTGCCTGCCGCTGGCCATCGGTATCGACAAGCAGCTCCTCGCCCGCCGCCCCGATCTCGACCGCAAGATCCTGCGCATCGCCCTCGGCATGCACACCAACGCCCTGCGCTACATCAAGGTGATGAGCAAAGCGACGACGCGTTTCGATCTCGACGGCAATGCGGGCGACGCGCTGACCGACGAGCACCGCAAGCACGCCGTTGAGACGCTGCGCGAGCGCTCGAAAAAAGAGGACGAACGACGCAAGGCGCAGCGCCAGGCCGAATCCGCGCAGCGCGAGGCCGAAGCTGCCGAGCGCCAGCGTGCCGAGAAGTTGACCCGGCTGGTTGCCAAGTTCGGCCGGGACGGTTGAGTTTCCTTGGACGGTGCGATCGATCTTCCCCTCTATGAAGGGGTCGGCCTGGCCGACATCGTGCTGGTCGATTCGCCGGAGGCCGCAGCTCACGCGCTCAATGCGCTGATGGCCGTCGACGCGGTAGGCTTCGATACCGAATCGAAGCCTACCTTCCTGAAAGGCGAGGTATCGACCGGCCCGCATCTCGTCCAGCTGGCGACCGAAACCCGCACCTATCTCTTCCAGACTTCGCGGGCGCACGGCGCCAGCGAGCTGAGCGAGATTCTGCAATCGCCGCGCCTGTTGAAAGTCGGCTTCGGTCTCGGCAACGACCGCAGCGCTCTGAAATCGACGCTCGGCATCGAGGCCAGGAACGTCCTCGATCTGGGCGAAAAGCTGCGCGGGCCGGGGCATCGCGGCACGGTCGGCGCCAAGGTGGCGGTGGCGCGTTTCTTCGGCCGGAAATTCCAGAAGTCCAAGAAAACCAGCACGAGCAACTGGGCGACGAGCCGCCTCAGCGAGCGGCAGATTCTCTACGCCGCCAACGATGCCCACGTCGCGCTGCAGATCTACCGGGCGTGGATTCGCGCCGGTTCGCTCGGCTTCACCGATTAGGCGCCCGGGTCTTGCGCATGGGGAGCCTGTGTAACGGGCGCTTGCGCCGGCTGAAGCCCGCTCTCCGCAACATTTTTCGCATTGTTTTCCCGCTCGTCCCGCTTGCTTTTTGGCTGGCGGCGCTGAGCGGCGAGGCGGGCGCGCTGCCGGCCTTTTCCGAGGTGCGCGCCGCCTACACCGAATCCGATGCCGTGCTGCTCGCCCGCGACGGCCGGCCGCTGCACAGCCTGCGCATCGAGATGAACGCGCGCCGCTTGCCGTGGACGCGCATCGAAGACGTGTCGCCGGCTTTCCTGCGCGCCTTGCTCGTTTCCGAGGATCGGCGCTTCTACGAGCATGCCGGCGTCGACTGGAGCGCGGCGGCGGCGAGTGCCTGGCGCAATCTGTGGAACACCCGGACGCGCGGCGCGAGCACGCTCTCGATGCAGCTCGTCGGCCTGCTCGATGACGATGCGCGGCGCCACGGCCGGCGCAGCGTCACGGAAAAGCTCTCGCAGGCGGCCGGTGCGCTGTGGCTCGAGCAACGCTGGCAGAAGGCCGAGATTCTCGAGGCTTATCTCAACCTCGCCGGTTTTCGCGGCGAGCTGGTCGGCGTCGCGGCGATGAGTCGCGGCCTGTTCGGCAAGTGGCCGGACGGGCTCGACGAGCGCGAGTCGGCGCTGGCGGCGGCGCTGCTGCGCGCGCCGGGGGCGACGCCGCAAACCGTCGCGGTGCGTGCCTGCGGCGTGCTGCAGGCGATGGCGCAAATGCGCAAAGCCAGCGCCGATTGCGGCGGGCTCGATGGTCTCGCCCGCCTCGCGCTGGCCGGCGGCCTGCGCGCCGGCTGGCTGGCGCCCGAGCAATCGCCGGGCCTCGCGCCGCACCTCGCGCGGAAGCTGCTGACGCAACCCGGCGAACGCCTGAAAAGCACGCTGGACGCCGATCTTCAGCGTTTCGCGACGGCCGCCCTGCAGCGCCAGCTGCGCGAAATCGCCCGGCAGAACGCCGAGGACGGCGCGCTGCTGGTGATCGACAACGCGAGCGGCGAAGTGCGCGCCTGGGTCGGCTCGAGCGGCGCGCTGTCCGACGCGCCGGAAGTCGATGGCGTCGCCGCCTTGCGCCAGGCCGGCTCGACGCTGAAACCCTTTCTCTACGCGCTGGCCTTCGAGCGGCGCGACCTCACGGCGGCCTCGCTGGTCGACGATTCGCCGCTCGCGCTGAGCACCGGCGACGGCCTCTACGTGCCGCAGGACTACGCGCCGCAGTATCGCGGCTGGGTCAGCGCGCGCATGGCGCTCGGCGGCTCGCTCAACGTGCCGGCGGTGCGCACGCTGGTGCGCATCGGGCCGGATGCCTTCCGCGACCGCCTGCACGCCTTCGGTTTCAGGAGCCTGACCGAGAACGGCGACTACTACGGTTTCAGCCTCGCGCTCGGCTCGGCCGACGTCTCGCTGCTCATGCTGGCCAACGCCTATCGCACGCTGGCCAACGGCGGCCAATGGTCGCCGCTGCGCGTGACGGCGGACGCGAAGCGCGCGCCCTGCGCCGACGGCGGCTGCAATGGCGTGTTCAGCGGGCCGGCGCGGCGCGCGGCGGCGCCGGCGCCGGTCTTCATCGCGACCGACATCCTTGCCGACCGCAGCGCGCGCGCCGGCACCTTCGGCCTCGAATCGTGGCTGTCCACGCCCTACTGGAGCGCCGCCAAGACCGGCACCAGCAAGGACATGCGCGACAACTGGTGCATCGGCTTCTCGCGCCGCTACACGGTCGCGGTATGGGTCGGCAATGCCGCCGGCGAGGCGATGCACGACGTCTCGGGCGTCTCCGGCGCGGCGCCGGTCTGGCGCGAGGTGATGGACTGGCTGCAGCGCGGCGCCGCGCCGAGTTTGCCCAATGCGCCGCCCGCTGCGCCGCCCGGCGTGCTGCGCCAGGCGATCCGTTTCGAGCCGGCCGGCAAGGTGCGCGAACCGGCGCGTCAGGAGTGGTTCGTCGCCGGCACCGCGATGAGCGTCGTGCGTCTCGCCGAGCCCACGGCGTTGGCGCACATCGCCTATCCCGGGCAGGGCGCCATCATTGCGCTCGACCCCGATATTCCGCCCGAGCGCCAGCGCATCGCGCTGCAGCTCTCCGGCTCGCCCGACCCCGGCTGGCACTGGCGCATCGACGGCGCAGCGCTCGGCAGCGCTGCGCGCGCCGTGCTCTGGCGTCCGCGTCCCGGCCGGCACCGCTTGGCGTTAGCCGACCGCAGTGGGAACGAAGTGGAAGCTGTGAGCTTCGAGGTGCGGGCGATCCGGGGGCGTATCGCGAAATAATGGTGCAGCGGGCCGTTCCTGCCGGACAGGAACTCTGGCCGGCCGATCTTTTTCTAATGAGTGTGAAGAACGTCCGGCTGAAGGAGGACATCATGAGCACTTGGCAAAAACGTACTTGGCAAAAATCGATCGCGGCCGTCATGGTGCTGGCGGTTCTGAGCGGCTGTTCCAACATGACTGCACGCGAGCGCAACACGGCGATCGGTGCCGGTGCAGGCGCAGTGGCGGGTTCCGTCCTGACCGGCGGTAGTGCCGGCGGCACGGTCGGCGGCGCGGCGGTTGGCGGCGTGATCGGCAACCAGATCAAGCGCTAGGGGCGGCGTGCGGCGCGCTCGGTTATGATTCGCTGCTTCCGCGGATTCGGCGAAAAGAATGAGATCGGAAAGAGATCGAGTGACACGCAATAGCCAGAAGATCCGCTTCTTCCGCCAGCGCATTCCCGCCTTCGAGTGCGAGCCGGGGTGCCACGACTGCTGCGGGCCGGTGACGACCTCGAGCGAGGAGATGGCGCGCCTGCCGCTGGTCAGCGAAGCGGCGCACGACGCGGCGCTGGCCGAGTTGAGTTGTCCGCATCTCGGTCGCGACGGTTGCCAGGTCTATCTGGAACGTCCCTTGATCTGCCGGCTGTTCGGCACGACGCCGCGCTTGGCGTGTCCGAACGGCAAGCGGCCGGCGGCGATGATTGATCCGGAAATCGAGGCGCGGATCTTCGCGTTTTTCAAGGAAGCCCGGCACGTGTTGGTTTGAGCGGCAGCGCCCCCGGGGCGTTGTTAATCGTGCGCGGCTGCCATCAACGGCAGTTCGCCTTGCGGCGATACTTCTTCATCCTGCGCAGCGCGGCTTGACGCCAGCGCGCTGACGCGCACCCCGAGCAGGCGCAGCTTCTTGTCGAGCGGCACGCGGCGCAGGCATTCGCCGGCGGCGCGGCGGATCGTCGCGGCGTCGGCGGTGAGCGCGGGCAGCGTCACGTCGCGCGTCACGGTATGAAAATCCTCGAAGCGCAGCTTGATGCCGATCGTGCGGCCGCGATAGCCCTTGCGCTGCAGGTCGTTGGCGACGTGCGTGCACAGCCAGGTGAAAATTTCCGTCAGCGTGGAACGGTCGTGAATCGGGTGCAGGTCGCGGTCGAAGGTCGTTTCGCGGCTGATCGACTTGATTTCCGAGTGGGTGATCACCGGCCGGCGGTCGATGCCGTGCGCCGCTTCGTGCAGCCATGCGCCGTAGCTGCGCCCGAACTGCGTTTGCAGGAAGAGCGGCTCGGCCTGCGCCAGTTCGGCGATCGTATGAATGCCGAGCGCGGCGAGTTTTTCGCTCGCTTTCGGGCCGATGCCGTTGATCTTGCGCACTGGCAGCGGCCAGATGCGCGTCGCGATGTCGCCCTCGCCGAGCAGCGTGATGCCGTCCGGCTTGTCGAGGTCGGAGGCGATTTTCGAGAGCAGCTTGTTCGGCGTGATGCCGATCGAGCAGGTCAGGCCGGTGGCGTCGAACACGGCCTGCTTGATGCGTCGGGCGAGCGCCGGCGTGTCGTCGGGCAGATCGGTGAGGTCGATGTAGATCTCGTCGATGCCGCGATCCTCGATCAGCGGCGCGATGCGCGCCACGGCGGCCTTGAACAGGCGCGAGTAATGGCGGTAGGCGTCGAAGTCGACGGGCAGCAGGACGGCATCCGGTGCGAGTTTCGCGGCTTTCATCACGCCCATCGCCGAGAAGACGCCGAGCGCGCGCGCCTCGTAGGTCGAGGTGGTGATCACGCCGCGCCCGGCGTAGTCGCGCAGACGGGCGTAGCGGCGGCTGCCGTCGGCCAGCGTCACCGGCTGCTGCTCACCGCGCCCGCCGATCACCACCGGCTGGCCGCGCAGGTCGGGGTAGCGCAGCAGTTCGACCGACGCGTAGAAGGCGTCCATGTCGAGGTGCGCGATGCGGCGGGGTGGCGTGTTTTGCGTCATGGCACTGCGGACGGCGTTTCTGAAAAATCAGTAGAGCAGGAAATCCTTGCGCTCGGCTTCCCACGCTGCTTCATCGGGTGTGACCAGCGCGTCGAAATCGGCCGGCGTCGCCGCCGCATCGTCGACCCACTCGCGCAGCAGCGGGCTGCCGTTGATCAGATCGATGGCCAGCCGCTCGTGCTCGTACTCGTAGCCGAAGTCGCGCCAGATCGCGTAATCGGGCCGCAGGCGGCGCAGCGCCTTGAAGGCGAGCGTCTGCAGGCGCCAAGGACGGAACGCATGATGATCGTAGCTGCCGTCTTCGACGTGGATCTGCACGCCGTTGCACAGCTTGCCGGCGTGCTTGTGGAAGGTCGGCTCGAACCAGCAGTCGCGCAGGCGGCAGCCGGCCAGCCACTCGGGGGCGAGAGCGTGCATTTCGCCGATCAGGGCGCGCGCGTCGAGGTCCGGCGCGCCGAACAGTTCGAGCGGGCGCGTCGTGCCTCTGCCCTCGGAGAGCGTCGTTCCCTCGAGCATCACGGTGCCGGCGTAGCAGCGCGCCATCGCGAGGTTGGGAGCATTCGGGCTGGGGTTGATCCAGGTCCGTTCGCCGAGCGGCCAGCCGTAGCCGGGCGCCGCCTCGGGCGACCAGCCGCGCATGGCGATCACTTCGCAATCGACGTCGAGTTTTAGCGTCGCGATGAACCAGCGCGCCAGTTCGCCCATCGTCAGGCCGTGCCGCATCGGCAGCGGACCGGCGCCGACGAAGCTCTCCCAGCCGGCGCGCAGCAGCAGGCCTTCGATCGGGCGGCCGGCGGGATTCGGGCGATCGAGAATCCAAACGTTCTTGCCGTGCTCGGCGGCGGCTTCGAGTAGATAGCGCAGGGTGGTGATGAAGGTGTAGATGCGGCAGCCGAGGTCCTGCAGGTCGATCAGCAGCACGTCGAAGGTATCCATCATCGCCGGCGTCGGGCGGCGCACTTCGCCGTACAGGCTGAACACCGGGATGCCGAGCAGCGGGTCGAGATAGTCGGGCGACTCGACCATGTTGTCCTGCTTGTCGCCGCGCAGGCCGTGCTGCGGGCCGAAGGCGGCGGTGAGTTTCAGGTCGGGCAACGCGGCCAGCGCGTCGAGTGCGTGCGTCAGATCGGCCGTGACCGAGGCCGGGTGCGCGAGCAGGGCGACGCGCCGGCCGGCCAGCGGGCGGCGCAGGGCGGGTTCTTTGATCAGGCGGTCGAGTCCGAATTGAACGGCGGGGATGGCGGGCATCGTGGGGCTTTCAAACGAGGTGGTGCGTGGCGGCCAGTTCAAGCGTGAAGGCGGCGTGCTGGTGAAAGTCGGGGCGCGCCGCCGGATGGCGCAGCGCCCAGTAACTGTGGCTGCCATCGACGGTATCGGCGGCCTCGACGACGGCCGACAGGCCGATTCGGAAGGCGGCGGCGCCGGGCGGCAGCGCCTCGGCGGCGATGATCGCTTCGAGTTCCAGGCGGCCGGCAAACAGGCGGGTGGTGATCTGCGGCGGGACGGCCGGGTCCGCCATTTCGTCGCGCTGCCGGTAGTCCGAAAACGCGTAGGCCGCCCATTGCCCGGCCGGCGAAAAGTTGAACTCGCGGTAGCTCGTTTCTCCGGCGGCGGCAATGAAGGCCTCGAAGCAGGTGTGTTCCCAGAGCATATCGGTTCGGTCGGGCGCCTGCGTCGCCGGGATGCGCAGGCGAACCATGTCGCCCCACAGGCGGTAGGCGATGCGCAGACGGCCGTCGGCCAGGAGAGCTGCCTGCGCTTCGATCGTGCGCACCACCGGGGCCGGTGTGGCGGGGTGGCAGATCAGGGTCAGCGGGTAGTCGATGGCGTGGTTGTCAGCTTGCATGCGGCGAATTTTAGCCGTTCTGCCTCGCCGGCAGAGTGGCTGGCAGAAAGAAAAAACGGGCGCCGGGGCGCCCGTTCGACAACGGAAAAACTGCGGAAAGGCTGGCGCCGGATCAGGCCAGCGCCTTGAGCGTCGCCTCGTAATTCGGTTCGTTCTTGATTTCGGCAACCAGCTCGCTGTGCAGCACCTTGTCGTTCTCGTCGAGCACGACCACCGCCCGCGCCGCCACGCCGGCGAGCGGGCCGTTGGCCAGCGCCACGCCGTAGGCCTCGAGGAATTCGCCGCCGCGCATGGTCGACAGCGTCACCACGTTGTTCAAGCCTTCGGCGCCGCAGAAACGGCCTTGGGCGAACGGCAGATCGGCCGAGATACAGAGTACCGCCGTGTTGGCCAGATCGTTCGCCGTCTGGTTGAACTTGCGTACCGACATCGCGCAGGTCGGCGTGTCGATGCTCGGGAAAATATTCAGGATTTTGCGCTTGCCGGCAAAACTGGCGAGCGACACGTCGGCGAGATCCTTGCCGACCAGGGTGAAGGCGGCTGCGGCCTGGCCCTTCTGCGGGAAATCGCCGTTAACCTGAAACGGATTGCCGCCGAGCGTCACTGTGCTTGCCATCATGAGTCCTTTTCCGGATTGAGTGAGAAGCAGATTGGTCATTTTTTTGCGGCGAAGGTTCAGGGCGCATCGCCCCCTTGCGAGCAGCCGGCCAGTTCCGACGCCGGCATCGGCCGGCCGAAGAAATAGCCCTGATAGGCATGGCAGCCGTTGGTCGCGAGAAACTCCCGCTGCGCCGCCGTTTCCACGCCCTCGGCGATCACCGCGAGACCCATGCTTTGCGCCAGGGCCACGATGGTGCGCGCGATCGCGGCGTCGTTGGTGTCGGTCAGCACGTTGCGGACGAAGGACTGGTCGATCTTCAGCTGGTCGAGCGGCAGACGTTTCAGATAGGACAGCGACGAATAGCCGGTGCCGAAATCGTCGAGCGAAAAGCCGACGCCCTTGGCTTTCAGGTCGTTCATTTTCGTGATGATGTCTTCCACATCGTCCAGCAGCAGGCTCTCGGTGAGTTCCAGTTTTAGTTTTCTCGGGTCGGCACCGCTGCTGTCGAGTACCGCCAGCACCTTGTCCACGAAGTCCGGGTGGCGGAACTGACGGGCGCTGACATTGACCGCCACCATCAGATGCGCCATTTCCGGTTTGGATGCCCACTCCACCAACTGCGCGCAGGCGGTTTCCAGGACCCAGTCGCCGATCGGCAGAATCAGCCCGGTTTCCTCGGCCAGCGGGATGAATTCCGCCGGCGAGACCATGCCGCGCAGCGGGTGCCGCCAGCGGATCAGGGCTTCGGCGCCCGTCATGCGCCCGACGCCGTCCACCTGCGGCTGGTAGTAGAGGAAGAACTGGCCCTCCAGCACGGCTTCGCGCAGGTCGTTGCCGAGGGCGGCGCGGGCACTGACCGTCGCCTGCATTTCCGGATCGAAGAAGCACAGCGTGTTGCGGCCCGCCGCCTTGGCCTGATACATGGCCGTGTCGGCGCGCTTCATCAGTTCGTCGGCCGAGATGGCGCTGTCGCGGAACAGGGTGATGCCGATGCTCGAGGTGCAGTGATAGCTGCGCGTATTGTGTACGCCGCCGGCGCTCAGATCGAGCAGGTAGGGCTGGTTGATCGCACGGCGGATCTTCACCGCGACGCTCTCCGCCTGCATCGCCGCGAGCGTATCTTCGTTGAGATCTTCGAGGATCACCACGAACTCGTCGCCGCCGTGGCGGCCCACGGTATCGCCTTCGCGCACGCAGGCTTGCAGACGCTTCGCCACCTCGATCAGGAACTGGTCGCCGACGTCGTGCCCGAGCGTGTCGTTGAGCGTCTTGAAGTCGTCCATGTCGAGCAGCATCAAGGCGCCGCAGCGATGGTGGCGGCTGCTGCTGATTAGCGCGTGTTGCAGGCGGTCGAGCAGGAGACGCCGATTGGGCAGGTCGGTCAGCGGGTCGTAAAAGGCCAGATGTTCGATCCTGTCGGCTGCCGCCTTGTGCTCGGTGATGTCCAGCGCGATGCCGCCGAGCAAGGGGGGCTGACCCTGGCGCGGAATGCTGAACTTGTGCGCTTGGTAGAGCCGCGTCTGGCCATTCGCGCTTTGCACGTATTCCTCGGTGACCTGATACCCCGCTTCCAGCGCAAGCCGGTCGTCGGCGATCATTTTCTCGGCGGCCTCGGGCGAAAAGAAATCGCGCACCGATTTGCCGAGCCAGTCGCGTCCGCCAAGAATGTCGGCCATGTAGCGGTTGGCATAGAGAATGGCGCTGTCCGGGGCCTTGATGAAAGCGGCTGCGGGCAGCGTGTCCATGAATAGCGTAAAGCGCGCTTCGCTCTCGCGCAGCGCCTGTTCGCGTTCCTCCAGGGCGGCGATCATGCTGTTGAAGGCGGTCGCCATGTCGCGGATGTCCTTCGGCCCGCTGATTGCGGCGCGGACCTTGGATTCGCCTCGTTCGGCGCGCGCCATGGTCTCGGATAGCGCCGTGATCGGACGCGTCAGCCGGCCGGCGAGCTTGCGCAGCACGAAGAGGAAGGCCAGGGCAAAGACCAGCGAGGCGGCGAGGTTGAGCAGGAAGACCTGGAGCAGCATGCGCGACAGCGTCGCCTTGCTTTGCACGACGCGCACGAAGCCGAGGACTTCCTCCTTGCGCTCGACCATCTCGAACGGCGAGTCGTCGCCCTGGCTCAGGACGGGGGCGATGAAACCCCAGGTCTCTCCGGTTTCCGATTCGAGGTAGGCCTTGCGAATTTTTTTGTCGAGCAGCGGTTCGTCATTCTTCCCGGCGACGTCCTGGCCGCTTGCGATCAGCGAGCGGCCGGTGGTCTGGTAGATTTCCACGCGCGTCACATCGGGGAAGGAGAGCGCGGTCTTGACCGCCTCTTTGGCGTTTTCCGCCGAGGCGTAGATCAGGGCCAGCCGGCTCTGGTTGGCGAAGTTCTCGGCAATGTGCTCGCCGTGGTCGAGCAGGGTGTTGCGTATCTGGCGGCTGCCTTGCCACGAGGTCAGCAGCGCGGAGGCCATGGCGAAAACGATGACGCCGATCGTGACGCTCAGGTTCAGCTGTTGCTTGAACGCCGCATCGCGAAAAATGTAGGAGAAAAGATTCATGCTAGTCGACGCTCATTGCTCGGGGAAGACGAGGTCGAAACTCTGTCGGCCCGTGAGGTGGAGACCGAGGTGCTCGGCCGTGCGGATATTGACCGCCAGCAGGACGGCCTTGAGCGGCGTCACGCCGCGCGCCAGCTGGCCGCCCGACGACAGGTAGCCGAGTGCCGAGTTCGCCAGATGCCGCCCGATCTCGAGGTTGTTCGGGTAGAGCGAGAAGAGCGCGCCGCGCCGGACGTGGGCGACGTTGCTGGAGAAGAAAACGAGGTTGCGGCCCCAGGTTTCCTGCAGGACGAGCGGCAGCACTAGGGATTCGTCCACCGTGATCGAATCCTGCGGCAGCCAGAGAGCATCCTTCTTCGGGTCGGCGCTGGCGAAGACATCCTGATACAGGCGCAGCGCCGTCGTCAGGTCGGCCGCTTCAAAGCTTACCAACTCGAGGCCGCGCGCACGCGCCTCCTCTTTGGCCAGACGCATCAGCCAGGCGTTCTGCTTCGGGTCGTACACGACGAAAATCCGCTTCACGGCCGGCATGAAGGCTTGTAGCCGAGCGAACAGCAGCGCCGGATCGGGGGCCAGACTGAGCACCGCGATGTTGCGCGTATCGGCCTCGGGAATCGAGAGCACGCCGCCGGCCACGATGCCGATGTCGCGCTCGAGGCCGGTGGTGAACTTGAGACCGTTGCGGCCCAGCGCGATGACGACGCGGATTTCCTGCCGGCGCAGCTCGCTGGCGATTTCTTGCTGGTTCTGGCTGGCGCCGACGGCAAAACTCGGGATGCGGCTGCGGGTCTGCTCCTCGATGCCCGCGATGATCTTGGCGAACACGCTGCGATAGGGTTCGCCGATGTCCGGGTAAATGACGGCGATGCCACGCCCGGATTGCGGCGCGGCCACCGCGGCAACCACCGCCAGGCCGACGGCGCAGCACAGGACGATGCGCCAGCGCGCGGCGACGCGGCGCCAGCCGGCGCTGACGCCCAGCCACTTCGACGCACGCAGCCAAGCTGCCGTGTGGATAAGCAGCTTGAACGGGTTCATCGTGCGCAGATCGCCTGCTGGGAGACGGAGCGTCCCGGCAGCGGCCGCAGCATGCAGGGCGATTTGGTGCGAGTTGGTGGCATGGCCGTTCTTTCTTCGTTTTATTGCTGGCCGTCCTCTCTCGCTTCCACTCCGGCCGTATCGGAAGCTGCACGCAAAAAAACCGGTCCCGCCGCGCAGCAAGTCGCATGGCATCGATCGTTTGTTGCGGAACTTCCTCGAGGCCGATATTGCCACATCAAACCGTTTTTTGGTCGTACCGGTTTGATATTGTTCGCGTTGGCGTCTAGCTGGCGCCTTCGATGTAGTAATCCACCCGTCCCCGCGGCGCCAGGTATTCGACCACTTCCAGCGGCAGCGTCGCCGGGTTGACGGCGCTCGCCACGGTCAGGTCGGTATCGCGCAGATCGAGCAGAATCGCCTCGCTGCGGGGAATTTCCGGGTCGTGCAGCATCAGCAGGGGGTGCAGGATGCTCGCCGAGTTGGACTCGATCACCAGTCCGACGGCGCCGTTCGAGAGCGTGACGAAACTGCCGGGCGGGTAGACGCCGAGCGTTTTGACGAAAGCCTGCAGCATCTCGGGCTGGAAATGCGCGCCTTCCTTCTTGAACAGGTGGGTAATGGCCCCGGCCGGCGTTTTGGCCTGCTTGATGTCGAAGGGATTGCAGAGATTGTCGTAGCGGTTGGCCAGCGCTACCAGCCGGGCCAGTTTCGGGATTTTTTCGGCGGTCAGCCGGTTGGGATAGCCGCTGCCGTCCCAGTTCTCGTGGTGGCAGGCGATGATGTTTCTGACCGGAACCGCGAGATCGCGGATGCCGGCAACCGCCTTGATGCCGTAGGCGACGTGCGCGCGGTAGAACTCTTCTTCGGGATGCGTGCGGCTTTCGGCGCGCAGGATGCGCGACGGCACCTCTGATTTTCCGACATCGTGCAGCAGCGCGCCCATCCCCACCGACTTCAATTCCTCTTCGGAGAGCTTCATGGTCTTGCCGAGGAGCAGGGCGATGACCATCACGTTGACCGAGTGGGCGGCCTGGCCGACATCCTTGCTCTTGCTGTTGACGAGATGGATGACTTCGCTCTCAGCGCCGATCAGATCGGCAACCACGCGTCCGACCAGCGTCTTGGCCTGTGCGTGCGCTTCGATCGGGCGGCCGGCAATCGTCTTCAGGATGTCGCTGGCGGCCGCCGTGTCCTTTTCGTATTCGCGTTCGCGCCGCGCGAACTGTTCGCGCTTCTCGCGCACACGTTCGACGCGTGCGCGCTTCTCGTCGAGCATGCTGGTCAGCGCTGTCGCGCCAAAGTCTTCTTCGACGACCGGCGCCGATGCTTCGAGCGGCGCCGCCGTGCTGCGCGCCGGATCCCAGGAAACTTCGGTCAGGCCCATTTCCTGCAGCGTGCGGATCTGTTTCTCGCTGGAGATGCAAAATTCGCTGAGCATGAAGGGATGCTGCAGCCAGCCGATGTTGGACAGCGAAATGAAGATGCCCGGTTGCAGGTGATCGACGCGTATTTTTTGCATGGTGGTGATTCTCGGCCCTAAAACCTACTTCTCATTGTAGCGGACAAGGCTTCCGTCGGGACCCGGATCGGGGCCAATGAAGGAGGGGGCAGGCGGGTTTGCGGAAATTGTCTTCGTTCCGTGCGCTGGCGCGGCATGCCCGGTGCGAGCGCTGCCACCGGGCGCAAACGACGTTTCGTTTGCGCCGCGGCTGCGGAAACGGCCTAGTTGGCTCGTTCGTGCAGGAAATAGACCTTGACGCGCTTGCCCTTGACGGTGCCTTCGTTGAGCTTGCGCAGCGCCTCGCGGGCGATCTTGCGTTCGACGGCGATGTAGGTCGAGAACTCGGTGACGTTGATCTTGCCGATCTGCTCCTTCGCGAAGCCGGCGTCCTTGGTCAGCGCGCCGAGCACGTCGCCGGGGCGGATCTTCTCCTTGCGCCCGCCGAGAATCTGCAAGGTCACCATCGGCGGCAGCAGGACTTCGTTGCCGGCCGGTTTCAGCTCGCTCAGCGGATGCCATTCGGCTTGCATGCCGTGCAGCTTCTCGATGGCCATCACACGGTCCATCTCGTTGCCGCTGGCCAGGCTCAGCGCCCAGCCTTCCTGATCGACACGGCCGGTGCGGCCGATGCGGTGGATGTGCACCTCGGGTTCGAAGCTGATGTCGACGTTGATCACCGCCTCGAGTTGGGCGATGTCCAGCCCGCGTGCGGCGACGTCGGTCGCCACCAGCACCGAGCAACTGCGGTTGGCGAACTGCACCAGCACCTGGTCGCGTTCGCGCTGTTCGAGGTCGCCGTGCAGCGTCAGCGCGCTGAAACCCTGCTTGTGCAGCACGTCGAGCAGGTCGCGGCACTGCTGCCGGGTGTTGCAGAAAGCGATCGTGCTGACCGGGCGGAAGTGGTTGAGCAACTGCCCGACGGCGTTCAGGCGCTGTTCGTTCTTGACCTCGTAGAAGCGCTGGCGAATCTTGGTCGCCGTGTGCTGCTCGGTCAGCGTCACGTTCTGCGGGTTGCGCAGGAACTGGCGACTGAGCTTCTCGATGCCTTCCGGGTAGGTCGCCGAGAAGAGCAGCGTCTGGCGCTCCTTCGGGCACGAACGGGCGACCTTGGCGATATCGTCGAAGAAACCCATGTCGAGCATGCGGTCGGCTTCGTCGAGCACGAGGGTGTTCAGCGCCTCGAGATTCAGGCTGCCGCGTTCGAGGTGGTCCATGATCCGTCCCGGCGTGCCGACGACGATGTGCGCGCCGTGTTCGAGACTCGAGATCTGCGGGCGCATCGTCGCGCCGCCGCACAGCGTGAGGATCTTGATGTTGTCTTCGGCGCGCGCCAGACGGCGGATTTCCTGCGTCACCTGGTCGGCCAGCTCGCGCGTCGGGCAGAGCACCAGCGCCTGCACGGCAAAGCGGCGCGGGTTGAGCTTGGTGAGCAGCGGCAGCGTAAACGCCGCCGTCTTGCCGCTGCCAGTCTTCGCTTGCGCGATCAGGTCGTGGCCGGCCAGCGCGATCGGCAGGCTGGCCGCCTGGATCGGCGTCATGGTCAGGTAGCCGAGCTGCTGCAGATTGGCCTGCATCGCCGGCGAGAGCGGCAGATCGTTGAATGAAGGGCTGGTGCTGGCGTCAGCGGACGCGGGGGAGGGGGGCATCGTATTGGTCATGGCGAATTATACGGGATGGCGTTTTTTACTGCGATTTCTTGCGTGGGCAGCCAAAAGCGGCCATTAAAGGAGGGTGTCAGAATTTTTGTGTAAACGGTCATTTGGCAGGAAACTGCCGCGCATCAAGGAGCGATGATGACCGTAGCAAAGAAAGCCGTATCGAAGGAGTTGCTGGACAGCCTGCTGGCTGATTAC
>Ga0307509_10002880_pt1 | contig 27221 bp, 35 predicted proteins | sample 10_EM_MG_FD_202245 | JGI IMG/M metagenome (GOLD analysis project Ga0307509, IMG submission 202245) | Populus trichocarpa ectomycorrhiza microbial communities from riparian zone in the Pacific Northwest, United States - 10_EM | ecosystem: Host-associated > Plants > Roots > Unclassified | place... | reverse complement strand
GCACAGAGTTTGTAAAAAGTGTGGACGTTCGCATCCTTAAGCTGGGACAGGTACTTGGAGCGTACGGGAATCAGTTTGGATTTTCCAGCTATGGACACCACATCAGGTACTTACAATGTACTTCTCAAGCGGGGTCTCCTTGGACCGCAGCTGTGCCAGAGAACGACGGTAGTGGGTTGCCTCATCGTACGCAGGAGGTAATAGGCCCTTCAAGGTCAGCGGGGTGTCGAAGCTGTAATGGTGGTTTGAGTGCCCGGTTCCGGGTTTTCCCTTTCGTCGGAGGATGTTTTGTCTGAACCAGTAGGGAATCACTGTTGCCAATAAAGTTATCAACGGCCCAATCAATGGACCTGTTTCTGGAGCTATACATCTGAGCGAAGGATGCGTACCGGCGACGCTTGGCACGATAAGGGTCATGTGTTCGACAGTGTCTCCGAGTCAGGGCCAACTAGGGGACGAGGGCAGAGCTGCTTTTATGGGCGGGTAGCCAAGGGGACTGAGAACCGATTATAACCCCAACTTCTTGTTTTGTTAACGTTTTTGTGTCCGTCCGCATCCCTCACGGGCCACGAAGTTTTCCCCGGGGGGCCCCGCCAATGTCGATCGCTAATTGTCTGGGTGGTCCCGGTGGCCCCCGGGGTGTGTGATCTATTTTGACTCACTGCAAACCCTTCCGAGGATCGTCCTGGCTCGGAGAGGAATGATCGGCGGAGGACGCGATCGGAGGAAGAATAGTCGTTGGTCGCTTAAACAAGATTCGGTCGCAAAAGTCTTTAGGCTCATTCGAGGGGGAGAGGGAACTAAATAGGAACCGATACACCGCTTAGGCGGCTTGCCGGGGTTGGTGGGATATGAAACCGACCGCCGTGGGTTTTCGGAAAACGCCCCATCTCGCGATCTACGAACCGACCAAGCTTCATGCTACACGAAGAGAAGCCACCACGAGAGAGCTACGACCTTTTGCTTTCCTCCCAAAAAGACTTGGCGTGAGCGGCTAAATATCGTCACTCCACCAACTAGTCGGAGAGTTCTCCGGTCGTAGAAGAGGTAACGATTTTGAATTGTTTGGCGGGGGTCCCAGAGGAAGACAACCTGCAAGGGCTGGTCGAAATTAAGGTAGGCCTACAGCCCCATCCGTGGTGGTATTATATCTGGTGAGAGTTTGAAACGAGTGATTATCTCTTATGCCCATACTATAGTGATTGCGCAAAAGTTCAATGTTCATCTCAGGGTCGTTATAAAGGACAATTAAATAAGTAAGGATGGTATAAAAGGAGAGTGAAAATGGTGGATATGATGCAGGGGGGACGCCTATGGCCTCCGCAACTGCTAGATGCCCCCATCCGGAGAGAGCTTGATATCATCAATACTTTCTTCTTTAGGCAGAGTGCCCTTGACGGTGCATGCACTCTCGTTCTGGCATACGGCAGTACGTCCCAAGTTCTTAGACAGCGGACCTAACGGAAGATGGGTAAGCGGGGATAAGTTCGCGAGACGCACCAGCGCAAGTAGCGTGCTTACCAGTTGGACCGCCGACAACGTTGCACTGGTCGAACAGGCAGTATTGTCCGGACTTGTTGGTTGGCCACTGTTTGTCACCCCACTGGCCACCAAAGTTGAGCCAACTGGTACCCTCTCCAGGCTGAAGCTCTCCTCCGGATCCAGCGCCAGGTGCAGCGTCAATCGCTCCGCTTGATGGGTTATACCAGAAACCTCGGAAGTTCTTGGTGATGTCCCATCTAGGTCCCTTGTTCGTCTGATCCTTTAAAAGTCCAAGCGGTAAACTGTAAGGGTGGTCGCCCGCGGTCTTGGCACCCGTAATCAACGATGAGATGAGGTCACGATCGTAGACACAGATGAGAGCATACCGCGTAATTAGCGTGGGTCCCGGTCGCGACGTAGCCGATAGGACGGACCCCGTCTTTCTCCAGGGCAGAGTATTTGTAGGCGAAGCCACCAGAGTGGGCGGAGAAAAAGACGGTATCGGGAACCCCGTTGACGAACCGCACCATTGTGTGCTCCCAGTCCCCAACGTGGTTACCGTACCTTAGACCGAGGACGCTTGATGCCATCACGGGTCGGTTAGATGCGGGGGACAAGGGGAAAACCCGATAATCGCACTCACGCATTCCCATAGTTCCAACTGTAGAAATAGAAATAGAAGGCATCAACGATTCCCCCAGATTTCTCCACAACGATGATTGTTCCGGGTGCCCCACTGAGACCGGAGTCTGCCGGTTTGCCATAGGGTGTGGTGAAGAACGGGGTGTTATGGTTAAGGATGTTATCGTTGGCGGTGAGAGAAACATCGCTGGTGAGGCTGGAGAGAGTCTGGAGGGTGGGCGTTGAGCCCACGGTCTTGAAGTTGATTTGTGGGGTGACCTTGGTCAGATGGGATTTGACATCTGATGGCCAGTACTGTTCTTTTGAATGAAGGTATGACAAAGGAGCGTATTTGGTGACGAAGTCTGGGAGACCGCCGGCTCGTTTCGCGGGAGCGGCGTCGACGGCGACAAGGGCCATAAGGCAGACCAGGATCGGCGAGATGAGGATGGCGACCATGGCTAACCGAGTTGCGCGGGGATGTCGACGAGGGGATGCTCATCTCATCACCAGGCATTATATAGCTGGGGTGCAGAATGAGCAGCCGAGGTTGACGAACGGAGAGCTTCCGAATACAACAAAGAACAGGCCCAGAAGTGCGAAGAACGAGTACGTCGTCAGAAGAGGCACAGGAACCTGAATCGCGTGTAAAGCCCGCCCAAGCATCCGGTGAGCGAGTTGGTCGGTTGCCCACATGCGTCTCTGATGGGACCACAAGGGATATGTGGGGATATTACCTGGATATTACTCGGTGGTACCACGCTCGATGGACCACGTATACAAATTGTCCACGCGGGCATGAGACCCACAACTTTCCATCAGTCGGTCCAGCCGAGGTGGGAGCAGAGCTGAGAGATCATGATCGCTTCACGCCCGAGGTTTCCATCCCTTCAACGAAACCTTCGACATTCAAGCATTCAACTCCGGCTGTCTTCGGTTCTCTGGGTTTCGGCGACTGTACCCGGTCTGTAGAGGAATATAAGCCCGAGAATGCCTCCCGCACTCCCACCAGGTCCTCAGCTTTGGGATTTGTCCGTCATCGGTCTTCAGGATATGTTCGCTCGCTCACTCCTTTCACTCGTCACTCTTTTCTTTGCCCTCTCTGCCCTTCCAGGCCTCGCCTTGCCCAGCGTCAAGGATTCGCGAGCGGCTGACCCCTGCGCAGCCATCGCGGGCCAAAAATGGGTCGCTCCTTCTCATGTTCGCGCATGCCTCACTTCATTCCAGGTCGACCCAGTTGAAAAGGCGAACGTGAGTTACAACTATAGCCTGCCTCATCGCACCTTAACCATTCCCCCAATCCCTAGATCGTTACCGCTTCAACAAGGACCCTCGACTTCCATACTTCCACCAACTACCAGATCGAGGCCCCTCAGCCATTCACCGGGGACGTTCATGAGGACATCATCCGCAGTCTCCAGCGAATCAACCAGACCAAGTACAACAGCGACTTTGAATTCCACATCGACATTTCACGCTCCTTCAAGAGGTTGAACGACGGTCACGCCGCCTATATCAACTACTGTTACGACGGTATGTACCTATCGACTCGGCCTCCGGCCCGTGTCTAACACATCTCCTGCGTAAGGCCTTTATAGTACACTCATTCCTTTGCCCCTTGTCCACCTTACGGACAAACTTGGTTTCCAACACGTCCACATTGCCCCCGAGGCTTTCAAGGTCGCCAAGGCAGAATTCCCCGATCAGATCGCATTCTGGCAGAACGCTCTCCCTGATCCTCTCAAGGGCAATCTCGAATCGGTACGCGACCACGTCCACGTTTCCTCTCCTTGGAACTCACGAACAGGTGGTATAGCTCAATGGTGCCCAAGTCCTTTTGATCAATGATGAGCTTCCGTACGCTGCAGTTGATGAGAACGCCGCAATTTCTGGAAGTTACCAGGGTTTGGGAACCCGTCAGAACTCGTAAGCCCATGTTCGGGCTGGAACCGCCGTGTGAACTAACACGTCCTTTTTTTTTTTTTTTTTTTAGCTTCTTCTCGTCCTATCAGCTTGCCGCAACTGGATGGAACTACGTCCTTGGCCAGTTCGCCAGTCGGTCCGTCCCCCTTGTCGACTCCGTCAAGCTGACTGTATTGCGCGAGGGAAAAATTATCCCCGAGACTTTCACCGTAAGGAGCCTTGTCTCTTACGATGATTTCCTTGACGTTGATTACGCTTCCCACCCTTAGATCCCATTCCGTTCCCGCCTTTCCCCGTCTGCCGTGCCTTGGACCGATAGTGCCTCTTTCCGTGCTAAGAACTGTAAGGCCACTGGCAGCACCAACGGTGTCGACTACTACTCTTCTGTTCCCGTCGAAGCGAGCGTTGCCCGTGTTCGACAGCAGCCCAAGATCTCCCCCGATGAGGCCCGCAGGCACCATCTCAACGTCCTCCTCGATGCCACTCCCCCGTCCAACGTCGTTCTCCCTCCTGAACTTGTCCCCACCTTGCCACCATTGGGCGGAAGCTACTCGGTCGCCCAATTCTACTACTTGAGCGAATCTCAGACCGGGGTTTTGGCTCTTGGCAGTTTCAGTGCCGCCTCGTTCGCTGATTTCCAGAGGAACCTGCTCACAGGTCTGCAGAACCTCAAGGCTGCAGGTGCTAAACAACTGATTGTTGATGTCACCAACAATGGCGGCGGATATATTTGCATTGCCCATTGGCTCCATCGTATCATAGTCGGACCCAAGAGTACTACGGAACCCCGGGCTGGTCTCTACACCGAGGCTCGTGCTAAACCTCTTGCACAAGCCATCACCGCCGCTATCGCTAACGGCGTGGATCCAAACGTGGAGATGATGTATAACCCCCTCAACTGGGCGTTTAGCAACAACACCATCTTCCCAGAGCGCTACGACTGGCTTAAGGATCCCGTTAGGAAAGTCATCAATAACAACGAGGATTTCTTCAGTCAGAAGTTGGGCCAGGAGTGCCAGCCTTTCTCCATCAGCCCCCCTGCCGAGGTATTGTTCGACCCCAAGAAGGTTGCTATCATTAGCAATGGTCGTTGCGGCTCTTCCTGCTCCTTGTTCTCCGTGAGTTTTTCTTTTGCCTCACGTGGCTTCCCCGAACAGCGTTTTTAACCAAGGCGGACCAGATCACTATGAACAAACAGGAAGGCGCCAAGACAGTTGTCTTTGGTGGCCGCAACACGGTGAAGCAGCAATACTGTGGTACCGTTGGAGGGCAGTCGACCGACTTCGCCACCATCAACTCGGATATCAAGACAGCCAAGCTGAAGGGCCACCCGCTATCCCCACCCGACCTCATTACCAACTCCGTCTTGGGCATTACGTGGAGGCTCGGTTTCGGTATCTGGGAGCCCGAGCAGCCTGAGGAATGGCAGGATCACCCCGCCAACGTTCCCTTGGCCTTGACCAGGGAGAACGTCAACAATCCCTCTGCTGTCTGGAAGGACGTCATCAAAGCTGTTTTCTGATTTCCCTATCATGTTCGCTCTGTCACACATCATCCTCTCGCTCGTTCGCCCTGGGTCCTGGCCACGTTGTTTATCGTAGGACCTGAACTTCCACTCCTTTTGTATACCGTCCTCGTGTGAATTGAATGGAACGATTACATGCGTTCGTTTGGATGGGATGTCGCAGAATAATGAGTAGTTACAGGGCCTATAGTAACGAGGAAGGTGGGATGACCGAAACCCCGGTTGTTTCGGTTGAACTGGGTCGGGAATGAGAAAGTGACAATGCGCAGCCTAAAAGATACATATGTACAGCGGGACGCCGCCGAAGAAAACGCATACGGAAATGCAGCAGCAGAAACTAGGGATTAGGACGGTCGGGATGACGATACATGACCTCCGCTGTCCCGATGGCGAATTCGCCACCGAACTCGGCTGGGGGGTGTTTGTAGGGGGTAGGCATGGCAATAAAAACGGAAACGTTACAGTCTGTGGTAGCCAAGTTGGACTGTGGTCCGTCGTTGGGTTCCCTTGGCCGCAGCTGGGGGTTGGCAGCCCCGTTGGGAGACCTAAATCTCGTGCTTCTGCTCTGTGGGGCCGGCGGGACCGGACTCTGGCGAAGATGGGGCGTACGAGTTGAGAGTTGATCGTGATCATATGTCAAGTTGAGAGGCTGCGTTAAGGGGTTGAATGAAAGGGAAGAGAAGAGAAGAAATTACAAAATGAAGGCGCACCAGAAGGCCATCCCACGTTGAAGTGAGTTTTGGATGTTTGTCAGCCCACACCTCCCATATCGCAGGTCTGGCCGCCAGGGTGAGGTTCTCGCGACGCTCAGAGGCCTGCTGGATCTGCTCCAACCGTTCCAGACGCCCGGACCCACGTTTGTAATAGTACATAGTGACGCAGGTTACCGCTGCGAAGAAGCCGAGGAAGGAGAGGATTAAAGTGAACACAATTGTCACTGGGGTTCCACGGAATCCGTTTTCTCCCATCGTATAGCGGCGGTGAAGAGGGCTGGCGGAGGGCCTGGACCGGTTGAGGCCTGAGGGGCGACCCTACAGGAGGGGGGTGTGGGTGGTGGGTGTGTAGGAACCAGCCGAGGTGGTGAGATGGAAATCGTGCACAGCGTGGGTTACCGGCCAGGCACGAGGATAACATGCAGACGGAGCTTATCTTAGGCTTGGGCACCTTAGCTGCGCCGTAAACGTAAATCATCTGCACGTTCCGACCCTACGACGCCAAATACGCCGCTTTCGTCTTCGCAACAGGTAAACATCGCTCTGCCTTCTCAGCTTGCGTGTATTTGCTGTGGCCTTACCGCTTCCCGCTTTGACTCTGATCACGCCAGAAGGGTAGAACGCATGGGCGAGTGGGTGTCGGATCAGCGGGCCGGGGAGATATCTTCTCCCTCCGATGACTCTTCCCGGCTCGGCTCGTTCACACTCCCCACAGTTCAGTAGTGGGTCTGCTGAAGGGGATTGGAGTTCATTACCCTTTGGTTCTCACTCCCACCCTCTGACTCTTAGCCGCCCTCCGCTATAAGTAACCGGCAAAGCGAGGAAAACTTCTTCTGCCGCCCCCACCAAAAGCATTGGCAGTCATGCCAGACTACCAACTTCCAGCATCCATAACCTTGGCCGTTGCCGCCGCTATAAGTGCCACGGTCAATCTCGCCACCTCGAGACAGGAAGGAAACCTTAAACTAGAAGGTCCCGAGGACGAACAAGAATACGACCCTTTTAATGTCACCACTCCGGAGGACGTCTCGCCGGGGGAACCGGTTGACGGTCCTCAGTTCTGGTCCCGGGTATGGACTCTTCGCTCTTCTTGGTCGTAGACGCGCCTTTTCATTTCATTTCGTTTGCCTTAGATTCGCCTCGTCAAATTCGTTCTTCTCCTAGACTTGATCGCTATCCTCATAGTCCAAATGGTCTCACTCGGATGGTCAGCCGCAACACTTGACCCAAAGGAAGCTATCGTTCCCACCCTAAACACTCTCACCGCGTTGTACCTGGTCATTGTCACCATCTCTACTCTCAACGATGACATTCCCGACATCCACTTTACCCAAGTTGTGCATATCGGCACCATCACGACAATCGCCACTCTCATTTTCGGTTCGATCATGATCCTCCCTTCGTCCGAAGTCACTACCTCGGAAGAACCGGAGGGTGCCGTTTCGTGGGGCTTGCGGTATGCCGTTGGAGCGCTTTACGCGGTCGCCTGTGCTATCAGTATCAATATTCCCCGCGGTCCTGCCATGCACTTCCCACCTGAACAAATATACTCGGAGAAGACCGTCGCTTCCATCACCAGCAGGTACAGGGACAATGTCTGTGGGATCGTTAACGACTCCATGATCGGAATCCTTTTCTTCTCATACACAACAAAGGTACCCCACACACGACGAAATACAATCCATGTTGCTCACTCAGTTAATCAGGTTGTCATGCTCGGTCACACCGCAGAAAGTCTTGAAATTGGTGACTTGCCGATCGTGTCGTACGACATGCGTGCAACCCACCTGTTCTGGAGGATGAGGAATGCCATGAAGAACATCAAGCCCATTATTTTAGGCTGGAAGCCCAAACCTGGTTCGGGCTGGCAGGTCGGAATCCGTCTGCTCAAGTTAAATTCGTTCGTTCTCCTCCTGCAAATTACGTTGGCTGCTGTCTCTGCAGTGTTGTTCTATGTCCCTGCGTACTTCTTGAAAGGCCTCATTGCCTACCTGGAGGAAGACCCGGAGAGGTTGCACAGAGAATGGGGCATTGTATTCGCAGTGGGTATCTTTATTAGCGGCATAATTCAGACTTTGGGTGGGTGTCCGGTGTCCATATCTGTACAGTTTTGACGACTGACACCACCCCCCAGCAACTGGTCAACTTTGGTCAATCAGTACTACCACTCTCCAGGTCAGGTTGCGCATACAACTCAATTCCATCTTGTTTGCCAAGACGCTGGTCCGAAAAGACCTCGCTTCTACTGGGTCAAATACCCCAGCGGAAGGCGGAGACGCACCCGTCCCTGAAGGGAATGTCGAAAAGAAGGACGAAGACGATTTCTCTTCAAAGGCTCAGATTATGACCCTCATGACCACTGACGTCGACCGCGTCAGTGATTTCTCTTGGCATTTATTCTCTCTCGTCGGTGAGTTTGCACCTCACGGGGAGAAGAATTGGGGCTCACATCACCTACAGACGCCCCCGTTGAGCTCGCGGTTGGGACCCTCTTCCTGTACAGTTTACTTGGTGTCTCTTGTCTGTTCGGATTGCTCGTGACATGCCTGTTCCTCCCGTTGAACCACTTTGCCGGAAAGGTCATCGTGAATGCCCAAGACAACCTCATGAAGGCGAGGGATGAGAGGGTTTCGTTGATGAACGAGGTCCTCGGAGGAATCAGGATGCTCAAGTTCATGGCTTGGGAGCGCAGTTTCGAATCTCGCATTCACAACGTCCGCCGGAAGGAACTCAAGTATCAAGAGAGGAACTACTACATCGAGGTTAGCCATCTGCCCGGAGGGCATGGAATAGGTGTACTCACTCTCACCTTCAGGTGCTTTTCAACGCTATTTGGAACGCCTCCCCCGTTTTCGTGACCCTCGTGTCTTTCTGGCACTTTACTGTCGTTCGTGGTCAGACTCTCACTCCTTCTGTCGCTTTCACATCGGTAGGTTCCCTGTAGTTGGAATGCGAGACCAAAGCTGACCCAGCCAATTCTAGCTTTCCAGTAAGCCACTTCATGGTTTTTTATATGCGCGATTCGTCTGATGATTGGAGAAGTCTTTGACGAGATGAAGTTCGCATTGAACGCGATCCCCGAGACATTAATCAACATGTTACAGGTACGAAGTTGCTTGCTGGGCCTGCTGCCGGTGTCTCACTCACGGACCACAGAGCGCTGTCTCCCTGCGCCGTATCGAGAAGTATCTCATCGGCGCAGAGGTTTCGACTGTTCCTCCGGCCGAGGAGCAAGATAGCACCATCGCCTTGCAAAGTGCCACCGTCACTTGGCCGCAGGACCGTGCACGTTCCGCGAGCAACGCCTCTTCGGTCGCTGGAACTCCGAAGACCAAGTTTGTCTTGATGGACCTCTCCGTTACATTCCCTCAAGGGGGGCTGTCACTCGTTTGTGGTAAATTGGGATCTGGGAAGACTCTTCTCCTGCTGTGTGAGGACCCTTCCATAACCTTCATATTTGAATGTTGCTGAGGCTGCTCTCGAAAAGCTCTTCTTGGCGAGGCGGATATCTTGACTGGGCAGGTTTTATGTCCCAGGTCCCCTCCAGATGCGATCGCTTCCTTCAAAGATGAAATTCCGTCACAGGACAAGTGGATTCGACCAAACATTTGCGCGTACGTTCCTCAGGCCGCGTGGTTGCGTAACGCCTCGATTAAGGGTTCGTACGATGTTTTCCATCTTTGTCGCACGTCTAAGTCGCCGCTTTAGATAACATTCTCTTCAACCTCCCCTATGTCGAGGAACGCTACCAGAAGACTTTGGAGGCTTGTGCCCTGATTAGTGACCTGAAGATCCTGGAGGATGGCGACGAAGCAGAGATCGGTGAACGAGGTGTTAACCTCTCTGGTGGTCAAAAGGCTCGGGGTACGTTTTATTGACGGGCCGTGTATATTGGCTTCATCATTGACGCACCAAAGTTTCACTCGCACGGGCTGTATATTCCCGTGCCTCTGTCTTATTCCTGGATGACGTGTTGTCTGCTGTCGACGCTCATACTGCCGACCACCTCTTTACCAAGTGCCTGCGTGGAGAACTCATGGAGGGACGTACCGTCATTCTCGTCTCTCATCACGTTCAGCTGTGTGCTCCCGGTGCCAGTTACATTGTCGCTCTCGATAATGGCCGTATTCAGTTCCAGGGCGATCGCGAAGCATTCTATGCGTCTGGGGTTATCGACGGTTTGACCCACTCGGGTGCTGCCACCGGCCAAGAGGATGAAGATGGCCCCAAGATCCCTAATGCCGAAGAATTGGTTGAGGCGATCGCCGTTGTACCTTCCGAGGCGAGCTCTACGAGGTCTCCATCTACCGTCGTCGCGGAGCCCAAGCCCAAGAAAGCACCAAGGAAACTCGTCGAAGAAGAGAAGAGAGCGGTCGGTCGCATCGGCAAGGACGTTTGGTTGACCTACATCCACGCTGCTGGGGGCCCCTTGTATTGGATCCTCTTTATCAGCTCGCTCCTTCTCGCCGCCCTTGGGCCTATCGCTGAGAAGGGGTGGATCACGAAGTGGGCTGGTGCGCCGTTGCGTGACGAGCCCGTGAAGAGCCCGATGTGGTACATTACCATCTACGCTGTTATTTGTTGTGTCAACGTGGTTCTCGCGACTCTGAGGTGGTTCATCCTCTACCGAGGGGCTATTCAGGCCTCCACCACTCTCTACAAGCGGCTCTTGGAATGCGTTCTCTTTGCGAAGATCCGGTTCCACGATACCGTTTCGAGGGGTCGACTCCTTAACCGGTTCGGAAAGGACTTTGAGGGTATTGATAGTAGTCTCTCGGACCACTTTGGCCGAAGCCTTGTCAACGGACTGTCCGCGGTCGCGACGTTCATTACTATCAGTGTTGTCGGTGGTTGGCCGTTCGTGGCTGTTACCCTTTTGGTCAGCGTTTTCTACTACCAAGTTGCGAAGGTCTATGGGCAGACTTCTCGGGATATGCGACGGTTGGGTATGTCGTGTAGGCATTCTGCAAGAACGAAAAGGTGGCTGACCTCGCAACAGACTCCGTCACCCGCTCTCCGCTGTATTCATTGTATGGAGAGACCATCGCTGGTGTCGGCGTCTTGCGCGCTTTCGGTGCTTCGTCAAAGTTCATGAGGGATATGCTTCGGTGTGTCGATACGGTACGAACTGTCGTACTGCCCTGCTGCCCTCCCGTGACTGACAACCCCATCAGAACTCTAACCCGTACTACTGGATGTGGGGAGGTGAGTGCAATCCTACGGCTCTAAACGGCCATGACCATGACGTTCAATTATACAGTGAACCGATGGATATCTTCTCGTTTCAACGTTCTCTCGAACTCCGTCATTGGTTGCGTCGCATTCATCGCAGTCTTCTCGCATATGGACGCGGCCCTTGCTGGTTTCGCCTTGGCGTTCGCCACGACAATAACCATGGATCTGTTGTTCATGGTTCGGCGATTCGTAGGCCTTGAACAGGCGATGGTATGACACTGATTCCACGTTGATTGCGCCCTCGCTCACCCGTCTGCCTCAAGGTTGCCGTCGAACGAGTCAAGGAATATTCGGAACTGGAACGCGAACCTCCCGAATTCGTCGAGCCCCGGCCTCCTGCGTTCTGGCCCACCACCGGACGCATTGAATGCAAGGACCTCGTCATTCGATACTCTGTGGGCTTCTTCTGTGCCTTCAACCGAATTGGCCACTGAAGAGCTTTTAGCCCGAGTTACCGAACGTACTCCACGGTCTCACGTTCGAGGTCAACCCCGGGGAGAAGGTAAGCAATACAGGCGTTTGCGAGTTATGCGAACAGTTGAACTTATGGGGCGTGGTGATAGATTGGCGTCCTCGGGAGGACCGGTTCCGGAAAGAGTACCCTTGCGCTGTCTTTCTTCCGATTCGTGGAGGCCACCGAGGGAAATATTTTGATCGATGGAGTGGATTTGTCCAAGGTTGGGCTTTCGGACCTCCGAAGTAGATTGAGTAAGTTTCGACTCCTTCCCTCACCCTGGGTGGTTGCTGACAGGTTTCACAGCGATCATCCCCCGTTAGTACCTTCAATCACGTGTAGATGGGAACTTTTTTAATCGCAATTCGCAGAGGACCCGACGATTCTTAGCGGAACCCTGCGTACCACCCTCGATGTCTTTGACGAGTACGAGGACGCAGATATTGTAGGTGGTCGTCCGTGGTTGTTGGCAGATACGTGGTATTCAACGTTTCCCAGTTCGAGGCGCTCCGCCGCGTCCATCTTATTCCAAGCTCAGAGGAAGAAGATCTTGTGGCTACGGTCAACGCTAACGTTTTCCGTGATCTCGACTCTCCTGTATCCGAGGGTGGTGACAACTTCTCCACCGGGTGAGTAGGTTCTCCGTCGTTCCGGACCAATCCTGTTGAAGCACCCACAGAGAGAAGCAGCTCCTTTGCATGGCTCGGGCAATCTTGAAGAGATCCAAGGTGTTACTCATGGACGAGGTACGCAATGTCATCGGTCAGTGTTTGTGATCTGGATGGTCCTGACGAGGTTCCAACAGGCCACCGCCAGCGTCGATTATGCTACGGACGAGTTAATTGGAAAGACTATCCGACAGTCAGTAATTTTCTTCGATCTCACATTCAACGATGCTCACAGAACCTGTAGCGAGTTCGCTGAAAGTACAATCTTGACGATCGCGCATAGGTTGCGTACTGTGATCGATTACAACCGGGTGATGCTCCTCGAGGACGGGAAGATTGTCGAGTTTGAGGCTCCGGGAAAACTTTTGGCGAACCGGGACTCCAAGTTTCATGCTCTCTGCAAGGCCACCGGGAAGGAAGAGTTCTCGACGCTTAAGAGGCTCGCTGGTGTCACCTCCATTACGGGGGAGACCGCCGCTACCTCGACCTAGTCCCTAGGTTACTTGCTCGTCTTGTAGAATTCGGTTCCTGGGATGCAGGCAAAACTTGCACACCAAATATATTCACCGGATAGACTCTGTATCGTATCGGCTGCGGCGAGAGTGTGCACGATGCAAACTGCCACCCTCGGTTCCGGGAAGCGCTGGGGATGGCTCGAGATTGCCGATCATGTAGGTCCCTCTTCCCAGAGGTGCTTCGTTCACGCATAAAAACTTACGGATACGGGAGGCTCGCACTTTCATGTGTTCAAACCGGTTTTCAGCTACCGAAAAAACGATATATAGACGAAGAAAAATAATAGCAATACAGTAGGGTAACAGCGTACAGGAACCATAAGACAGAAAATCTACTCTTCCTGGGAATTCTTCTTGGTCTTTGATGGAAGAAGGGCTGGGTCAATGTGTGGGACGACGCCACCCTGCGAGATGACGACGTTACCGAGAAGCTTGTTCAACCTGAAGATTAAATGGGAAAGTAAGGAAACCAATTCCGAATGGTAATGGAATAAAATAGAACGTACTCCTCATCGTTCCTGATGGCGAGTTGCAAGTGACGAGGCACGATACGTTGTTTCTTGTTATCACGAGCGGCGTTACCGGCCAACTCCAAAATCTCGGCAGCAAGGTACTCGAGAACGGCAGCGAGGTAGACTGGAGAAAGTTCGAGTCAGCTTGAGATTCGAATACGCGTCGAGTTCGTATGCGTACCAGGAGCACCAGCACCGACGCGCTGAGCATAGTTTCCTCTCTTCAAGAGACGGTGGATACGACCGACTGGGAACTGAAGACCAGCCTTGACCGATCGGGATTGTTGGGACTTGGTGGGGTCGGCGCCGGAGGACTTTCCAGACTTTGATTTTCCGCTAACTTTTCCAGACATTGTAGTGGTAGTTGGTGGTGTTGTTAAGGGTGGTGGTTAAGGCGAGAGGGAGCTGTAGCGGTGGATGTGACGAGGGGAATGGGGAGGGAGACTGGCTGGATCATTATGGCTCCCTTTTAAAGCGCAACGTATGTTGTCACGTGTCCCCGTTTGGCCTTTTGATGGAAGGCACGGTCGACGGCCACCAGCACAAACAAATGTAAATATCATCACGTGAGGTCACACAATCGGTTTTGTATATAACCCTGGCGCGTGTGTCTTGCCGTCGATCATCCGTCTCCTTCAGTCCCTCCCTGCCCAAGAGCCCTACAGCACTTCACCCTCTCCTCCCTTCAACCGCCAGAAATGCCAGCCAAACCATCTTCCACCGCCGGAAAGGCCCCCGCCTCTACCGCCTCCAAGGCTCCCGCCAAAACCACTTCGGAGACCAAGGCGAAGAAGGCTACCAAGACTTCCTCTTCTACCGATCCTGACGCTAAGAAGAAGAGGAGAAAGACCAGGAAGGAGACCTACTCCTCCTACATCTACAAGGGTACGCGTCTTCGAGTTCATTCTATACAACTTTGGACCGGTTCTAATGGCCCGTGTTCCAGTCCTCAAGCAGGTCCACCCAGACACGGGTATTTCGAACAAGGCTATGGCCATCTTGAACTCGTTTGTCAACGACATCTTCGAGCGGATTGCCACCGAAGCCTCCAGTACGTCTTCCTCTCTTATTTACTCCGAGACCGTGCATGCTTATGACGTGCATCCGCTTAGAACTCGCGTCATACTCGAAAAAGTCAACCATCTCATCACGAGAAATCCAGACCGCTGTCCGTCTCATCCTCCCTGGTGAATTGGCTAAGCACGCCATCTCCGAAGGGACCAAGTCCGTGACGAAGTTCTCATCTGCTGGTGCCAAGTAAACCTCTTTCACTTTTGGATGGGTTTTTCTTCTCGTGTAGTTTATTTCCGTTTGTATTTGTCGATTTCACTTACTCTTGCTATGATATAATCCGACTTAAGCATTCAAATATCCGCGTGAACTTATGAGAATCAGCAGCTGGGTGGAGTTCCCTTCGCAGCCCTCGGATCTCAGTTCAGTGTTTCGGGTCATGATTGGTTGGCTTTGGTACAAATACATGGGGTGAAGAGATTAGGGAGGGGTACGTGTGAGGTTGGCAAAACGTTGCAAGGCGTGGAACGCCAGAAAGAGAGTGGCCCTAGCTAGCAATAAATACTCATATACATATGTCAACCCTCCTAGCACGACCCGCAGAATGACGGAAGTTGAAGGTAGAGCGGGTGTCGAAGCGGAGGGCACGATTGAGGGCGCGGGTGACGACGATTCACGCTGGTTCTCCCTGTATAGACAATGGGGGGATGGAAGAAAGAAAAAGAGTATGAGATGAATGATGAATTCCCCCAATGAAAAAATCCGGGAGACCCGATAGGTTTCTCACAGCTTAGCCCCCTCGGTCTCGCGAAGGTTCACGAGTCCGAGCATGTGGTCGACGATTTCCACAGGTGTAGTGACATGCCAACTCGCGAGCGTTCTCTTGCTGCTCACTCCTACGGCCGTCGTGAATACCGCTCCTTGCGCGATCGCCAATTCCACCGGTTCAAAGGTTCGTTTCAGTTCGAGCTGGGTCACCGATACCGGCGGATGCAGGACGGCCTTCGGTTCATTGTCCGGGAACAAGATGAGAGCACGGAACATGTCCTCGTCCGTCTGAAGTCAAAGGGGGTAAACACCTATTGGTCTGCGGTTCGGATGATGGGAAGTTCGCACCTTGTCGTCGCCGGCACAGAAAATGAATTCCGCGTCGGGGTTGGTATACAAAATCCTCTTGACGATCTCACCCTGTAGTGGCAGGGCGATGAGGATCAAATGACACTCTTTGCGACACACCACCAACCTTGTTAATCGCGGTGGGTCTCACCTCCAAGTTCTTTTTGCCAACGAGCACTATCCGATTATCAGTAAACTGCGATCCCGCGTCTGGGGGTACGACGGAACGCTCCGGGAGAAGCACAAACGGACCACGGGAGGCAATAGCGGAGAAATGGGGATCCGAGAACGAAACAGGCAAACAAGTTCTCATCAAGACAACTCACCCTCGATCGGACGTTTGCGCGACAGATTGTTTTCAAGCAGATCTTGACATTGCCTGCACTGGAAGAGACCCCACTCCGGATCCGAGGCCCGGTAATGCCAGGTGATGGAACTCTTCTTGACCTCGATATGGCTTCCGGTCGTCCTCTGAAGGTAGGGAAAGGCGCAGTCAATCAACGGAGCAAAGCGCATGGGGAAGACGGTGCTCACTTCAGTATAATACCTGAAGATCTCCTCGACCTCGTGCAACCAACTCATGTCCAGCACCTCGGTGAAATTCGTCCACTTTTTCTCACCGGGCGCGCGCATGAAACCACCATGCTCAGCAGACATGCCGAGCCCGTTGATGTGACCAAGATGTTGTTCTAGGAAATCGCCGTCACGGCCAGAGATGATATATACCAAGTTCTTGGGGTCCGCGCACAGTCGCCCGAGCGCCTCAAGAGTCGCCTCTGAGGGAACAGCCATACTTGGGGTTTTGACGATTGGCGTCAAGGTACCCTGTGTAGCGAAAGATCAAAACCCTGCCGAGCTTCTCTAGGGGTTTCTCTCAGCGGGACTCACATCATAGTCGAAGAGGAATAGTCTCTTCTTCGCCTTGAGATACCAATCCTCCAGCCTGTTCTTCTCCATGAACGGAGTTTGCCTGGCCATGACGTTCTCGAGACCCATCTGCTTGAGGAGCATATTGACCAAGTTCGCAGCCCACGAGTGACTGGTGTGGATATTCACGACCTTGTACATCTTGTCGTGCCTCTTGGCCTTCTCCCCTGCGTCCATCGTTAGTCCGCGGTTGATCGCAGTGGCGACGTCACCGAGGTCCCATGGGTTGATCTGAAGGGCCTCAGACATGTTGTTTGAAATACCCATGAACTCGGAGAGGACGAGTGGGCTCTTCTTGGTTCTTTCCTGAGCAATGACGAACTCCATCGATGTGGTGTTCATGCCGTCACGAAGAGGGGTGATGAGGGCGAGATCAGCGACGGACAAGAGGGCGTAAAACTCGTCCTTCTTGATGGACTGGTGATAATGGTGGACGGGAATGAAGTCCAAAGAACCATACTCTCCGTTGATGTGAGCGACCAGCTCGGACACTTGACGCTCCAATTTTGGGGAATCTGTCAGGGCGGGAGAGGTGACCTGGATAAGGACGACCTTTCCGATCCATTGCGGGTGTTCCTCTAGCAGTTTTTCGAACGCACGGAGCTGAGGATAGGGTATTTGTTATGCCGTGCAAGAAAACGAAGACAGTGATCGCGCTGACCTTCTGTACGACACCCTTGACGACGTCGAGCTTGTCACGACCGATTATGATCTTCTTGCCCTCGTACAGAGCGTGAAGGGCGTCTAGTTTTGGCTGAATACCAGGACGGAGAATGTCTCGAGAGACGCGCGCAGAGTCGATACCGACGGGGCTGTAGTTCACGGCAGCGACGTGACCCTCGACGTCAATACCCCTCTGGTTGGAGGTGGTCTCGTAACCGCAGACTCGGACACAGGAAGAGATGAAGTGGCGCGAGTAGGAATAGGTCTGGAAGCAAACGAGATTTGCGGCGAGCATTCCGTCGAGAATCTCCCTTCGACCTGAATCACGTAACCAGTCAGTCGGAATCGTTCAAGATAGCGTCGACGATGGGCAAGCAAACTGACGAGGGAGACATCTGAACACTTCGGAGCTTGGCCAGGGTGTGTGGACGAACAGGCCGATCACCGCTTCCGGAACCAATTGACGTAAGAGTTTCGGGACGAGCAACAGGTGATAATCATGAACCCAGATTAGATCTCCGGGTTTGTAGATTTCAGCTATCCTCTTTGCAAAGACGGCGTTGGCTGCCGCATACGGTGCCCAGTACTTGTCAGCGGATGCGTATTCAGTCGCAACGTCCTGCCATAAGAGGTAATGGAACAAGGGCCACAAAGCTGTTTGCAATGGTCAGGTGAGAATTGAGGATCTACGAAAAGTGGAGAAGGGAAGGGACGTGGGAGAGTTGGCGAATGGAAAACGTACTCTCTTTGCAATAACCTTCATAGTGACCGTGGGCCTCCTTTTCGTCAACCCAAACAGGAATGTAGGTCATCTTCCTCTCGTCGTCCGGATCGGCTTCCTGGGGTTGGTACGTCTGGAGGGACTTTTCCAACGCAAGGCGATCTTCCTCCGAGACGCTGCTCAGCGGGACGACCGAGTCTGGCTGATGGGTGTTCTGGATGTCACCCGTCCAACCGATGATCAGTTGCTCGCTGGGTGCTTCGAGTGAGCTAATGCCGGTGACCATGGCACCGTGTCCGTAGCGGATGGATAGAGACCATTTGGAGGGTACGGTGGAGTTCTCAGCTTCCGGCAGAGGGACGGGATCGGCCTCGGGTGGGATGATGGCAAGGCCATCGACGATAGTGGGTTTGCTAGGTGGGGTCTGAGGGGGGCTTGGGAGGTCTCCCTTTGACGTTCCGTTTGCGAGAGAAGATACGACGGGAAGGTAATGGCATATATGGAGGACACGGCCGGAGAGTTTGACGCCTTTGGCGGTGAGATCGGCTTGCTGCTGGAGGATGTGTTTGCGAATGTCCTCGAGGGGGGCTTGGGCCAGAGGTGGGTGGGGAGAGAAGCTATCCATTGCGTGGGGGGAAGAGGAAGAGCGATGGAGAGAGAACGAAGAGTTGATTGGAGAGTCTTATAAACCGTTTTCTAAGGAGGTAGAACCGGAAAAGGAAGGTGCGGGTGGCATGTCTCCGGAGGCAGCGATCTGCGCTCGGTTATGACAATGTATGCGGAGATTTACACGTATACGATGCCAGGGCTTTCACCGTCCTCGTCGTCTTCGCTGGTGTGAGTAACAGCAGGTGGGGAGTCGACGACGGGCCGCTAGGTTTGAATCGGGCCCATCCGGAGGGAGGGTTCGGCGAAACTGGAAAAATCTTCACATCGATCTCCCGCCTTTGGCTTTGATTTCCATATCTTACCACTCGTCGCGATTTTCCTCAACCCACGTTCGTTTGCCGTCGAGAGATCACATCATCCCGGTCGGCCGGAGGGAGAGAGAGAAGATAAGACGATAAGATACAGCGTATGGTATTGTGGACAGGTACGTATGTATATACAGCCTCTAGAGTATAAAGGCATCTATGACGTGATGCGGTATGCAACTGTGACGTGGAGAGCAAGAAGAGCGACTGAAAACTAACAGAAAGCAAAAAACGAGCAAAGAAAAAAATAAGAGGACAGAGAAAAATAAGGGCGCACACTGCGGTCCGTCACCCGCTCCACTTAACTTCCGTCACGCCTACATTGAATTCGGACTCTGTGTATGGCCGGCTTGGCATGGGTTCTCGTTGTTGGGGTGATTTGGGCATAGAGATCATGACAGCGACGCGGAGGGTTGCGTCCGCCGGAGGGTGTCTGAAGAACAACCGGTGCTCCGGGTTCTCCCAGAGAATAGGTCTTGTAACATGGCCTTGAACGTATTGTTGGGGAATACGAACAGCGGGAGAGGGAGAATAAGGGTATACAAGCGATGTTGATAGAGGCTGCGGGAGTACTGATCAACCAACCGATCGACGACAGCCGACGGGGACAAAAAGTACGACTTACCACGAAGGTATGCCAATCGTTAAGTTTCGTTCGCTCCTCGTCCGAGGCAGGTTGATTGGGAGCTATCCAGACGTCCCATAGCCTCGGTTTCTGGATTGAAGACCGCCTGGATGGGACAGAGGAGCGTTGGTGGGGATCTGGGGAATTTGGCAGAGGGCGGCACTTCTTGTAGATGACAGCGACTATGACACCAAAGATGATGAAACCGACGGCGATAAAAGCAAAGATGAGCGGAGGGGTGTTTCCAGGGTCGAAAGGACCATCCTCCTTGTGGTTGTTGGATGGCCCTGTGTCTGTCGATGAACCCGGCGAGTAATAGGGTTGCAGATAATGGGTGTGGGTCTCGTCGTGGGACATGGGGGACAGCAGTTGGTAGGGTGTTGAGGAGACAGAGGAGGAGGGAGTGTTGTAGAAGAGGGGAGTGGTGGAATATAAGTAAGGGAAAGGAAGAGAATCACCAGGTCTCCATGAACCGCGCAAGGAAGGTCGCCTTCCTTCTTCTTCTTCTTCCGTGATGGGCAAAGCCTCCTTCTGGTTTCCATTCACCTTGCTTCGTGGATCCCTCTCTTCCACCCACAAATGATGATCAGATACTCGATCTGAAACTCGCCACCATATCAAACCCGATACTGGTAGGGCTGCGGAGGGCAGCAACAGCGACGACCAGAGGGGGGGGAGGGGACTGCTGATAAACGGGGGATGGACGGGCGGAAAGGAAGAGTGGAGAGACGAGCTAGAAGAAAGATGAAACGTCCGTAATCCAAGTCTTCGCCGCCATCTTGTCAATCGACGGCCTGTCAGATCGGCGGGCGTGTCCATGTCATTTCTCGGCTCAAGTCCTCCACCGCCGGGCCACCCTCTCTTCCAGGTTTCGGAAACAAATGGCGGGCATCACCGCGTCCGCTCCCTTCGTCTCGTCCCGCGCGCGTACCCCGACGTCTGTTTGGGCGGCCACAACCGTCTCTGTCCAGCCTCGCCTATCCACTCTCACCCTACACATAGGGGTGTATGGCAGGCCGCACTCGTGCATCACGCCCCGTCACGTCCTGATGTCAGGCAGGTGCTATAATTAGTTAGCTTCGCCGCTCTCCCTATTAAGGGACTCTCCCTGCTTGGCGTCCAACTGCCTCTCTCTCGCCCACCATGCACCGCTCAGCCCTTGGCCTCGGTCTCTTTGCTTTGGTCTCGCTCTCTACCGTTCTGCCCACCTATGCGCAGACGTACAGTGCGACCTATTCTCCGGACAGCCTTCCCGACAAGACCGAAACTGGGCAGACCGGCACGAACAAGTGTGGGACCGCAAGTAGCCAAAATTCTACTTGCCAGAATTCGTACAGTTCGTCTGCAGACCACTTCTATGCACCCCACCTGTTCACTCACATCTTCCGCATCGCAGTCAACTCGGTGGATGACTTTTGTCTCTTTGCGCCACCGGAACCAGGCCCGGGTTCAGTCATCGGCAACACGGAGGTCGGTGATCATTCATCCATCGATAGCGCCGTTTTCTCTGACCCCAGTCCATCTTTACCCCTCCAGCAAATCGAGGTCTCCTGGTGTCTGAAAGTGGGTGGCGCACTCGTAAACCACTCTCTACCTCCCTGACGTTCCCCTGCCAGTCCGGATATGGCACTCGCCTTATTCCACCGGGCTCAATCAAAGGAGCTCACTTCGTTCAAACCCCTGATTACGTTCAGATAACGGGTATCGGTGACTTGACGTCCATGAACATCCCCGCCGGCGATGCAGGTGGGGAGCTTGATCCCCATGGCGCCACCGGCAATGGTACTTTTTGACCTTCCCATATAATCCTCCATCATTCCGCTCAACGATCATTCCCAGGTAACCCCATCGGTGGATTGGTCTTCTCCAGCGCATTCAACAACGGGAAGTTGCAGCAGTTGCATGAGTGGACGGTTAGCGCCAGGTATCCGTCTGGCTTTGTGGTTGCTGACCTGCCATGCTAGAACTTCATGTCCGCGACGGTCTTCTGTTTCCGAGCTTGCAAAGAAGGTCCAAAGGCTCCTGGGTTGTGCCAGCACGTTTACGATGTCATGGGTTGCGGTTGGAACATGCCAGGAAACTATAACCCTGGCGCTTTCGAAAACTGCCAGGGTGACACCGGGGAGGTACGTGTACATGCGTGACCGGCCCGGCAGTGGTTTGCTCATTTGCGTTCATGACATAGCCTATGGGTGTCTATGGGTCTTCTACTTGGTTCCAAGGGCAACCTGGAACCCCTCCCCCGCATCCGGCTCCTCCGACGTCCCAGTGCACACCGGTTAGTACTATTGGTGGTGGGGTCACTTCTACTCCCTCTTCCTCCCAGCCTGGGCCTACGAGTACGTATATTGCTCTGGCGTGACCTGGTTGTGTGGTTAATCGTCGACTTTTAGGTCCGCCGTCGTCGCACTCTTCTGGAACTGGCGCCACCCCTCAACCAACTGGGACCGTACGCCATCCCCTCTTGCTGTTCCTTAATGATTTCATCGCTGATTCTCTCTGGTTTACCGACCTTCAGACCAGTAACGACAACGGTGGTTTCGCGGTGAGGTCTGGATTGGAATTCATTGGCTTTGGCACTTTTACCTTGTTCTTGGGTTGGATCGTGGTCATGATGGTTTGATTTCTTCGCATTGAGGTTCTTTGGGACCTGGACTTTTTTTGAACATTTTACGATTTTACTCCGGACTTGTCGGACTTGTTTCGTTGGGGTCTTTGTGTTGTTCACTTTTCACAGGGACTATACGCCAAGGACTTCCCGCATCTGAACACTTCTATCTCTTACGATGTTTAATGACAACACTCATGCTTGACTTGTCATCGGCCCATCTGTTCTCCCCCTACTCTTTACTGAATCCAGTGCAAAGTGTGAAACTCGAGCTCAACATGACCTGAGCTTAAGATCGTACCATCCTCGCTTACGTAATTTCTTCGACGCGTCGCATAAAAACGAATGATGATGACCCTGTCGTGTCTTCACAATTGGTCGCCCCTTTCTCCTCTAACCTCCACTACTGTGAGTGTCTCCTACCATGCCCTGCGTTCTTTCCTACTACGATGAGAATATTACTGCAAACTTTCGTGACATGTTTCGACACCGTGGACACTCCCTCCCGGGAGTAATTCAAGTCTCTGACCACTTTTTCCATTTTGATCCACCGTTTCATCTTATACGTGTCAACCCCGTGGACTTACTCTTGGTTTTCTCGCCAGTCCTCTATACCAACACCCATATACCTCCAGCCATGACTGACGCTCGTTCCGCCGATCGTATGGGCAATTATACCAAGTTCTGGGACAAGGACAGGGAACACGAAAAGTCTGAGGTCCAGGGTGCCCGTGTCGAAAACTATACCGAACTCGTTAACGGTCAGCCACATTCCCCTCTAGCCCCATTCACACACGTGCTGACAGGAAAATTTCCATCATGATCTGTATGTAGGCTACTACGATGGTGCCACCGAACTGTATGAGTTCGCCTGGTCCCAATCGTTCCACTTCTCCCGATTCAATAAGGGCGAAGCCTTCGCTGCTTCTCTCGCTCGTCACGAGCACTACCTTGCCGCAAAGATGGGTCTCAAGCCCGGCATGCGTGTTTTGGACGTCGGCTGTGGTGTCGGCGGTCCAGCACGCGAGATCGCCGGGTTTTCCGACGTCAACGTTATCGGTTTGAACAACAACGCGTTCCAAGTCGGTCGTGCGACCAAGTACGCCAAGGAGTTTGGTCTCCAGGATCAGGTCCAATTCGTCAAGGGTGACTTCATGAAGCTCGCCGAGCAGTTTGGGGAGAACTCGTTCGACGCCGTCTATGCCATCGAAGCTACTTGCCATGCACCTACTTGGGAGGGTGTCTATGGTGAGATCTTCAAGGTCCTCAAACCCGGAGGAGTTGTGAGTCTTGTCCGGTTTCCGTTCCCCGTTTCTCCGGTCTCACGTTTTCTCTCAAGTTCGGTGTGTACGAATGGTGTATGACGGATGAGTGGGACCCATCAATCCCACAACATAAGGCTCTCGCCCACGAGATCGAGCTTGGAAATGGTATCCCTGAGATGCGCCCCTTGTCTAAGGCTCGGGAAGCTCTCAAGACGGTCGGTTTCGAGGTTGAACACGACGAGGATTTGGCCACTCGACCGGATGAGGTCAGATGGTTCTACCCCCTCGAGGGAGATATCTGGAAGGCTCAGACCGCTTGGGACATGATCACCGTCTGGGCAAGCTCTTGGAGTGGGATGCTCATCACCCACTCTGCGATGCGGGTGATGGAGCTTGTGGGAATGCTGCCAAAGGGAACGTTACAGGTCGTCAACTCCCTCAAGTCGGCGAGGATTGGACTCGTCAAAGGTGGCCAGTCGAGGTTGTTCACTCCCATGTATCTCGCCATCAGCAGGAAACCGTTGAACTAGGAGCAACGACCCACAGTTCGCTCTCTTGTAGTCACTTGACCATTGCCGCCTCTTATACCATCCTTTTAAAATTAGCTTATCATGTTGGGTATAATACGCGCATACGATTAGACACTTTTCGCATCCAGTCATTGAAACCAGCCTGAGCATGTGCGTGCAAGTTTCATTCGAAGTCATCGTTTATGGATACAGCAGCGGATATGGAGGCCATGAGGGCATTATAAGTGAATGTCAGGTTATACATGGGGGCATTACTGGTGCCAATGCTCGGAAGAGTCCTTTGGAAGCTGCATGGACGTTGAAAAAACTAGGGAAACAGTCCGCCCGCCCGTTCGGTTGTCGAAAAGCAAAGTCTATCTTCTCATCCTCTTGGGATCTGGACCTCCACCTCCGGCGTCTTCACCGGCGGTGAAGAGATTACCGAGAGGTTCTCGCTTCGTGGTCGAGTTCGTGTTTCCGTTGTTACCGTTTCCATTCCCTCTGTTGTTCCCATTTGTGGGCATTGCTGAGAGGCCCATACCGGTCGAGACCCTTTTGAAGCCTGATCCTCCGGGGCTATTGCGGAGGTTAATTCCTGACGAACCCGGGTTCAGAGGCAGGACGGTGAACTACTCACTGCTGTTGTGGGTGCTGTAACATTGATTCTGCCGGACGTTTGGAACCTATCCCAGACTGATTCTGGTTATGATTGGGGGTCTGATTCTGATTCTGGCCGGCGGCATTGTTGGGAGGCACAGAACCCGGTCGGCTTCCAGAACCGTTCTGTTCGTTTCGCCACAATGATGACCGCAGAACGCAACGTGGTCAGGGCGGAGGAGATCAAGGGCGATCGGTTCGTTAGCTTTGTGCGCGTAAAGGGAAGAAAGAAAGATGACACGTACGACGCCGGGTGGGAAAGTGAAACCGCCTGCTGAAGGTCTGTTATTACCGGAACCGGAGGGTTGGACGTTCGAGGTCGAGTTTGGTAGGTTTGTCCTCCCTCCGTTCCCACTTCCAGTCGAGCCATTGAGTGGTTGTCCGCGATTGTTCCCGTTTCCGATAGAAGTTCCGTTACCACCAGAGCGGACGTTCGCGAGTGGCCGTTGGTTCGTTTCCTTGTTAACGTGATTACCGTTCTGGTTGAGTTCGTTGGCCGGGCGGCTTGGGTTGACGACCCCTTTGGAAGCGGGATCGGCAAGGTTAAATCCCCCTGATCGCTGAGCCGAGTTGTTATCACCGTTGACCGAAGAACCAAGGCTACTGTTATCGGCATTGTTGTTCCGACCAGGGACAGAGAAGGTGACGGTCCGTTGAGCAGATGCAGAAACGTTAGGGCCCGGAACAGACGAAGCTCCCTTCTGTGGATCCGCATTCCCCGAGGATTTGGCGTCCTGGAATCCGGAATCATCTTGGTCGGTGGTCAACCCTTCTCCCTCGAAGTCAATCGGGCGACCCAGGTCCACATCAAGATCGAAGTCTCCCATCATCCACTTCTCGTCCTCGGACCCGAAGAACGCAAAATCGTCCTCCCCAGCCATGTAGTCCACGTCCATCGACGTCGTGGTGGGTTCTGTTGTATTTGGTTTCGCGACCGGCTGTTGCGGTTGCTGTTGCGGGGCGATTACCGGGGCATTCGAGGGTTGGTTCTTTGGAGGTGGGGGCCTATAGACACCGGCGGCGGTACCCCCAGCGTTGGGTGTGGGACGTGAGTTGTTCTGTTGCGGGGCGTTCTTCGCCCCCCAGGCGGTATTAGCGGTATTAGTGGTGGTGGTGGGTTGGGCTGGGCGGTTGTTACCAACTGTCGTGTTGGGCCCTGGCGGCTTTGGTGTTACGGGTTCAAGTTTGGCGGGCCGATCATTGCTGGTAGAGGCGTGGTGATGGGTGGGATTGTGATTGTGGTTGCCATTACGATCGATCGACGACGGTCCTGCCGTTGGCTTGACGAGACTGGGGTCTGGCTTTTGCTCGGCGAATTCGGGTCGACGGTGCAACGAATCCTTGTCCAATTTGGGCTATCGCGACACGGAGGCGAACATGAAAGAGATCAGCGGGAATGAAGAGTGGCGGTCATCAGAAAGGCATCAACCGACCGGTGGAGGAGCCTTGATCTTCTGGATTTCTTTGGTATATTCCTTATCGTAAAGGCAGTTTCCAAGGAGGTTACCGAAGTTACGCAAGGCGCGCTTCAGGGCGTCGGTAACGGCCTCTTTCCGACACTGGAAGTTTAAACCCGAACCGGGGGTAAGTATGGGAGGTGTCGAAAGGGTTGACCGAAAAGAGTCGAGTGCACGGTGCATACCTTGTCAAAGGCAGCGGCTTTACTCTTGGAATTCTCCATCATTCCATATCCCATGTCTTCGTGGTATACCCCATCTCTGAGCGTGACTCGGACTATGGCAGCAATCCCGATGGTATATCTTTGTGTGTTTGGGTCGTAGTCTGCAAAATCGCAAGTGACGTTCACGACGGCAGTGCTCCATCCATTGAAACCAAAGACCTCATTGGCCAGGTTGATGACTTTCCAACCCTCGGTATAGGTAAGCTTCATTCCGCCTCCCCCCGGCCGCGTGGAGATGTATTCTGGACCGAGTTTTTGGTTCAGTTTCGCTTGGAGGGCTGCGAGCTTCATTTCCGTGTCCGCGGAAAGGTTGAGAAACGTGGAGTCGTTTGGTGTGCATGAGAAGGCGTCTTGTGGGTGATAAGTTCCGTGCATCGTGGGATTGAAAGACGTCGGGCCGTCTACGGATATCGAATCGTGTCGGTATGTCGAGTAGGGCGTGTGAGGACCTCTAGCTCGGGCTTGGTAGGGGTCTAGGAGTTGTTTACTGAAGGCACCAGACATCTAACATGGACGTTGGGAAGAAAGAGGGATAACGAAGGTGGTGACTCCGAGGTGAGGAATAAATCATCAACCTGCGGTGTGGCTGTGAGAGAGCAGAGTCAAATTGCTGCACGAGACGGAGTCACGTGGTCGTAGTATGAACACCTCGTGACTTTGGTTTTGGAATTCTCACGACCGCAGAGCCATCAAGGGGGATGGAATATTTCAGTGTATTTTTACAGTCCGTTGCAAAATCGTAGTCCCCTTTTGAAAAAAACACAGCAGCTTTTTTTTGTTTATACGTGACATATAAACAAAGATTTTGAGCGGAGA
>Ga0307509_10002879_pt1 | contig 27239 bp, 34 predicted proteins | sample 10_EM_MG_FD_202245 | JGI IMG/M metagenome (GOLD analysis project Ga0307509, IMG submission 202245) | Populus trichocarpa ectomycorrhiza microbial communities from riparian zone in the Pacific Northwest, United States - 10_EM | ecosystem: Host-associated > Plants > Roots > Unclassified | place... | reverse complement strand
AGGCAGCAAATCGGGTATAAGGGCAGCGAATTGGGTATAGTGGTTACCCAATTCACCTCCTCATCCCTGTTAGTCGAACATCCCCTGCTAGTAAAATATTCAAAACTTAGGCGCTGTACCTTCGTATTATAAAAATAGGAAACGCACCTAGGGTGTGGAGCAGTCAGTCATCCAGGGGGAGCGGGGCGGCGGCGGCGGCGGCGTGTGAGTGCCGTTCACCTGGATAATCACCCACGATACTATATAATGCCTTAGAGTACCTGTCTGGAGTATCCAAGGTGCGGCCATACATGGCCCAAATGCATATTCTAGCCATGAATTCCAGATGCGCTCTTGGGTTTCCTCCACCTATCTCGCCGCGGCCTCTGAGGAATATCACAGCCAACGGCATCATAGATTCGATCAATCGCTCCGTCTGCCCTTAACTAAACCTAACTAACTCAACTTAACTCAAGCGAATAGTCTATTTTTTACGGTCCGTAGCACAAGCCCGGGAGAAGAAATAAAAATAAAAATAAAATAAAATAAAAAATCACTCCAACACATTATAAACTGTGAACCCTCCTCCTTCCCTTTCCCTCTTCCCTCTGCCATTCTTGTTTTTCCCCTTGGCCTTGCTCTTCCCTAGTCTAGTAGCGGCCCCCCGGTACCAGTATCATAGATAACTCCACACTACCACAACACAACGCCAAAACCACAGTAACGCAATTCAACACGGTGCCCGACAACAAAAACTAGACAAAATGGGGCAAACCCCAAAACAAGGAAACTCTGGACAAACAGACGTTGTGATTTTATTTTATTTTATTTATTTTTCTCCAAACAAAATGGAACCCATCCACCCGGTGGGGTGAAGAAAGAGAAGGTATAATGAATGGTAGAAGAGGAAAAAAGCTACTAATATTTTTTAGTTCGCGGTAGAGGGGAAAGGATAATTCAAGCATGGAAAGGAAGGGGGAGAAAGAAAACGGAGCGTAGGAGCCCCCCCAGCGTTCATAAAATGTGAAAGCAAAAGAGGCAGGAGGCGATGGCGGAGGAGAAAATTGCGGTATGCAAGTTAACGTGAAAAGGGTGAAAGAAGTCAAAAACACTTTCCTATAAAACAGAAGAACGGTAGAAAGAAAAGAAAGCCCCACCCTCCCTTCTTAATGTCCAAGTTATCGTACCCCATACTCCAATCCCAGATGCCAAAAAAAAAGGAAAAAGGAAAAAGATAATAACGTCAATGAACGAAGGTAGCGGCAGTGGCAGTAACAATAGTGGTAGTAAGTAGTAAGTAATAGTAGGAGAATATGAGAGGTCTGACAACAAACAAGCAAATAGGCAACCAAGCGCGCAAGGTTCGAGCAATCAATCAATGGATATCACAACGAAGATAAGGAAGAAAATAATTTCACCTGCACACGAAAAAAAAAAAGCTGAACCTTATAATAAAATATAAAAAACCCGTGAAAGAAAAGAAGAAATTGCCAAACCAGAAGTGAAAAGAGAAAAGAGGAAATACAAGTCGGGAGAACGAAGACACCCAATGCAAAAGACGGGTAGGCTATTTTCATTAAAAAAAAAGGGGGAAGAAAAAGGGCGGATTAAACGAAACCAAAGAATACTCTCTGAAAATAAAATGCTTTTCCCTCCTTGACCAAATACTCGTTTTTCCCTTTTACACCCTATATTCCACCTCCCGTTTTATACGCTGCCAACCGGCCCCGTTACGCCAACACCAGGTCCCTGCGGTGGTTGCGGCCGAGCCTGGTTATCTGGTCTTCTACCCCACTGTTGCTGTTGCTGCTGTTGATGGGGATGGGGATACCGGTTGTCCGTGTAGCCGTTTTGTCCACCTAGAGTCCCATGGCCGTTTGGATTGCTTTGCCCATTTTGACCCTGTTGACCATTCTGTCCCACCCCATCATCTTGGCTCGACCCAGAACCCCCACGCCCATGACGCCGGGTATCACTGTTTCCGCCCGACACTCCTAGTGGCGCCTGAGATTGTTGCTGCTGTTGTTGGGAAGGCATTCCAACATGACGTGCCGTAGTTTCTTTCTGCCAGGCAACATTCTGAGAGGGGTCAGTGTCAACGCGATGAAATACTGGTGTGGTGGGTTGTCGCCCATCCTTGGATTTTGGTGGCGAAGTCGTAGCCTGGGGGGTCCGAGCTGGAGTTGGTTTGTTAACCAGATCTCCATAACGCTTGAGGATATCTTTCGTGGTGACGTCGGCGCCGTGAGAGAATAGATTTGTGTCATTAAGTATAGACAGCAGATCTTCGGGAACCTATTTTGGGACATGTCAACGGTGTTCCACCAAAGATCAAAACGGATGAGCCAAGATCCCACCTCACACATAGCCTCGTTACACAGTATCAGTGTGTGCACAGCCTCAATCGCCAAAAAGCTGTCATCCATCCCAGCTTCTGCTTTCTTTGAGGAGTAAAGGATATTGGGCGTGATGACCGTTGCTAGGTTGTGAATATCCATCTTACTACCCGATTCTTCGTCGATGTGTGAAAAGGATGCAACCCAGTTAAGGAAGGAGAAGAGAATCTCCATGGAGTCCCTATGACTCTTCGGCAGAAGACAACATGCGAGGTGAAGAATACGTCGTTTCTTATCCTCATCGGTGATTCCTATCTCACGCGTTCAGTCACAGGACCCCAATAACAAAACCCGAGTGAAATACATACTTTGGGTTGTAACGAACAATCGATGGAGTTTAAATGTTAATAATGGATCCGGAAGGTCACGTAAAAACTTCTTTAGAAGAGCGGCAATTTGGACTGGGCCCTCAGTGGCCATCTCGACATGTCCCTCGCCCTTATCTATCGCCTCCGCGAGTTCCTTGAGCCTCCGAATATTTCCATTCTTTCGGAAAACCCCCTCAACGGACATGTCTACTCAAACCATCAGTCACCTGGCCCGAATAACGAAAGATAATTAGTAGAAGTATCATACCCATTTGCCGCATAGCAACCACTGCGTCGTCGAGTATTGCCGGTATCCGTAAGGCGCCCGGGCCGACGCCCATACTGGATTCCGCGCCATCTCTCTCGACGAGTTGGTCCAACGCCACGCCAAAGACACCTGTTTTTGTAAGCTTCAAAGCCTCAATTTTGCGCATGACGAGATCTGCGAAAAGACCTTTCTTTTTGCCCCCCTTCTTCTTCTCGGTAGGCGTAAACGCTTTGCCAAACTTCCCCCAAAACGTCTTCTTATTTGTCTCAATAAGGCCCAATAGCTCTTCTAGGTTGAAATGGCCCTCCACCAAAGGTTCCATCGATAAGACCGCGATATGCCTGACAATGAAATAGTCGATAGCTGATAGCTCTGAGAAATAACGCTTAGCGGACCTTAGTTGCGTAGGCGGTGCTGACTCCCTGGGGCCTTCCATCTCACGCAGCATATCACCTGAGATATCCCTCTGGTTCCCATTGATCAGGCGCGGTTGTCCCGGTAAGGTGGGTTCGTAGGGACTATGTTTCTGGTGTTTAAAGGCATTTGGGCGTTGTTCTCGAGCCTGCTCGGCCGCAACAATCCTAGGTATATCATCTAGTGTAAGTATCTTATCATCGCCGAATGTATGTTCGACAACATGCTCCCCATTGATATCTCGATCCTCGACTATCCGAAATTGGGCCGTATCTCGACGCCTATCCCTCTCTTGTCCACTAGGTGCACCTTCTGGTGAACCCGGTCGTACACTATCAGCTTCAGGTCCCTCAATGATGCGCGATTGCCGAGCTTTCTTTGCCGAGCTCCCAAGCTGCCTATCAAGGCGTGTCGAGCGCAACCTCCGAATGTCATTGATCGTATTAGTGTAGGAGTCTGTTTGCTCTCCACCATATGACTTCGACCGGGTATCGGACCGAAGGAGAGGCGGATCAAGCCCGACTTTGTGCCCTTCATTGGAATCATACGTCCGCAGATTGGGGTCATCTACTGAATGATTAAGTAAAATCGTCTATTACACCAATCGCAAAAGGGGCGAATATTGCCTTACCTGAGGTATGGGGTAGATTTGCCCCTTGCCTTAGTCTCAGCAATAGTCGTGCGAGAGCTACTCGGAGAAGGTAGACATATTGCTTCAAGCGTGATGCGCGCTCAAATGGGACAAGCTTATCGCTGATCTGAGATCCGCATGCTCGGCAAACGACACGCTGTTCCGATGGGAACCACAGCCTATCTTCCAAATTTCCTTTATACTCGCGCTTACAGCCAGAGCAAGTCAAGCAGTTCATATGCCATCTGCGATCCCCGCACTTTGCACACTCCTCCTCAATAGTGGTATGACAGTTGACGCATAAATCTGAGTTTTCTTCAGCGAGGTTCTCTGACATCCCTTGAGTTAATTCAAGAGACTGTTTTCCCTCTTTAGCAGTCTCCAAGTCGGATAGTTCTTCCAGGAAAATCCTTAGCGCTTCCACATTGTTGTGCTCCCTTTCCTAGAGCGTGATTTATTATTAGACGATTCCGACATCAAAACTCTGGGATGCGGGGTTTTATACCAGTCGCAGTGCACCCTGTAACGTGATACGTATTAAAAGCTTGAGATAGTGGGCGAGTCCTGTCACAAGCGACAGAAGTTCCTGTGTTACACCAAGTTTCCGAACGCCTGTATCCTGGGTTTTGGAAAGAAGACTGAAGAATGCAACAATCTTTTTACAGAGTAACTTGGCTTCTCTCGAGTACGTTAAACCTAAATAAAAGTCAAGATCGGTCATCAGCTCCACGATCTATAAATATAATAGGCCAACCAGCTTCTCGAAGGGATAAGCTGTCACGAAAAACCACAAGACAGCCTGCACACGCGCACAATTAAAGAGCTTACCCTTTGCAGCCACACTAAAAAGTTGCACGTCCAATGTATCCGCAGACCCAAACAGAATCTCAACATGCCAGATAAACCTCTCCGCCACGAATACCCCATCAACGTATGCGCCATTTGAAACATGCAAAAGCATATCACTAATACAGGCGGCAGAAGACTCCTCAAAAGAAGACAGAACACTCCAGATACGGAACACTTTATCTTCCATTTTTTCCTCTGCATCGCGAACCAGGGATCTCCGAGCATTGGAAGGATCTTCGACGGTTGGAGATTTGGGTTCCCCTGTATCCACAGGCGCAAGTCGCACGTTCCAAAACTAGACCCAATGACAAGCATTAGTTCGCAGCCGCAGAAGATGGTGGGGGGCGAAGGTTAGGAAAAACAAAGTGAAAAAATCCGATAAGAATATGCAGGTATAAAACCGAAATTTTTACTTATTTCGGCAAAAGGGGGCGGAACTGACCTTATGGATCATATAGCATTCAGGATGCCAGTGCTGGTTTTGGCCATTTCGAAATATTTCCACAAATTGCTTTAATATAGCGGTTTGGCATCCATTGCACCTTGCCGCAAACTGGGTTGAATAATGGTAATGGCAGTAAACTTTCGCATCATGCTCGTAGTACGAGTCCTGTGGTCCGAAAACGGTTGGGCAAACACAGCATGTAAAATGTTCGATGTGGTATTTACGCTCTAAAGCAGTGATATAAGATCCGCGCAAAGCTCCACCACACTCATGGCATAGTAAATCCAGGCGGCGAAAATAGTCGGTCTCGCACAACGGATACTGTCCTTGGACATCTTCTTCATCGACTGGAAAAAATCGTGAAGCCACTATTGTACCGCAATCCTAAAAAAAAAAACGTAAAAGAGTTAGTAAGACCTGAGGGGTGAAGGACCGTTGAATGTTTTGAAGACAGATCAGAGAAGGGAAATGAAATAAAAAAATCAGTGCTCACCCTGCACTTGAAACAGTCCAGATGATATGTTCCTCCCAATGCCCGTACGAATTGGCCAGTAAGAGCATTTCCACATTTTTGGCATATTCGAGTGTGTGATTTTGGCGAGTTCCCGTGGGAGATAACACCATTACCATCAGTCCCACTATTTCCACCTGCACCGGAACCACCAACACCCCCGACCTGACCAGAAACGCCCCCTCCGACACCTTCCCCGGGTGTCACAGGAGACCGCTCGTCGGGCTGCCTATTCCATGATTGTTGCTGCTGCAAAGAGGAACCCGAAGGGTCTAATAGTTCCGTATTTAGTGGAGGGAGGGGCTGTCGAGAATCAATGGACCGACGTCCATCTGACGGGTGAGACATGTGAACAAATTTAAAAGCAGGAAGAAATTGCCTGTAGCAAGATCAACCGCAATTTGGTGATGAGGGGTAGAAAATTGGAGCGTCCTTTCGCCGGCGTTCTCAAGGACCGACTGAAACAATGAAGCTGTGGACAGGAGAGTGGAGAAGATGCAGGGCTTCGGATGAAGATTGAAGGGGGCAGGAGTCGCGACCGCGGTAATTGGTCTACGGCGAGATGGAGAGGCTACACCGATCTTCCCCGCTGAAAGTAGAATGACCGAACGTGAAATATTGCTATTTTGCACACAGTTAGGAGGAGGAAAGGGGTGGTGGTTGTAGAGTAGCAAGGGAGCCGGTGACAAGCCTTCTTCGGCGACGACAGCCCATGCACACGCCAAACGAGCGGGGGTGAAGGATAAATAAATGGAATGAAGGTGCAGAACAGAGGCGATGCTAGACGATGTCAGGGCAGGAGATCTAAGGTAGAGGGTTTATTATCTCTACCTCAAGAGTGATAATGTGTGGTATTCGGAGGTAAAGAGTACCGTTCTTACTGGTGGAGCGGGAGTGGGTGGAGGTGAAAGGACCGTGAAGGAGTGTGGTTGAGGTGGCTCTTCTGGCTTTCGGGGGGGGGGGGGGGGGGGGGTTGGGTTGTCTTTACAGGGCACAAGCAAAGCAAGACAGCGAGCCCGCGAGTCGAGGCAGGCACGAAAAAAAGGGACAGAGGGGACAACCAGGGCGCTATGTTAGGGGCAGCGCTCCACGACAGGTGCGGCAGCTGTTACTGTACCCGCTGGGAGGTGGAGGTGGGAGTGGAGGGCAAGTTGTATGTGTATGAGACCCTGAGCTAACAGACCTGACGCTCAGCGAGGGTGAGGGGAGAGAAGATTCTGCACAAGTAATGCCCAGTCCACGCAAAAGTAGACTATAGAGACAGTGATGCGCTCGTGCAGGGGAGAAACCAAAAATATCTACAGGCAAGCATGGCATCAATCTATGATATGATGACCATTGAACACTCCCACCTTTATCCTGTTTCTGGGCAAGTTGAAGAGAGTGAAGGCACTCGTATGTAAGCTTTCCGGTAAGGTCCAATCTCAATCAATCTCAATCTTCCTACAATAGCAACTGTGAGGGCAGATGAAAAAAATAAAAAATAAAAAAACCTTTCCTTCAAAGCTCGGCGAGGGTCCAAATTCTGCAGACGACACACACGCACACAAACAGACACGCGCACATAATATCATATTATTATGTTCATTATCGCATTAAAGTGACACGGCCTTGGAATTCATCAGGCGGGGTTCACGTAGAATTCTGGGTATCGTTCCAGAGTCCAGATAAATACCAGATAGCTGTTCTTTTATACATGATGCGACACCAATTTGTCAATAACCTCCTTATGAGGCCTACGGTAGGGTATTTGAGCATGGAACAGTATCGGTATGAGATCGCGCTCGATATGATAAAGTTAGCCTGCTGCAGACAGGAACCACCAAGGCCAGGAGAAGAGAACTCATCGGCAACAGAGGATGAACATATCTGCATCTGGTCGACAAGCCGTGGGAAATTACCTATATTAGTGTCGGTTATATTAACACGGTAAAACTAACCCCATATATGGCGGATAAAAATGGTCGGTTTCTCAACCGACTCCCTCAAGCACTATTGAGAACCGGCATGGTTCCAGGAACAGCAAATTAACACCCGACCAAACAGTGGACATCACAGCTTCAAGCCCGTGCAGCCCGACAGCCACAACCTCCACACAGGAGAACCTCTGTAAATATGCTCAACTTACCACTCCAGAAATTCACAGAGATCATTTTAAAATCATTGAGCTGAGCAGCAGCAGGATTTTAAGATTGACTAGGAGGTGAATGAATTAACAGACATGAGGCTAACTGTAACAAGTGATATCTTCACATTGTGCTTCCAAATTAGGGAGTTGAGACTCATTTCATCGCCAGATGAGGAAGCTATTATCCGCTTACTAAGCGAATCTGAATTAACACCAGTTTTGGTTTGCAGTGTCCGGAGCCACACACAGTTGGACCTGCCCTGCCGGTATCCAAATCATAAAGACCATGCATGGCCTTTCCTCGTGCCTATAATTTTTACACGGGCAAAGTTTGGTGATGATTTCAAACTTCCCCACGCCTGGGTTGACATGGCCAGGAATAAGCTCAGGGCTCAAGAGAGAGTGGGCTGCCGGCCAGACACCGGGGGCTCCATAGTCTACTCGAGTACTAGTACCGGTACTCGAGATGTCTTGTCATAGGAAAATACTATCCTGGCAAAGGACTACCGGCGTGCTGGGGAGAGTGCCGCGCCCATCGCAGCGAATTTTTCACAATCATCTTTGCTTTTGGAGGGCCAGGCAGCAGGGACCTCTCCACTCTTCCCCAAACTTGGCAGAGAGATTCTGCAGTCAGGTAATAATAAAGGGAAGGTATTGTTGTCTTTGTCATGCGCCAAGAGGTTGTCATCCCTGTCCTGTGGGATTGCAGCCGCAACCACGGACGGGACGAGCAAAACGAGCGAACAGGAAGAATAGGTTCCGTCCGAGTACCCTACTGTCCGTCTATCGGGAGCGTGTGCTCTTACTACACTTCAATCCACCGGTACCGCTATTGTCCTTGTAGCCATTCAGTGATCAGGACTGGAACGCGAAAGCTCGTGTTGATCGTATTCGTTGAAGCCTCGCCCATTCTCGCCTATTATGTGAATTTCAAGACCGCCTGGGAGCTAGCCCCGGCAAATCTCTCCTGCCTTCATTTTTTGTGATGCTGTTCCCGTGGCCTCTGTTGCTCTCACTGAAAGCACGTACGGTATGATATCTCCTGCTGCCGTTGTATTGTACGGTAGGGTACGAGTACAGTCTCCCTCTGCTCCTCTCAATCTTGCACCCTAAACCTGCCTACATCCATCTGCAAACGGTGCCCGCCTCGTCGTCTCTTCCCAACTGCCCTTTCACCTTTTCACCTCACCCTGGTTACATTTGAGCTCGCGTGCGTCCTCTCCAGCTTCTTTGCTGCCGTGCCTCCCCCACCCTTCAAACCCACTACCCTACCTTACCTAGACCGGGTCTTCCACTCTACCGTCTCGCACTCCCTCCCCTCTACACCATCTACGACATCGCCCATCGCTCCCCCTCCACCCGGCCTCTGCCTCTTATTCTCTCTCTCTACTCCCGGTTTCGCTTGTGCATCCGCCATCGCAGCCATGAATCAATCCGTTATCCGATTGACTAGGGTCAGTTGCAATCAGAGCTCCAAACTTTCAGGACGAACCCCTCATTAACCCCACTTCACAGGAGCTCAACGAGATCAGAAAATCGAACGATCTATGTGAGCTCTAAAATCCTGACCGCAGCTTTCTCCTCGGCTTGTGCTAACACAAGATTTCTATCAGCCATTGCTGTGGCTTGTAGAGAGTCTGATGTTCGCAATGTCAAGGCTACCATATTAGGACCACCAGATACTCCTTATGAATTTGGGTTTTTTGAGGTTAGTTAATAGTGCGAGTGGATCCACTCACAAGTGTTGGCCGGTCACCAGCTTTGTTGCATATGTGTAACTGACGGCATTCTCCCTAACTCGTAGTTTGCATTGAAATTCAGCAGAGGTTAATCTCCTACTGAACTTGAATCTACAAGTTCAGATTCTGTTAACCGTTGACTGTCAAACTTACTTTCACTGCAGACTACCCTACCAAAGCCCCAACTGTCACTGCGCTCACCACCAACTCCGGAAGGTGCCGATTCAATCCAAATATATACGCCGTTGGCAAAGTTTGTCTGTACGTCACTATCCACCCTCAACCTGTACACATCTGAAGAACTTGTCTGACTTGTTTGTCTCCTCTGGCCTTTTAGATCGATCCTCGGGTAAGGCGTGCTGTCCGATCGATCTTTACGGGTTATATTGGACGCTTACAGCTTCGATTTAGTACTTGGAGAGGTGACCGTGGCGAAGAATGGTCTTCCGCGCAAGGGTTGGAATCAATCTTGATTTCAATTCAGAGCCTCATGTCCTCTAATCCTTACGAGAATGAGCCCGGATTTGAGAACGCAAACCAACCACACGATAAAGATAATCAGAAAGCTTATGTTCTCAAAGTATGCCAGTCGTTGGCATCTGCGTTTTGACTTATTTGTTTTTTTTATCTAACCATTCTTCAACCTAGATTCGTCACGAAACTCTCCGTGTCTCCATTATATCTAGGCTGGAAGATTATCTGGGTATCAATCCTGATGGAACCGTCCAACCACCACCGGCCATTCCGGAACAGGATATCTATGATGATGACTCGAGCATGATGGATTCGGAAACCTCTGCAGTTTTTGAGCCTTTCAAAGATCTTTGTAAACGCCGATTCCTTTGGTATTATGATACCTATATTGCCTCCATCAAGGTTGAGAGTGGAAAGGTCACCGAAGGTGCGCAATTTACCAAGATGCCATTCGAGCATGCTGGGAATTCTATGGAGGGAAAGTTTCTGTATTCAGAGCTAGAAAGGCGTCTTAAGTTCGTAAAGGCGAGACTGGACCATGAGACCGCTAGCTGGGCAGCCGAAGGCTTGATACTGCAAGGCAAGGAGAGCGGAGTCGCGGCCAACTTGCAACGTCAATTTGAGCAGACTGTGGAGCACTATAAGAAGCAGGATTCCGTGACTATAGACATAGAGCTGGTGGATGACAACCCATTTCTCTGGCGTGTGGTGAGGTTGATCCTATTACCCCGGATGATGACAGATGCTGACGACGGTACAGGCTTACTTTGGGAGGCCGATGACCAACCTAGACGGAGGACTTTTTAATATACACCTCGCTTTTAGCCCTCGCTTTCCGGACGAACAACCGAGGGCCAAATTCATGACTCCACTGTACCACCATCAAATAACTAGTATGATTACCCCCTGATTGATTTTCTTTACCTTCTCGACAACCATTTGGCTAAATGTTCACCAATACTAGCTGATGGCATTCCATGTTATATCCCCCAAAGATATGATGAGGGCCGTCATCACATCGATGCCATCGTTCAACTCATAGAGGAAGAAAGCCCCCCTTATGATCCCCGCACTCAGGTGAATCAGGAAGCGTCCAAGCTTTACTGGGGATCTAAGGAGGACAAAAGGGAGTATAACAAGAAGTTAAGAAGGTATGTTTCGCCCAAAAACCGAGAACTCGAACAACGTTTCTAACCATTCATCCCACTTTTAGATCCGTCCAGAGATCGATGGAGGGCTAAACGGATGTGAATGATATGGTGCAACTGCTATATTACTTGATTGTTTTATTGCTTACTCACATATCCTCCACTCTTTTCTTTTTCGCGCCTCCCATACTTGTCTGTTTTCTCCCACTGCTTTCTCTTTCCCGATCTCTCATAATATTTCCCGAGAATCATTCATGGTGGCGATCAGTGTAATGGATATAAAATGGAGTTGATTCATTCCTTCCCTCTTTTTCCTTTTTCTTCTTTCATCAATCGGTACTGCTCTATTTTACTCTATTTTTATTTCTTCTCCTCTCCTCTTACTGGCTTCATCAGACTTTGCCTGCTAGTCTGGTATCATTATTTCCCTTTCCAGCCAAAGGCTCTGGAATGGAAAGTACTTGGGAGGTGGGATTGGGCGTTGGCTTTTTTTTCTCTTTTCCTTAGTTTTCGTTTTCATTTTCCTCGTTCAACCATTCATCAGTCAACTAAGCCTATATCCTCTCAGCGAGGCGAGCTATGGCATGATATGGTATGGATATATGTATGCACACTGACTGCGCCTTCCTTCCAATCGCTTGTCACCGCTTTCTATCGTATAGTTATGTCTCTTATTCTTCATCTCTTCTCCCTCGATTCGCTAGAGGATTTGTTGACTTGGCCCAACCGTTCATTCCCATTTTTCATTCCCACCTCACTCCCACAACAGCCCCTCTCATCAGTACGGAAAACGCTCAATTTAAATCATGGGACCGACGACCGATTAGACCCATCCATTCGTTTCTGGATACATTTTTCACGGCAAATTTCTAATTAAAATCCGAGGCCCCCCATTGGAGGGATCTGAGATTCGGCCATTCCTGTTAACCAATTAATAGTGGCACCTCCTGTCGTGTTTCCGCTCCCTGCTATCGGAACTTTGGGACCTCATGGTTCGGATTAGGAGAAAACCCAAGGCCACGTTTGCCGGTTACGTGTTCCGTAAGAGGTGCGGATGTAATTTCCTCCGGTATTGTAAGAACTTGTTTTTTCGCTGGTTATGGTTGTGGTGATGATGGGTGTGTACAGTGCTCGTAAGCACAATCCGGAAACGAGACTCCGAGTGATACTATGTGATTATGTTTCGATGTGGTGGTTTTATAATTAGGGAAAGGAGAGGAGGGAGGGAATGGGATGGGATGGGATGGGATGGGAAGGGGAAGGATGTATAGTTTCATGGGTATTATATGAATATAGAGACGTAAAGAAGAGAGAGAGAAAGAATGGTATCTGGAAATCTACAACCCCCCCAACTCAAAGACTATGATAGCTAGTCCTCATGTTCATCCAACCCCTTCAAAACCCTCATGCCAACCTCAAAACTCCACATCGTAGCCGCGGACAACGGCGCCGCTTTCATCAGCGAGACCACGAGTCCTCTGTACAATCCCCGCACACCCTCAACCCTGAGCACGTCCCTGGCGGTCCTCCAAACCCCAGTGTAAACCGGCAGCCGGTCGCCAAGGACATACCTGGTCCTCGTGGGGCCCTGAACCTGCAGTCGCTTCCTGATAAGATCCAACGGAAACGTACCCGTCTTCGCAACGACCCCGGCGAACCCTCCCGAGACCGCGTCCAGGGCTTTAGAGTTCGAACCGAGCTTGTCGCCGAGGAACTTCTTGGTGGCCTCGTGTGTCATGAAGACCAATCCCATGTACGGCACAATCTGCGTCACCCCGGCGCCCCAGCCGCGGAAGAAGCCGACGTAGCCCTCGCTCCGGCGGATCTGGCGGATGGAGTGGAGGATGGAGGTGTATATTCTACGGTCGCCGTTGGCTTGAGCGGCGAAGCGCGTGCGCAGGAGGTCGAAGGGGTATGATAGCGTGGTTGCGGCGGCACCGGCGAGGCCACCGGAGATGAAGTATTTGAGCGACGGAGGGAGGGTGCGGAAGGGCGAGTCGAGGGCCGTGGTCAAGTGTCGGTATGTGAGGAATTGGGCGGCGCCATAGGTTATGTAGAGGAGCTCTGCGGGGATGTTGCCCTTCCATAGGCCGGTTACCGTTTCTTCGCGGAGGATGCGGAGGAGGGTGGGAAGGACGCCGCGGTAGAGGGGTGGTAGTGGCGGCGGTAATGATCTGAGGGTGGAGGAGGAGGAGGAGGCGGTGGTTTGGATGGTTGGGGTGAAGGTTGGGATTGGCTGGAGCTGGAGGCGAATCTTTATGACGTCTAGGGGAGCTATGACAAACCTGAGGGTCGTGGAGTTGGAATTAGTTTATCTGTTTGAGGGGAAGGAGGAGAGGGGAAAGAACCGTGATACAAGACCAGCAAAGGCTCCAGCAATCATCACACGCTTCGCAGAAGCGGGATCTTCCTGTGTAATCGCATGTTTGTCAGATGGGAATTATCTCCTCTTTCTCTTCCTCGGGGAAGAGAACATGAAAGCAATGTAGTAGCGAGAATGTGGGGAGAGCTGAGGGACAGGAAGGGAAGGGAAGGGAAGGAGAGGAGAGGAGAGGACGAGGGAAGCTAGCTAGCAAGGTATCGGCCAAAACCAAGTGAAAGGGTAACTCACACCATCGGTTCCCCCAACTCTTGCCATGATGACCGTAGTAGCCCAAGCCGGGAGAGGTTCAGGGAGTGGATTAACCGTGAGGTCCGGAAGAGAACAGTTTGAAAGAGGAGAGAGGGAGAAGAGGAAAATTGCGCAGGCACGATATTTGTTGCCGCTGCTTCAAACACACACTGCACTGCAGTGGCGAACTAATCACCATAGGTGCCCACTACGAGTAATAATATTATCTAAATTAGGGGATTTCTCACTTTTTTCTCTCTCCCTATCTCTCTCTCTCTCTCCCCTAATGACCTTTTTTGATGCTGACGAAGATTTGGGGATTGATTGATGGTGTAAGCCTAAGGTTACGGACAAGGGCGAAATCACTTGGGCTATGATACCTACCGTATCACACATCCTTAACTTATTTATTTTTTGGGGGCCCAAGGCCTTTGTGTGTAGGGTTTTTTAATGGACGCAGGGATTTTCCTTTAGATGCAGCATTGAAACAGTGTCAGATGGGCTTGGCCATTGGGATGAGGTGAACCCGTTGTAACACCATGTATTGCATATATGCCCTCAGCTGTCACTGTGAAGGTTGATTGATTGCTTCAACTGTCCATGTGAGCCCGTCTATTCAATTAATTCCCAGTAGCCCAGGAACAAGGAATCTCCAGGCTGGCAATTACAGTAGGACGTTGCTGTATGGCGGTTCGCTGCTTCTTGTGTATCACAATGTTGGCTCTTCTGGGAAAAACTTCCCTCTAATTGGGATCGGAGTAACTGCCCGGTTAGCCGGGCAATTATCAGCTACAGGTGCTCATATGAGGGTCGTTGTGAAAACGTCAGTATGGTATGGCATTGCAAGAAACTATTCTGTGTCCTACTGAGATGTTCCTCTGCGATGTGACTTGATAGTCGATCGCGGTTGGACCTGGTATTGTGCGTTGCCAGTTGGTCACAGAGCGACTGGAGACAAGTGACTAGAGACCAGTGATACGGGCACAGTATGATGCCTTAAGTTACTTTCTCGTATTCTCTCCAGTTTAGCAATTGACCGCAACACCAGGGATGTTTTACCACCCCATTGCCAAGACAGAACCCTCGTTTCCCCCAGAAAAGGCCAAGCGCACCCTGTCCCTCATTGACCTGGTCTAGAGAGGTGTTCCCCATTCACACAACCCCAGGGAACGAAAAAGGCATATTGAATAGGAATTCCACCCAATACCACCCTATCCCAACCTCCAATTTCACCAATACCCCCCTTCCTCGGGTAAACAAAAAACTATGAACCCCTTTAGGCGGGTGCCATGGTCACTTCTACCCCGCCAACTAGGCCATACCCCGCAATTCCTCCCCCCACCAAGCATCATCACCGCAATTACCCCACCAACCTCCTCCCTCCTCTCGAGCCGCCAATACTCAACATCCACCCCCACCCCCACCACCACCACTAGCACCACTGGCGGCAGAACAAGCACCTACGAAAACATTAGCAAACCCAAAAAGCCCAAACTCTCCACCACAATCGTCCGCGATCCGAAAGCCAGAGGCGCACAACTCACCAACCCCAAACGTGTAAACCTGACGCTAAATGGCATGCCCTACGCCTTCGACAACATCTTCCTGCGGGACGCCTGCGCCTGCGCGCACTGCGTGGATCCCTCGACGCAGCAAAAGCTATTCCAAACCAGCGACATACCCCAGGACATCCGGCCGCTAATGGCAATGACGCTGGAGGACGGCGCGGTGCGGATAACCTGGGACCCAGAGACGGACATCCCGGTGACGAATCCGCGAAGAACAAACCACACAAGTCTCTACAGCGCCGAGTTCCTGCTAAGGTACTCCGACCACCGACACATCGTGCGGCACCGGTTCAACGACAGGTCCGTCGTCCTGTGGGATCGGGAGGTGATGCAGGAGGACGTGGTGTGGCTAGACTGGGAAGAGTACTTCTCAGCGGACGACGAAGGGCTATATAAAGGGCTAAAAGCCCTCTCAGTCTACGGCCTATTCTTCCTGAAAAACGTACCGAGCGAGGAATCCTCCGTGGAGAAGATCGCCCAGCGAATCGGGCCCCTGAAATCCACGTTTTACGGCCAAACCTGGGACATCAGGTCGCTCCCCGAGAGTAAGAATATAGCCTACACGAGCCTGAACCTGGGCCTACACATGGACCTTTTATACCTCTCGACCCCACCCGGCGTGCAATTCCTTCACTGTCTGAAGAACACCGTGAAAGGTGGTGAATCCTACTTCGCCGACGCCTTCCGCGCAGCCACAGCGGTTCGCATGACCAGTCACTCACTGTGGAACTCGCTGTTGACATACCCCATCCCGTACCACTACCGCAACGACGGCCACCACTACCACAAGGTACGCCCCGTTGTGGTCCTCGACGACACGGATTACCGCACGAATAAGCGCATTTCGCACGTCAACTACTCGCCGCCCTTCCAGGCCGTGTTCGAGGACGCGCCCGGAGACCCACTCTTCCCCGGGCGGTTCAGGTTGTTCAGCCGTGCGCTAGAGATGTTCGCGGATAGTGCTGGCGATCCGAAGGCGCAGTTCAATATCATGCTGAAGGAGGGTGTGTGTGCGGTTTTCGCCAATCGTAGGATCTTGCATGCTAGGAGGGAGTTCGACCCCGATAGTGGGGAGAGGTGGTTAAAGGGAACATACGTCGATACCGACGCCTTCTTAAGCAGGTTTCGCGTGCTCGGTGAGAGGTTTCGGGGCGCTGGACTCGGAGAGGAGGGTGATTATGGGTATGTTAGGGATGTTTAGGTTTACCATTATACATTTCCTTTACTTTTTTCCCGGATTTTTTTTCACCTACTTTTTTTTCCTTCCATCCCAGGACGAGTGAGTTCCTGTGATGTAGTTTGGCGTGGAAGGAGCGGCAAGTAGTGATATTTAATGAGAAATGATTCCACGGAAAAAAACACCATAACAATGCGCAGTAACGAACGGCAAGCCTGGCATGGGTATAAACAACGGGTGACAATCAAAGTTAATTATGCTCCTCACTCCCAAATGACCACTTTTCAAACTCCCAAGCAAACTTGTGAGCAGCCCTCAAGTAAAACTCATCCTGATCCTTCCACAGCTGTGCCGAATCCTTGAATGCCCTCACCGCTATTCCCCCGCCATTAGCTCCTCTTTCTCTCGGGAGAAATCATTATAATGGTGAATAGGGAGAAAGAAAGCATACCTTTCAAATAATGCGCATCCTCCATCTCCCCCTCGCTCCCCTCATCCTTACCCAGTGCCTTCTGTGCAACATCCCCCCACCCCCTCCCGCCCAGTTCCACCCCATCCAGTAACTCGGGACGCACCTCTTTCCTCAGCTGAATTATATAAACCACGATGACGAACAGCCAGTGCATCTTGACCAGTGGTAGTGCATACTCTTCAGGCACCTCGGGCAGCAGGGTACGAATTGCGTAGGAAACGGTAGTCAAGTGGACGACAAAGAAGTCAAACTCGGGCTGCCCGGGATCATGCGAGCAGACGAGCAACAGCGCAGCAACACGGTTCAAGGATTTGTGCGCATCAGCGGGCGATGTGATCTTGAATTGGCGGTAATAAGCGAGCACCTCCTGCTCGCGGAGCTTGAGCAGAGGCGCAATATTATCCGCGCCAGGGTGAGGGAATATCCCATCGAACGCAGGATCCACTCTAATCCTGCGAATGATCTCCAACGGGTCCTCGGTGACGTGTGCAGTCGGCGGAGCAGGGACCGAGCAATCAACCGGCCCCCCATCAACAGCGGTGGGGAACTCCGCATCGATATACCCGTGCAAAAGATTGTAATTGGTAGCGAACATGGCCAAAGCCTCCATACCCAGCTCTTTGCTCCCCAGCTCGAACGCATACCCCAAGTGTATGAGCGAGTGGCCCAGTCCACCCATTCCTCCGAAAATCAGCGGTTCGGGTCCCTGGAATAGGTACTCCGCTACCACCCTTCGCCAATCGTACCCCAGCCGGACTAGCTCGTCCTCGAAAAAGTCTAGGTACGCGCGCTGGTAGCGTCGGTCGGAGATGTGCTCGCGCCAATCGTGTCGTGCTATCTCCCCCGGACTTGTGGGCGGCCAGGGCTCTAGGGGCTTGCTCTCGCTCTCGTAGAGCCTTGTTAGGTGTTCGCTGGATGCGCCTAGGAGGTAGGCGCTGCCTAGCGCATGCGGGAGGTGGTTGTGGAAGCGCTGCTGCGAGTAGAGAATGGTATGGCTGTGGTGGTTTAGTCGGAGGAGATGGGTCAGTGTTCTGTCCCGCTTCTCGGTCGAGGAGGACGGGTCGACGGTGGGGACCCGTGGGAGGCCGGTGTAAGCGTTGTTGAGGGGTGTGGATTTTGCGTTGCCCATTTTTCGCCGTACTGTTCTGATGATGGATTGCTTGTGGGGGTGGAGTGGAGTGGAGGGGAAGTGGAGGTGGAACTTATATGATAAGCTGGCAATCATGGACGATCATGAAGTCACACACGCGTGTCCGAGCTTTACGGTATGATGCAATACACTGGTAACTTTCTAGCGGCTGTGACCGGGTAATTCCGCACAACGGCGCGTGCTACTCCTGCATTAATAATGTGCCTCCCCTCCGTGAGCTTTTTTTTGCATGATAATATTATTATTATCATCCACCAACCAATCTCCTTCTCTCCCACCACTACCCTCTGTCCAACCTCCAGACTTCAAAAATGTCCAACATTCCCACAGTGTCCAGGATAGGCAAGCCATCTCCTTCCAGACCCTCAATGCTTTCCAACCATTACTAAATCATCTCTCACCTACAGCGCAAACCTCCCCAGCGTCGGGTTCGCCCCTCCCACTCCAATTCCCCCCGATTAATATCTCCAACTGACAGCCCTACCCCTCCTAGAAAACACTGCTTTAAAGGCTACCTCTTCCGGTCCAAAGCCCTGCTGTACGTATCTGAACTAGACCCGAACCCACCCCGTCCTGAGGCAATTAATTAAAGTTAACGTTCATCTAACAAAGGTGTATGCAAAGACGAAAAGGCCTCGCGCGACGAATGCTTCCTTCTTACAGAGGACGCGGAGACTAAATGTCTTGACAAGGTCACCGCGTACAAGACCTGCATGGCCGGTTTCGGGTTCAAAGTTTAGATGGAGAGGGTGTGTGGCATACGCCTAGATTGTACGGTACGATAGAAGATTAGAGTTTGTTATTGGAAGGGTAAGGATAGAGTGCACTGTACGATATAGCCCACTATTTCACGAGAATCCCGAACGAATGGTAGTGATAAGTGGGTATTACTGGTTCAACTCCTTCACTCTATCACAGCTCACATTTATTTATATATTTATTTATATATTTCGTAAGCCGGCCCAATGCAAATAGATCTACAGGAAAGTGTATTGATAAAAGGAGAAAAAGAGAGAAAAAGACAAAGAAAGCGATGTGTTTATGGTTCTTACTCTTCTACTCCCTCTTCGGCTTCTTCCTTCCCTTTCTACTCTCTTTCCAGAGCCGCCAGAGGACCCATATCCAAGCCACTGTGAAGCAGCTGAAGGAGATTTCAACATTGACCACTACCCACAGGTCTGGGTATTTTTGTAGAAGGCCTTTGAATAAGAAGGCCTCTGCAAAGTGGGTGGCTAGAATGGAAATGTAGCTTCCCACGTGGACTAACTTCCCAAACCAGTGCTTTGGGAGATGCTCAAAGGTACCCATTAGCCAGGCGTAGAGTAATGTGAGGACAGTGTACTGCAGTTGAAGTCCGTCACGGCGGAGGAGTGGCCACATGCTGTTTATATATGTTAGTAAGCAAGTACACTAGAGAAATTGGTAGGACCTACCTGAACATAGCAACGTTGTTCATCCATGAAACCCAGGAAACAGTATTCTTGTCCAGACTTCCGGCAAGCACGAGGGTAGTAGGCACCAATGGCAACAAGACACTCTTCTCGTGAACCTGGAACGAAAACATAAAAAACCCCCACGCGCATGCTGTAAGTCCCAAGGGCAGTAGCCTCTTTTGGGGATTGAAGAACAGTATCAAGCAGGGTGGGAGGATCGCTACCAATGTCGCGACGAGACTATGGAATGGAATAAAATTAGTTAAGCCAAAACGGAAGAGTGAGTGTCTTACCTAGCCTTTTGGAGTATAGCCGAATCAAACCTCTCCCGGAACTTGACAAGTATATTTGCAGCGCACCAGAAATTGGCGACCTTGTCTTCCCAGAGCCCTCTGGCAAACGGAAATACACGGAACAAGCATTGAGAAATCTGCTCCTTTCCTCCAAAAACAACCAGTGGCGCAAACACAAGACCAAAGCTGACAATAACAGTTGCTCCTAGAAGCACGAACCTCGGAATATTGATGTTGGGATACAGGCAGAGTCCGAGAAGGTAGGCGAAGATAACCGGTGCGTAGTAAAGTGCCATCTGCTTGAAGGATAAGGAAAGGACGAAGAAGAACGAGCCCCAGTAAATGTGATCAGTAATAAAGCAATCAACCGCGAAAAGAGTGAATCCAAGCATGACCGAGTTGTACCTATTGATGGACCGGGGTATTAGGAAACCGACATCAGAAAGCGTAGTGAAAATCTCGACTTACTGAAAGTGCCCATGGTCAATAATCATGAGAGCAGGCTGCATAAGAATCGCCGCGAGCGCAACCCCCTATCACTGTTAGCCTCCGGAAGTTCCTGATAAAATCCTACTCTTATACCTTATCATACTTGCTCAAGTCTGCTTGCCTGCCAAAGACCCGGACAAAAATTACCACCGCCGGCACATACGTCAAAAGCTCAGAGGCTAGAGCAGTAGCTCTCATGAAAGTCTTCAACGCGACATCGTCTAATCCCCTAGATTCGAAAAGCGCAAACCAATCAGGATTGATCGCCCCACCACTAAACCACATTTTTGTCAGCTTGATAACCCCTAGTAACGTGATCGAGGGGATTCACACATTACTCCAAGAAGCCAGCTATGGTAAGCCGTGAGGGGAGGATAATCCAATCCCCACCACTCCAAATCATGCCAGTACCATTCCTTCGCGGGCAAGTTTGTCGTGACTTCCATCCAGTGTCTTTGAGCCTCAAAGTCACCGTGCATCGGTGGTGCCGCCATTCCTATATTTCCCTCTGTTAGCCAAAAAATATATATAAAAAAACCCCCTCGAGACCCCCGATAAACGGAAAGGATGAACCCACCGGAGTAAGAGCCCAACCCAACAGCCCATCGGAACAGAATTGAAACCATAAGTAGCACCGGTAGAACCAGCCATTGGGACGAAGCCGAGCGAAGCGGGTGCAAAAATGAGGCCAAGGGAAACGGCAGCGCCGGCAGGGAAAACGAGACGGAGCGAGTAGCCTTCGGCTTCTTCGTGCGCGGCTTATAAGCTCCTTGTTGTGGTGAAGACATTGTGAAGCAGGGTCATTGAAGATTGAACGGGGGAATCGAGCGAAAGCAGTCGTTCTTGTAGTCCGCTGTTGTAGTATATACGGTCCGTAGCCTTGCTCGTAACCCCCTTGCTGTTCGGAGAGTAAGTGCCACGGTGAGGTTCAGATGGAGGATGTATTTCCTTAGTGACGGGGCCCCCAACAGTTGGTTTGTCAATTTGTCGCCAAGACAAGCCCCGAAGAAATGGCACCACGTGATGTGGGAAGATTGGATGAGATGCTTGAGCCGCATTGCAGATTGGACTGCTCGAGTGATGAGCTGTGAGTGATGAACCCCTGTTCCCACATATCCACCACAAATAGAGCGGCACACTGCGTGGGATTAAACATAACATATTTTAGCGGCCCTGGCCCGCCCGCATAAGAGAGAGTCTATGTGGCAGGTAAAAAACATGTTCGAGTCGCAGGCTCTTCGGTCTAGTCTTTGCAGGAGATGAAACAGGCTGGGAAGCGCCGCTCGACCAATCCAACACCTATTCCGCAGGCACCCTACAATCGTATGCCGCAGAGCCGTCGAGTTGTCCCTCTCCCACCCTCTCCCTTCTGACAGACACTGGTACTATATCTGCCCGGCCAATCGGATTGGTGAGCTTCCTCGAGTGATACCTTGTGAATTCCTGTTACAGCCGATATGTATCCACCGGGAACCAAATGCGTTCATCTGCTCGATGGGCTATTAGCTTGGAACACCCTACCAACTAATGCCAACTGCTTTGGGAAATTATAAAAAATACACTTCGCTCATGCCAGCATGCGTGGCTCAAGGGTGTTACCGAGGGACTTGTGGGGCTCTCACCTTTGACCAGCGGGGAAGAGGAGAGCCAAGCAGAGCAAGGAGAGAGGATCCGCCAACCAAAAGTCATCATTGGGGGCGGATACCCGCCGCCGAGAGGAGTGGACGAAGGCACGAGGAGGAGGAGAATGTGGTAGGAAAGAGGGGAGGCGATCTGGACATCCGATGCATGTGGTGGGCTTACCGTGATTGCAGTGACTGACTCAGCGGATTCCTGAACTGGAGTTTTTCATTTTGGCAAAATTGTTTGAACAGGACCTAAGAATTGCTACCGCTATTAGAAATTATTAGGGGGCCCTCTTTATATCGTACCTTTTTCTGAAACCTTCGGGCCGCTAATTGTTGAATACCCTACCCTAAATTTGTTAAGCCCTACTGTTCGACACTTCCCTGCTTTCCCTCCCTCCTCTCCCTCCATCTTCTTCTGTCCCTACACTGTTCCTGCCCGTGATCCCTCCGTCACCATCGTCACCATCATCGAGGCTTAATACTCTTGTCACTCAGTCTTCCTCGCCAACAACAACGACAACACACAGGAGGTGTTCACTCGCCTTTCTGCTCTACAAACATATTGCCGGCTGTCTCCACCCTCCACAGAGAGGCTAGCCACAGAGCTCCCTAATTTATTCTACCGCGATAAAAATACCCACCATACTACAAACCCAACTCGAACCAACACACCCCATAGCAATTCTTTTTCCAAATAAAGGATAGCCGAGGGAAAAAAACAATGGTTCAAAGCCCAGAAGCCTCCTCCTTTCTAGCAGCCTCCACTGCTCGAAAGCGCCGGCTGGAGGACCTCCTAACCGAAACGCCAAATGACCTAAAACTCCTCTGGGAAACTGCTACCACCACAGGGCAATCACACCAAACAACCACCTACCCGCCAAAACGTTCCCTCTTCCTCACCTCGAAATTCCCCACCACAACCTCGCCTCATCTCACTACTACCACGACCACAACGACCACAACCACCCCTCCAAAGCTAAAGTCACCCCTTCCGAAACTCTCTCACCGCGCCTCCTCAATGGCAACAGCAACTCAGGCCCCAAAACTAAAGCGCTTCCGAGCTTCCTCCCCTCCTCCTTTAGAAATGGAAGACTACGACGAGCACATGCACACCTCCCAAGACAACCCGGCGGAAGTACCGCTGGGTCTAGGTAGAGTGGTAGTATCAATGGGAGGAGGGCGAGGAACGCCCCGCTGTCATGTCTGCTCCAGAGTCCAGTCGTTCGCAACTTCGTTCGCTACCGTAACGAATTGCGGCAGGTGTGCCGGATCTACGTGTTATGTGTGCACGCGTCGGTGCGATTCTTGCGATGTGACGGTATGCTCGGGGTGTGCGGAGGAGGAGGGTGTGTATTGCTTTTGCAATGGGTGTTTTGAGGGGGTGAGGGAGAGGGAGAGGACGGGGACATAAGAATATGATGGGGGGGGGAGCGGGCGGTTTCTTTTTTTTCGTAATTTATATTACGATGGTGTTGTGGTGTTCTTGGTGTTTTCTACAGCATTTTTGTCGTGGCTTCTTCATTGCTATGCTATGGGTGGGTGGTCTTCGTTATTCTTATACCATTGGTAGCTGTGCTGTGCTGTGTTGTTCTCTGGCGTGTTTATCGGATTCTCGTCTTGGCTGGAGCTGAATGGTGGAGATTTCGTATGTCGTGCTAACCTCGGCTTGCCGAAAGCCTCCTATAATACTAGCTGCTATTCCTTATCTATTCATATCGTTGTTGTATTAAATTTTGTGTCCGCGCTCACTGCTGCCTGTACACTAGCATACGATATTTCTGCTGCTCTGCCTGTATTATAGGAATCTGATGATTGTATCTTTTTGTAACATGCTGCTGCGTATACGAGTATTGGGGGGGGGGGGGGGCTCGACTCGCAGTACTGTGCTATCCTGCCTGAATGAAAATTGTTAACACTTGTGGTCTTGATACCTGCGCGTCCGCTGCAGTTGCCGCAGGGAGTTGTGTGCCACCTGTTACGTGCCGGTACGAATGAATGGTGAATCCCTATAAATTCCAGAAGCTAAAGTTCGATAAGGCGGCGGGGTGTTTAGAGGATTAATAGTGTGGTGTCTCGTGTGGGAATAGTGGCAGAACTGGGGATAATAGAATAGAACGGAATGGAATAGAGTGGAATGGAACGGGATGGAAAAGTGGCACTTTGGTGGAGTGGATAGATACGTTGTTGGGAAAAAAAAAGAAGACATCCACATCGGATTCGAGTGATTGTGGATGAGCTGGCTTGGATCTAATGTCTGGCCAGCCACTTCATTACTTGGGTGAGCCAGAGGGGAAGGATTGGTGTTGCTAAATTGGGTTATCATATGTGTTCTTGTATTGATTTGGGCCCTTCCCACCCCTTCCTTGGTCTGGTTTGGGGATTTTGGGGTGGGTGGGTACTCGAGTATTGGAGTTCCAGGGCACCTTGTATTTCCCCTCTGAATTGTCATGAGAAGCCGATTATGGTTCAGTTCAGCTCAAGTACCACAGCGCATGGGGAGTAGTGCCCACCAGCTGAGCGTCTCTATATAATCCGTGACGTTCCCACCCCGGTGTCGAACCAGAGGGTGTTACCGATTGATGACATCGCCAGAAGAGCCAGACTGATCTTTAAGAAATGGCCGGTCCCAAGAAAACCCAACATATGGTCACCCCCTAGTGGCGAAAAGTGCACGTACTACGATGACACAATCAAAACGGTTAGGGAAACCATTTACAAAAAATGGAAATTGCGCAACTACCCTGATTACTATGGCTACAGGCCACCGTTCAGGACATGCTGGCGATTCATGACATCACAGAAGTTTACTGCTGTGCGCATCCATCAGATGAGGGCCGGTAAGAGCTACCTAAGAGCACACAAAGATTGGAGGGACCCTAACAAGTCCTCTCTTTGCCCGAGGTGTAAAGAAGAAGAAGAAGAGAGTTTTGAACATGTTATATCTGTGTGTCCTGCCTCAGCGGAAGCTAGTGAAAGGCACCCGGAGTTTTCATTTGATATTTCCCCAGAATCATTGGTGCACAAAGAAAACAAGAAGGGATGGGATACTATGAAGTTATTGATTTCATTTATTTCCTTCAATAAGTTAAATTTTCCTGATGAGAAAAATGTTTTTGCATTTACATGTGCAACACAGGTGCAGTCTTGAAGCTTGTTTCAGGATGAAATTGGAAGAATCTCATAGGTTGGGAAATATTTACGTTGATTTTATACCTAGGTATTAGTGATTAGTTTTTGTTTTATTTCATTTGTTTTTGTTTTGCTTTGGGTTTTTATTTGCCATGGGATATTTCCTGAATGCAGTGGTTGGACCCTAGGGAGTGCTAGTCATGTACCTAAAATCATACCACGGAATTAACAAAAAAAAAAACCCCCACCCCGGTGTCGAATGTGTTGTGTCCAGCGTGATGTACTGATACTAGACATACCGGGCGGTACCGGTGTGTAGATTATATAGGCATGTACCGGCACCGGTACAGTACTAGTACAGGCACAGCCCATACCAATTGAGCGCCAAACTCCTTCCCCAAAATCACGCTGCTGGCGCTGATCATCTACTGTAGCTATTCTCGCTTCATCCTGGGCCCGCCTGCCCTCCTTCTCCCACGGCTGAGCCCGTCCTAAGTTAATCTCGTGTTCCAGGCTTAAGCCTTTTTTACCATTGGCCACGCAAATGGCCGGGACCTTGGTAATTGCGGGTTCTTCCGGAAAGCTTGCGACTGAATTGGGAGTGTTTGACTGACTTGGATGATAGATAAGCTTCTTTCTTTCTTTCTCGGGAGGGTTGGTTACGGATGTTGGTGTGGGAATTTGTCAGTATCTGGGATGCTGGGGGAGAAGTAGAGGGATGTACTGGTACAAGTGTTAGTACTGTGCTATGCTTGCTAGATGCTGATGTTTTGGTGGTTGGTGTGCTGGTAGGAGCGGACTGGGTGCTGGATGGGTTTTTGATTTCCTCCTTTTTTTGATTTCTTCTTTTAGCAGTGCTGGCAGTAGGGTAGAAGTGGTTGACTGTTGGAGGCTGCGGTACTGTGGTTTCCACTGCGGTTTCCGATGTTAGTCTTGAAGTGTAACGCAATACTCCCGTCCAAAAGGTTCTCGCTGATCTAAAAGTACTCCAGCGGGGCTTGGCGGCAACAAAAGTATCCACAACAGTATACGAGGCTCCGTTAAAGATGCTCCCCGGCCCGGAAGACCAAAAAGAACTCATATTCACCAAGTGGAAAGAGCAGTCCTTGCAAATCCTCATTCGCCCTTAAGAGAGTTTACGGATAAGTCGGATATGAACTACTCAATATATGAGAACCGACTCGTGCCAAAATACTTGTACAAGTACCTAGCGAGAACTTTTTGGACAGGAGGGTACAAGGGGGTAGACAAAAGTCGGGCCCACTTCCGAAAAGAGACGTGTCCGATGTATGTGGGCCAAACCAGATTGGGAAATTTGAGTGATAGTTGGTGAGAAGATTTTGGTGTCGGCAAAAAGTCGGGCCCACTTCCTGAAGGGGATATCTAATGAGTGAGATCCTATGAGTACGAAGTCGATATGCTATATACAAAAAAAGAAAGAGAGTTCAGTAGTGCGTTGGCCCCCATCAGCATCAATTAGAGCTTGTAGGCGCTGTGGCATGGTTCATATAAGGGCTTCAAGCCTTTCATCTGAAATCCCATTCCAAACAGTGTTAAAAGCACCTCTAAGGTGCGCATATCACCAATTGTGCCCCAAGTTTCCCTCAATTCATTTTCCATATCAAGCCATAAGGCTTGGATTAGGTTTAGATCAGGGAATTAGGCCGGCCATCGTATTGTTTCCCCCTTATTAAGATTTCCGTACCGATTAGCCTATCCTTTATGGACTGGGGTACTATCCTCCACCACTGTTGCCCCACATCAGCAAAAAGATCAACCTGCGCCCTGCTGCGTCCTGCCCTCCCTGTGCACAGGACGTTGCGGGCGCATATAACGTAAACTCCAGTTCTGGGTGCGGACGCCCGCGTCCGCATCGTCCGGACGTGGTAGGCGTCTGTCGGGACGCACCGGACGCAACCAGAAGCTGTCCCCCCCAGCAACCCTGCGCCCTGCGGACAACCCTACCGTCCCGTTACACCCCATGCACCCCCCTGCATGC